>OFFX01000650.1_pt1 | contig 28632 bp, 24 predicted proteins | sample 1521511 | NCBI WGS metagenome assembly OFFX01 (sample SAMEA3504125, study PRJEB24116) | mouse gut metagenome | biome: mouse gut; feature: mouse-associated habitat; material: faeces | place: Denmark | collected 2011
AAGACTCCAGGCAGCCGCTTTCGCCCTTTGTCAAGGTAAGGCCGTAGGCCGTGTAGGGCGAGACGCCGGGGGCACCCCGGCGGCCTTCGGCCCCAGTGCAAGAAACGAGCCTTTCCCTCCAAGCTCCCCCGGAGGGCAGGGGGGGGCACATGGGGGGACTGGTCCCCCCGTGAGGCGCAGCGGAACCCGTCAGGGTTCCCCGGACCTTCCGCAGAAGGTCCCTGCGCCTGGGGGCACCCCGGTTATCCGAAGATGAGCGTTTTGACCACCACCGGCACCACCAGGCCATCCATGAGAGGACGGCCCAGGTCCATGTAGTCGTTCTGCTCCACATGGATGGAATCCAGGGCCACCACGGGGCGGCCCTCCAGCCGGGCGGCCACCGCCTGGCCCAGAGCCTTGGCGATGTCCGATTCCACCACCAGCAGCAGGGGGGCCTCCGGCGGAAGCTCCTTTGCCGCCTGGGCGGCGGCTCCCGCCAGTGCTTTCAGCCGGGGGTAGGATGGGTCCGCCTCCCCCTCCAGGGCGATAACCAAATAGCTGCTGTCGCTTTGGCGCAAAAACCAGCGGACGCGCTCCGCTATGGGCCCGGCCTCTCCCCCAAAGCCCGCCTCCTGCTCCTCCGGGGAGAGCTTCAGCACCGGAACATTTTTCAGGGGGAACACCTCCGGCGTGGTATAGGTGATGGTGCTGCCGGAAAGGGTGGTGGTGTAGCTTCCGGCCCCCACCACGGTGGCCCGGATGGTCTCCCGCCCCTTCTCCAGGCGGAAGGCGGAGCAGAGCCGCCCCTCCCGGACGGCCTCCCCCAGCAGCAGGCCGATGTCCCCGTAGGGGATGGGGTCCTCCCCTGGGGAGATTCCCCGGTAGACCCCGTCCGCCACCCCGCCGGAAAAGAAGATAGCCCGGACAGGCTTCTGTCCAGCGAGGTCCAGCCAGCTGCTCCCCGGTGTCTGCACCTGGCGCAGGAGGGGGGAGGGGGGCGCAAGTCCCAGCGCTTCCTCCAGCAGCTGGGCCATCCCCCGGCAGACCTCCCGCAGCTCCGGGAGGCTGGCCCGCTCCCCCTCCCGGAGGGAGACGCCCCGGCTTTCCGCCACCAGGGCGGCGGCGGGGCTCAGATATGTAACGGTGTAGTCCGGCGCAAGGCGGATGAGGCGTCCCCCAATATCCAGGCAGCCCTTCCCGGCGGTACGGCCGCCGTCGAACAAGGCGATATTCGTGGTTCCGCCGCCGATATCCAGGTTAACAGCGGTGCTGCTCATCTCCTGGGAATACTGCTGGGCCCCGCTTCCCTTTCCGGCGATGATGGCCTCCAGGTCCGGCCCGGCGGTGGAGACCACGAACTCCCCGGCAAAGCCGCTGAGCTTTTCCAGCACCAGGGCGGAGTTTTCCTTCCGGGCGCTCTCCCCGGTGATGATAACCGCCCCGGTGCCGGTATCGGCGGGGGTGAAGCCCGCCCTTTGGAACTCGGCGGCCACCAGCTCCCGCACCCGCTCCCCGTCAATGAGGCTGCGGTTCAGGAGGGGGGTGGTATGGATTTCACTGCGGTAGACGATTTCTTTTTCCACGATGGAGACCTTGGGGATGGTAAAATACCCGGCGGTGTTCTCCATGGCGATGCGGCTGAAAATCACCTGGGTGGTGGAGGTGCCGATGTCGATGCCTACACTGAGAATCTCCTTCTTCCCGGACACCGGCCCACCACCTTTCTGCATAGAAGCGACAAAAGACCAAAAGCATCCGCAAAAGCGCGGCGCTCTGGCCTTTTTGCCATCCGGCCCACCCTGTTGTGGGTCCGCTGCTCATATTCTGTTTCGGTCACAGCTGGCAGGGGAAGCTCCCCAGGAACCGGAGGGAGACCCCCTCCTGCTCCGCCTTTTGGACGCCGCCGGTGTAGCGGAGGTTATAAAGCAGCACCGCGGCGTTGCATTCCGGCAGATGGCTGGTATCCAGCCCCCTTGCCGCCGGGATAAAGTCCCCGCTGCAAGAAAAGGGCTCCAGCAGCTGTCCCATATCCCTGGTGGCGCCGGGGAACACCTCCGCTTCCCGGAAGTCCTCGTCAAAGGTGAGGCCGAAGTCGTACTCGAACTGATTGAAGCGCTCGCCGCCGAACATCTCCCGCAGCTCCCCCTCCCAGGGGCGCTCCCGGTTCTCCGGCAGGAAGAAAGCCTCCATCTCCTCCCCGTCCTCCAGGTAGACGGTGGAAAGATACCGGTCCAAGGCGGAATAACCGGTGCAGTTCCCCACCCAGACCGAGACCCAGCCCTCCTGCTCCTCGTAATCGTAAATCATCCCTTACTGGAGGACCAGCGCCTTTTTGGGGCAGAAATCGGAGCATTTGCCGCAGCGGATGCAGACCTCGTGGTCCACCTCCGGCGCGTTAAAATCCTTCTGGCTCAAAGCGCCCACCGGGCAGATACCCACCGAAGGACACTTGTGGTCCTGGGGGCAGTTGGCTACAATAACCTGCAGCATTTTTTCCATGGCGTTGTTTCCTTTCCAAGTTGTCCGAAAATAAGCCTCATCATCTAGCGAAAGTCAAACATGGCTTTGGTGCCGCCGGGGCCGGATTGAAGCTGCAGCTCCCCGCCCAGCTTATCCCGGACGGTGAGGGTGATGATATCCAGGCCCAAGCTGTCCTCCCGCTTTTGGGCGGGAGAAAAGCCGCTGCCGTCGTCCTCCACGGTGATGGTGGAGCTTTCCCGCCCCCGCAGGAGGGTGACGGTGACCCGCCCTTCGGCGCGGCCCTCGTAGCCGTGCTCCAAGGCGTTGGTCAAAAGCTCGTTGACCACCAGGGCGATGGAGGTGGCCTTATGGGAAGAGACGGCCATGTCGTCCCCCTGGATGGAAATAACGATTTCCTGGCCCTGGGGACTCATGGACTGGAGGTTGCGGCGTATCTTTTCCAAAAGGGGACGCAGCTCTACCCGGTCCCCGTGGTCTGTACCTGTCAGTATATCATGGATGGCGGCGATTGACAAGACCCGCCCGGTATTTTCCCGGAAGGCCCGCTTCATCTGGGGGTCGGCGGTTTTCCGGGCCTGGATGTTCAGGATGCTGGCCACCAGCTGCAGGTTGTTCTTTACCCGGTGGTGAATCTCCTTCATGGCGATGGCGTGGCCGTCCCCGGCGGAGGCGAGGCCCAGCATGGAATCGGTGCGGGATTCCCGCTCCCGGACCAGCTCCTGGTACTTTTTTTCCCTGGTGACCCTTTGGCTGATGTCCTGCTCCCGAATAAGCACCCCGATGACCCGCTCCCCCTCCCCCCGGATGGGGGCGGCGTCCTGGCGCACCGTCTTGTCCTCCTGGGTCACCGCCTTCAGGTCCCGCACCACCATCCCGGTGCCAAAGGCGTGGTAGACGGCTGGCTCCCGCTCCCGCAGGGCCGCCTGGCCCAGCACCGGCCGGTGGTAGGCGGAGCGGAGCCCGCTGGGCCGGGCGTGGGCCACCACAATGGCGGTTTCCCCCGCCCGGTCCAGGCAGTCGATGAAGATATCCGCCCCGGTGAGGTCGGCGGTGTACTGCATGGAGGCGGCCACCTCCTCCAGCCGCTCCACATCCCTGCCGGAAAGGCCGGTGTAGGTCCAGCAAAGCTCCCGCAGGGTCATGGCGCACCCCCTTCCAGCAGCGCCCTGGCGGCCTCCTCCAGGGAAAGGCCCCTGGCCTTGGCCTCCCGGCTCACCGCCTGGTAGGCCTCCGGCTCGGAAAGCCCCTGGCGGGCCATCAGCTGCTCCTTGGCCCGGCGGAGGGTCTCCCGGCCGCTTTGCTGGGCCACCACCGCCTGGCAGAGAGAAACCAGGGTGCAGCGCTTTTCCATGGCCAGCCTTTGGAGGCGGCGGTAGGCCTCCCCCTCGCTGGTTCCTTCGCTTTTTGCCAAAAGGGCCTTGGCCCGCTGGATGAGCTTCTGCTCCTCCATCTGGCGCTTCATCTCTTCCGCCTCCCGGCGGGCCTCCCGCAGGCGGGCGGCCTGGGCCATGGCCACCTCCAGGGTGGGGAGCAGCAGCCGCTCCTCCACCGGCTTTACCAGGTATCCGGTGACCCCGATGCGCCCGGCCCGCTCAATAAGCTCCCGGTCCTGAAAGGCGGTGAGGAGCACCACGCACCCGCAGAGCTCCTCCCGAATCAGGGTCTCGGAGGCGGTCATCCCGTCAAAGACCGGCATTTTTATGTCCATCAGCACCACATCCGGGTGGCAGCGGCGGCAAAGCGCAATGGCGTCAAAGCCGTCCGCCGCCTCCCCCACCACCGTAAACCCCATTTCGGTAAGCATCTGGCGCAGGTCGATGCGGGTGATAGGCTCGTCGTCCACCACAATGGCCCTTCGTTTTTCCGCCATGACTTAACCTTGGAACTCCGCCCGCACCTGGGCAAAAAGGTCGGGGAAGTTGGTGATGACCCCGTCAATCCCCTTGCGGAGCATATCCTCCATATCCTCCCGGCGGTTCACCGTCCAGGCGTTGATTTGGACCTTTGCATCCTTCAGCTCCCGCACCACGTCTTCGGTCATGTCGTAGCAGAGGGGGTGCCAGCACTCCACCTTGTGCTTTGTGCAGTAGGCGGCGGGGCCGATGATGCGGCTCTCCTCCAAGAAGCCGCAGCGGAGGTCCGGGGCCAGCTCCTTCATCCGCAGGATGGAAAAGTGGTTAAAGGAGGAGATGAGGGTATCCCCCCGGCGGCCATACCGGTCGATTATCTCCAGCGTCTTCTCCTCGATGCCGGGGTACCAGATGACCCCCGTCTTCAGCTCGATGTTGGTGAGTATCTCTTTTCCCTGAATCAGCTGGAAGTATTCCTCCAGGGTGGGGATGGGGTTGACGCCGTACACCCCGGTGAAGCTCGCCGAAGCGTCCAGCTGCCGCAGCTGGGCCAGGGTGTGCTCCGCCACCAGGCCGCTGCCGTTGGTGGTGCGGTCCAAAAGCTCGTCGTGGATGATAACCAGCTCCCCGTCCTTGGAAAGGTGGACGTCAAACTCGATGCCCTCCGCCCCAATCTCCAGGGCCTTCTCAAAGGCCAGCATGGTATTTTCCGGGTACCTGCCGCTAAAGCCGCGGTGGGCGATATTCTTTGCCACAAGGAAAAACCCCTTTCAAATAATTTTCTGCTGTTGACTGCTCCCTTAGAGCCTATTCAAGATCACCTGGCGCACCGTCTAAACGGGCCTTTTTCCGCCCATCCGGCACATCCGGAGATTCTGAATAGGCTCTAAGAACCACCCCGGAGGAAGAAGGCGTTTTGCCCTCCCCTCCGGGGTGGTTTTTATAGGTAGGCTTCCTCCCCCAGCAGGCGGAGGGCCTCCTGGTAGCGCCCCTGGAGCTCCAGCTGGAAGGGGACGGTGTTCAGGAGGGAGGCGGGGTCCGCCAGCAGCCGCTGGTAGGCCCGGCGGCGGAGCTTTTGGGAGCTGGAATGGCCAGCCCAGCGGCTGAAGGAGGCCATGTAGCTGTCCATCAGCTCCCGCCAGCCGGAGAAGGTCTCCTGGATGGCCTTGGCCACCGGGAGGGAGTGCTCCAGCAGCTCCCGCCGGGTGATGTATCCGGCGGCGTAGCCGTACCCCAGCACCATGGGGGCCCGCCCCAGCTGCCAGCCGTCGTGGCCCACGCGGCCGGTGCGGACCAGGTGCTCCACGGTGGAAAGAAGGGCTTCCCGGTTTTTTACCTCCCAGCGGGCCTCCAGCACCCACAGGGCCTGCTCCCGCTGGTACTGGGTGCGCTCAAAGCCCCCGGCAAAGGCGGTGTCCCCGTCGTGGTAATCCTGTCCCTCCAGGTAGACGCAGTAGGAGGTGACAAGCCATTCTTCGTATCGGCTGCGGATCCGGTTTTCCTCCAGGATGGGGCTGCGGTCCCACCGGGAAAGACCCAAGGGGGCCGGAGGGGGCGGGGATTTCAGCCTGCGGCAATCCGCCTGCCGCCCCTGATTCTGGGCCTCGATGTAAAAGGCGGTGAGCCTGCGCCGATCCCCCCGGTCCGCTTGGGGGTGCATCTGGACCAGGTACTGGTAAATATCAGGGTGCTGCTTCGGGGGCAGGTCCACCTGCATCTCCTTCCCCCGGATGTCCACCAGGGTGATGCGGACCTTCTTGGAGAGATACCGCCGGGAAAAATCCTCGAAATAGACCCCGGCTACCTCGTCCCGCTTCATGGCCCGGCCGGGGAAGACGATCCAGTCGTACCCCAGGCAGATGTCGGCGCTGCCCAGCACCGGACAGCGCAGGTCCTCCGCCAGCAGGGCGAGGGGGTTGCCGGAGTCCGGCGGCAGATAGGGGCTGGCGGTTTTTTTCAGCCGCCCCTTGTACCCCAAAAGGGCAAGGAGCCGGACGAGGAAATAGACCACCGCGACGCCGCTCCCAACAAGACCGGCGAAGGCAAGGCTCCCCATGAGGAAGGGATGGGCCTTGGAGAAGACCTCCCCCGGACCATAGAAGTATTCGATGGTGGCGCACCCGCCGCCGCACAGGAGCACCGACCAAAGGAAGGGGGCCAGCAGCCGCCGGAGAAGGGAGCGCCGCTGCTGCCGCAGAAGTGGAAAAGCCATAGAAATCCATCCTTTCCGTTATGATACGCCCGGCACAAGGTCCCCCCTGCTACGGCTGGGCGGGGAAGAGCACCGCCTGGAGGAGAAAGCTGCCCTCCTCCCACTGGCAGCGGAAGAGGCCGCCATACCGCTTTACAGTGGACTGAATGCTCCGCAGGCCCAGGCCGTGGCCCTCTCTGGGCGGGGTGAGGGGCAGGCCGTCGGGGCCGAAGCGCACCGGCAGGGGGCAGGCGTTGCGCACCGCCAGGGTAAGGCGGCGGTTATCGGTAAGCTCCAGCTCCACCTTCATCCACCGCTCTGTCTCCGCCAGCTCCTGGAGGGCGTGGAGGGCGTTTTCCAGGGCATTGGAAAGAATCATGCAAAGGTCCATCTCGTCGTAGGGGAATTGGGCGGGGAGCTGAATCTTGGTTTCCAGCCGGCAGCCTGCCTCCTTGGCCTGGGAAAAATAGGAGGTGAGCACCGAGTTAATAGCGGTGTTGGGGCACCAGTTGGAGCGGGTCAGGTCGCTGAGCTTCCCCTGAAGCTCCGAGATATACTGCTGAACGCCGGCGCTGTCCCCCTGTAGCAGCATCCCCTCCATCACCATCAGGTGGTGGCGCATATCGTGGCGGTAGATGCGCTCCAGCTCCATCTTCTGGCAGATGGCCTGGTAATCCCGGCGGCGCAGCTCCGCCTGGCGGGCCCCTTCATAAACCAGCATCTGCCGCCACAGGGAACGGAGGATGGTGATATAGGTGAGGGGCATCAAAATCATCACCAGCAGGATGCGAAGAAGCCCCGCCAGGTCCGGCATGGGGGCGTCCACCGGCACCGCAGTGACCATAATGAGCAGATAGTACACCGCGCCGACGACGGCAAAGGTCCCCCATCCCCGCAGCAGGCTGGTTTGCAGCTCCAAAAAGGGCCGGCGCAGGTACCGCCATATGAGCAGCTCCGCCGCCGGGAAAATCACCAGCCGACCCAGCAGCAGGACGACGTAGGTATCCCCGGCGAGACGGTCCAGGAAGTTGGTGAGCTGCAAAAGCCAGAAGCAGAGAGTATCCGAGACGCAAAAAAGGAAAAAGAACCGCCCGTCCCGGTATTTGGAAAGGACATAGAACAGCGCCAGGGTGGGCAGGGTGCAGGTGAAAAAGGCGATGCTCATAATGATGCCGTGGCCCAGCCAGTACATGGCCAGCACATTGCAGATAAGGAGCGTCCCCGCCCCGGCAAAGCTGATAAGCAGCGTCCTGCCCCAGGGGTACCGGGGGATGAAAAAGAGCAGGAAAATTACTAGAACATGAAGCATCGACCAAAGAAAAGAGATATCCCTTAAAATTGTCACTTTCGGTTCCTCCTTTACATCCTGGGGGTGTCCAGCCAATAGCTGCTCCACCGCTGCTTGGCCTTGGCGGCCAGACCGCGGGAGAGGGGAACCCGCTTCCCGTTATCCAGCAGCAGGGCGCCCTTTTCCACCGCGGTGACATAAAAGAGGTTCACAGCAAAGCTGGCCCCGCAAAGGAAGAAGCTGGGGTCCCCCAGAAGGGGGGCGACCTCCTCCTGAAAGGAGCCCCGCACCGTCATGCCCTCCAGGCGGTCCCCGCCGGAAAGATGGTAGCGCACCACTCGCTCCGCCAGCTCGGCGTAGAGGATTTCGTCCAGGCGCACCCGCCGCAGGCCCTCCCGGCTTTTGACGGCGATGCAGGCCTTCCTCTTTTTTTCCAAGGCGGCCACCGCCTCATCCAGCACCTGGAAGAGCGTTTCCGGCTGTACCGGCTTCATCAGGTAGTGGAAGGCCCGTGTGGCGTAGGAATCCACCGCGTATTCCGGGGAGACGGTAAGATAGATGATAGGGCTGACGCTGCCCACCTCCCGCAGGCGCATTCCCAGCTGAATGCCGGAAAGCCCCGGCATCACCACGTCCAGCACATACAGGTCGAAGTCCCCGGCCTCCTCCGCTGCGTCCAGCACCTCCAGGCCGGAGGAGAAGACCGAGACCCTGACGGCAAGATGAGGCCGGGCCGCCCCGTAGTCCAAAAGCAGCTTCCCCGTAGCGCTGCGCTGTTGTCTGTTATCGTCACATAAGGCAATCCTCAGCACCGGCGGCGCCCTCCTTATATTTGCAAATTATACGCAAAAATGTGCAGAATCCGCGCAAGGCTCAAAAAAGCGCGGGTAATTTGCTATAATGAGCGTACCACCCTCACACATGTTTGTCAAGGGATTCCCAGGTGGGGGGACGGGTGGAATAAAGGAGCGAATCGGGGGCCTGGCCCCCGATGTTCCCGGAACTTCCGGGAACAAAGCATCTTAATCTAGGATAAAAAAGGAAAAGGGGGCTGATGATGGAGCTTCGTATGAATGGAGAAAGGAGCCTTGTGCCCTGTTCTTTGGGGGCGCTGCAAAAGCCCTGCCCCGGCTGCAGCGTCTGGCCCCAGCAGCGGTGCCCTGTCTTTACAGGGCGGCGGGTTGGCCTCTGCTCGGTGCAGCGGTGCTGGTTTTGCCGGTACGCCAACTTCCACCTTCAGGAGGGAACGGCCCTGGAGGTGGGGGTCTGCTGCTGGCCAAAGGCCCAGATGGACTAAGAGCCTATCCAAGTTCTCCCTGCACACCGCCTTGACAGGCCTTTTTGTGCCCTGCGGCGTTAAAAACCCTTGCAATACAGCAAGTATTCCTGCGGTTTTTTGCCTTGCAGGACGCAAAAATTCCTGCCTGTTCAGTGCACCGGGAGATCCTGCATAGGCTCTAAGAGCCCCGGCCCCCCTCTCCCTCCCCGAAAGGGGCCTGGCGCAGGCCCTCCTTAAGGGTGCGGATGGTCTCGGTGATGAGGCGCAGCTCCCAGTGGGAGCAATCGGAGAGGAGGGCGGTCAGCTCCTGCTGGTACACGGCGCCGGAGGCGGCGACGCTGTCGCAAAGGAGCTGGTCCGCCGTCACCCCCAGGGCGTTGGCGATATGCACCAGGGTGGGCAGGCTCAGCTTGGTGGCCCCCCGCTCGATGTGGGAAATGTTGGAGGGCTCCTGCTCGGAAAGCTCCGCCAGGGTCTGCTGGGTCAGCCCTTTGGCCTTGCGCAGGCGGCGGATCCGCACCCCGATGGCCTGGTAGTCAATTCCCATAATCGCACCTCTTTCCAAAGACGGTATTTTGTGAGAATTTGTGGTTTTTCTATAAAATTCTTGTTAAAGTTTCAATTTCAAAAAATCTTTACAAAAATTATTGTATATCCGAATCGGATATGATAAAATTGCTTTAATATCCGATTCGGATATATAATAAAGTTTTTATACCAAATTCTCTCTTCCCTCCAGGGCGCGAACAGGCATGGATGCCTGGGGCGGCCCAAAAGGGGAGAAGATTTGGCCGGTACCGCTTTTTGCCGCAAGGTGTGTTTTTGGCAGAAACAGAATAATCTGGACATATAGAAAGAGACAAAACGAGGGCGCTCTATGCAGCAGAGGGAAAGGCAATGAGGGAACGATTTTTCCAAAAAAAGAACAGCGGCTTCACATTGGTGGAGACATTGGCCGCGGTGGCGATCCTGGTGGTGCTTCTGGGAATCTCCGCCGTGGCGGTGCTGCGCCTTCAGAAATACCTGGAGATCACCCGCCTGGACAATGCCGCCCGCGGCATTTACATGGCGGCCCAGAACCGGGCGGTGCTCCTTTCCGGCGGCAAGCAGCTGAAGGCCCTGGTGCAGGGGGAGGACAACGCCGTGAGCCTTGCTGCCCGGACCGGGGAGGAAGCGCCCCTCTATTATGTTGCCCACACGGCGGAAAAAACCGACCCCGCCCTGGAGCAGCTCCTTACGGCGGGGAGCATCGACCCGGCTTTGCGCCAAGGGGAGTTTTACATCGTTTACGAGCCGGTAAGCGGCAGCGTCACCGATGTCTTTTATGTGGAAAAGGGGATGGCGAAGCTGGCGGCGGGGGATTTTTCCGCCTTTTACCAGATGTGGAGCGCCGCCCCCCGGCAGGAGCGGATGAAGGCCGCCCCCATGCTGGGGCATTACAGCGGCGGCGCCGCCCAGGGGGAGGACATTGACACCGCCGCCACCCCCTCCCTCACCGTAATGATTCAAAATGAGGAGCGCCTCACCGTCACCGTAAGCCGCTGGCTCCCCAACAGCCTGCCTTCGGGCAGCGTCCAGCTGGCGGTGGCCCTGGAGTACGGCGGAGAGCGAATCAGCCTGTACGACGACCAGGGGGCGGAAAAGAACCCCTTCTCCTGGCGGATGACGGCGGAGCCCCCCGCCGCCGAGGGCAGGGGAAAGCGGGACTCCAAGACCTGGGTGCTGGATGAGCTGGGGACCCAGCGGTTCGCCGCCCTCTTCCCCGGCAGAAGCCTGGAGCTGGGGGAGCTTTTCGCCGTGGAGGCGGTTCTCACCTCGGTGGACGGCAGCTTCAGCGAAATCACCGCCAGGGACGATAACAACAGCCTGTTCGCGGAGCAGAGCAGCGGCAGCGACACCGCCTACCTGGAGTACCTGCGCCATCTCCAAAACCTGGATGAGAAATACTCCGGGGTGGGCGGGGATAAGACCAGGGCGGTGCAGCGGGGGGAGATCCGCTGCGCCAGCAACGAAACCTACCCCGGCTACCAGTTTGTTTCCATCCGCAACAGCAGCCTGAAGAGCTTCGACGGGGGCCAGTACCCCATCCGGGATCTGCTGGTTGCGGAAGAGACACAGGCCGGGGGGCTTTTCTCCGCCGTTTTGGACACCGACTTCACCGATGTCCGGCTGGTGAACGCCGCCGTTTCCGCCAGCGGGGCCTTCCCCGCCGGGGCCCTGGCCGGGGAGGCCACAGACGCCAGCTTTGACGGCTGCTGGGTCTACTGGGAGCCGGAGCAGGGGGAGCTGAACCTGCGCAGCCTTTTGGGCAGCGACGGGGAGGGCTACCAGTACAAAATAACCGGGGCCAGCGCCGGGGGGCTGGTGGGACGCATGAGGGGCGGCATGATGATCGACTGCCTGGCGGCCACCACCGTCCGGGGCAGGGATGCCGCCGGCGGCCTTATCGGAACAGAAAGGCCGGAGGAGAGCGGTCCGGTGCGCATTGAAAATTCCTACGCCGACTGCTACCTGGCGGGGAACAGCGCCGCCGGGCTGATAGGAGATTTGGGGGGAGCGGTCCAGCTGGAGGACTGCTACGCCGCCGGGTTTATCGGGGCGGGCAACGGCTCCAAAGCGGCCGGGCTCTGCCTGGGCAGCGGAAAAACCACCGCCCAAAACGTCTACTCCGCCCTTTGCGTCGCCGGAGAGAATGGCAGCGTCACCTACCCGCCCCTCACCGGCGGCCTGGGGGACAGCCTCCAGAATACATACCGCCGGGGCGGGGACCCCAAGGCGGACGAGAAAAACATGACCTACGAGGATATGACCGCCCAGAGCTTCAGCAGGAAGCTGGGGGAACCCTCGGAGGGGGGCGCGTTTGCCTGGAAGACGGAGGCCGGCAGCAACAGTCCCTACAACCTGCGGGAGCGGCTGAACCTGGTGGTTTACAGCTTCCCCGGCCTTGCAAGCCTGCCCCACTACGGGGATTGGAACGCGGAATTTAAAAAGCCCAGCCTGGTTTACTACGAGGAATACGCCGGCGCCGACGGGAAGAGCAGCTACGGCTTTTCCGGCGGCAACGCCCGGTATCTCATCGGGGAGCTTTCCGATAAGGAAACCATCCTCCTGGACGGCTACGCCGTGGCCCTTTTGCAGGACGACCTGAAGGACGACGAGATGGAAGTGACCTACCGCTACTTCGACCCCGCCGACGGCACCGAGGTGCGCAAAAAGGTCCGTTACGCAAGGCCCGGCAAGGGGGATGACCAGACCCCGGAGCTGGTTTCCACCACCTGGAAAAACAGCGAGGGGAACGAGGGCCGGTATTACCTGGCTCCCCTGCCGGAGGAGCTGGTGAACAGCAGGACGGCGGAGGAAAACCTGTACCGGTACCTGAGCTTCTCCTTTATGCCCGGACCGGGGGAGGAAGAGGCGGCGGGGGAATACTTCTACAACCCCCACTTTGCGGAGACGGTGATCCCCTACCAGCCGGAGGACGGGCAGCCCCACGACTGGGAGGCCGGGGAGGCCAAGGATTACGCCGGGGAGCTGGTGAAAAACCGCGGCACCGTCAGCGTGCGCACCCCCCGCCATCTTTACAGCCTCAGCCAGTTCCCGGAATATTACCACAGCCAGGCCCACAACCTGACCTTCCGCCAGGAGCTGGACCTGGACTACGGCACCTACACCGGCTACAGCCTCTTCGGGGCGGCCGGCGGCGTCTTCCGGCAGCAGCCCATCGGGCGGGAGAGCGAGCCCTTTAAGGGAAGCTACAACGGCGGCTGCAACACCATCTCCCGCCTGGTTTTCACCGTTCCGGAGGGAAGCGACCGCTCCTACGCAGGGCTGTTTGGCTTTTCGGAGGGGGTTCTGCGCAACATCGTTTACCAGCTGGACCCCAACCTCCAGGTGGATGTGAAGATGGATAACGGCTCCCAAAGCCTGTACATCGGGGGGCTGCTGGGGGGCAACACCGGCACGGTGCAAAACTGCGCCGTGTCCGGGGCCAGCCTCATTGGGCGCAACACCGGCTCCACCCTGTATATCGGGGGGCTGGCGGGGCGCAACCGGGGCATCATCCGGGAGTGCGGGGCGGAGGCCGCCGCCCTTTCCGCCGATAACGCCACCTACGCCAAGAGCTACGTGGGGGGCGTGGTGGGGGAGAACACCTCCTCCGGCCGGATCAGCGCCACCTACGGGGTGGGCCGCCTGACGGCAGAGGTGGACGGCACCTCCCAGGCCCGCGTCTGCGGCTTTGCAGGGTATAATTCCGGCGTCATCAGCGGCTCCTACGCCGCCGCGGACCTCCGCTCCAGCGGCCAGGGGGTGGAGATCTACGGCTTCTGCGGCGTGCGGGAGGGCTCCCAAAGCGGCACCCTTTACCTCAACCAGGGGAACTTTACCTACCGGGGCATCTCCTACAACGCCAACTACACCCGCTACAAGGCCTCCCCGGTGGAATACGAGACCCTGGCGGGAAGCACCTCCGCCGTGGCAGGGATGTCCAAGGTGGATGGAAACGGGGCCTTCCCCTATCCCACCGCCGTGAAGGACGCCGGGGGAGCGCCGGTCCACTACGGACAGTGGCCCGGCCTCATGGAGCTGGGGGAGATGGGCGCCTACTATTGGGAAAAGCTGGAGCTGAACAAAACAGAGACCTACTATGTGGAGCTGCTATCGGTGGATCCCCAAAAGTCCTACGGCAACCGGGTCAGCCGCCTAACCACCCTTTCCACCGCCCACGACGACGGCGGCGTTGTAACCGGCTACGGCTATGGCTACTACGAAAAGCAGGGCACAAAGGAAACTCTCGCCGCGGAGGGCCTCTATTATACCGATGGCAGAACCTCGGCCCTTCTCAGCCAAAGCACCCCCTCCCAGGGGGAGGTGGACCAGGCGCTGGCGGTGCTGATGCCCGGCTACACCTTCCACTCCTACCACACCTACATCCCGGACAGCGGCAAGGCCGGCCTTTACCCAAATAACAAGCCTGGCAGCCCCAACGTCCGGCTGACCCTCTCCCAGGGGAACGGCGTCAGCGTCACCTTTGCCTTGAACCCACACTTCGGGGGGGCGCTGGCGGTGGAAAAGGCCCCTGGCTACTGGAGCGTGGCCCCGGCGCTTCGGGAGGTTCCTGGCAGCGCCGCAAACCCCTACCAGGTGCGCTCGGTGGAGCAGCTGGAGTTCATCAACTGGAACAGCCAGGCCCAGAACACCCGGACGGTGATACAGGCCGCCCAGGCGGGAAAGGACATGGTAAACTTCCCCTACCTCACCTCCTCCCTGGCCCGTGACGCCGGCAAGCACCACTGGCTCCAAAGCCACGACCTGGACGGCAAGAGCCGGGAATACACCCCCATCGCGGAATACTACGACCACACCGGCGGCAATACAGGCAACCTTTACGGCTGGTTTGGCGGCAGCTACGACGGGGCGGATTATATCATCAAAAATGTCAGCATCCAGGGCCAGCAGTCCTCCTGCGCCGGGCTGTTTGGCATCGTCTACGGAGGCACCTTGAAGAACATGATTCTCCACGATTCCAACGGCGCCGGGGTTATTAACAGCGGCTACTATAAGGGCATCACCAGCAGCTCCAAATGGTACGCCATCGGCGCCCTGGCGGGGCTGGCGGCGGAGGACCCCAAGGGGGAGGGCAAGGTGGAAAACTGCGCCGTCTCCGGCTACACCATCAACGCAAAGGTGTACACCGCCGGCAGCTGGGGAGGCAGCGGCATCGGGGGGCTTTTGGGCATCTCCCGGATGGATTTAAAGAACTGCTCCGCCATAACGAACATCCAGGTCCCCAAGGGCACCCAGGATAACGACAACATGCGGGTGGGGGGCCTGGCGGGCATCTGCCAAAAGAGCATCACAAGCTGCTACACCGGGGGAAGCATCGACTTCGACGGCTCCATCCCCTTTAATCAGAATACCGGCAGCAGCTTCCCCAAGGGGGCCTACATCGGCGGCATCGTGGGGGGCAGCTACATGAAGCCCCTGAAGGTGGGGGACAGCGCGGAGGTAATTGGCATTACAGGGGGAGACAACACCAATAACGCCCTCACCAACTGCTACAGCTTTGTAGAGCTGCCCAGCCTCACCGACCGCAACGGCCAGAAGGCCAACCCCTATATCCGCGCCCTTTACGCCATCGGCGGCACCGGGGACGTTTACACCGTGCGGGAAAATAACGAGCTGGACCGAAACCACAGCGCCGCCAACCGCGGCACCTGTACCATCCAAAACTGCTATTACCTGGGGAGCAGCACCCTGAAGAACAACGGCAGGGATATCCAGAACATCCGCAAAAACCGCCCCGCCAACGATCCCCTTTCCTTTAAAACCGATGTTTTTGACACCAACGGCATCAACTACAGCAACACCGCCCAAAACAACGATGCCCGCAACCCCAACGTCACCCAGCTCACCTACCGGCAGCTGGCCCGGCTGGAGCTGGTAAACGGCAAAGATATCTATACCCTGCTGCCGGAATTCCGCCCGGTGACCACCGAGGTGGACGGACTTTCGGTTTCCGGCAAATACAGCTACCCGCCCTCCCGGCGGGCCGAGCTGGAGGGGCTGGATTACCCCTTCCCCACCATCCTCACCAGGGAGCAGGGGGCCTACCAGGTCCACTATGGGGAATGGCCCGCTTATGGCGTCAGCCGCCCGGAGGGGGGGCGGCCCATCGCCCTGGATCTCTTCACCGCCACCCCCCATTCCGAAACGCTGGCCTTAACCGATGTGCCGCCGGGGGGCCGGTGGGCGGCAGAAACCGACCCGGAGGACCAGAAGGCCATCCAGGTGGAGATGGAGGAAAGCACCGGGCGGCTGACCGTCTCCCCCCTGGATGTGGGAACCACAAAGCTGCTGATTACCTACACCGAGCCGGACGGCCAAACCGCTCACCATTTCACCCTCACCGTCAACATCACCGCCGAGCTGGAGCTGCGGCCCAACACGGCGGCGGTCTTCCAGGGCGGGAGCACGGTGGTGCAGGTGACGCCCTACAGCGCCAACACCCCCTTGCCCCTAAGCAGCCTGGAGCTGGTGGCGGTGGTCTGCGATGAGGTCACCTGCCAGGTGACCCAGGCGGTGGAGCAGGGGGCAAAGAAGCCCGCAATCACCCTCACCGGCCGGGACCCCTGCGAGACGATGGCAAACATCAGCTTCACCTGCACGGCGGGAGGGAATTTCTATCCGGGCCTCAGCCCCCTTACCATCACGGTGCTGCCCCTGCCGGAGCCAAAGAAGGCGGGGGACAGCTGCCAGCTGGACTTTGGGAGCTACAGCGGCGGCTACGGCATCACCGGCCTGGCCGCCCGGCTCCAAACCACCGCCAGCCCCGCCCCCGCCAAGGTGACGGTGGCGGATAAAACCATCACCCTAAGCGAAATCCAGCCGGATGTGCGGGAGCTTCCCCTGGAAATCACCCTCACCATGGAGGGGCGAAGCCACGTCATCCAAATGACGGCCGTAGTAGGATAAACCCGCCAGGAAAGGAGGTGTCCCTTTGGAAGCCCTAAAACAAAAGCTGAAAGGCCGCCAAGGGGCCTCCTTCCTGCTGGCCCTGGCCCTGCTGCTGCTTTGCGTCATGGTGGCCGCCTCCCTTTTGACGGCGGCGGTTTCCAACGCCGGCAAGGTGCGCAGCAACAGGGAGGAGCAACAGAAGTATTTAACCCTCTCCTCCGCCCTGCGCCTGGTGTGCGGGGAGCTGGAAAAGGCAAGCTACCGCGGCCAGTACCAATACAGCAGCGCCGACCCGGTCCCCGATATCCCCGCCACCGATACCACCCCCGCCGTCCCCGGCTCTCCGGGGAAGCGGGTCTACACCCAGGAGGGAGGGCGCTTCACCTGCGCCTTGCAGGAGGTCCTCCCCCTGGAGCGGGATTTGGACGCCCTCTTCCGGGGGCAGTTCACCCTCCCCGGAGCAAAGCGGGACAATAAATACGACTACAGCTTTGAGCGCCTGGGGGATGCCGCCCTAAGCCCCAGGGGACCCTACACCCTGCGCCTGACGGCCCAGACGGACGAGGGGGGCTACCCCGGCCTGGGGGAGACGGTCACCATCCTGGCGGAAGTGCGCAGCAGCGGCTTTATCAGCCTCACCGCCACCCTGGAGTCCCCGGCGGGAGCGCCCTACGTCATGGAGGCGGAGCTTATCCCCAGCGGGGCCCCCGCCAAGCTCTTTGTGCTGAAGGGGGCGGAGGCCAGCACGGCGGAGCTGAACCAAACCGAGGAGATGACCTGGAAGGTCAACTGGATTGCCAAGAAGGAGGCGCAGGCCGATGAGACGCAAGCTCCGTAGCAGCCGGGGGGAAACCCTCATTGAGGTGCTTTGCGCCACCCTGGTGGCGGTGCTGTCCATCGCCCTGCTCTTTGGGGGAATCACCGCCTCCGCCAGCATCGACCTGGGGGCTCGCCGGAGCGATGCGGCCCATTACGCAGCCCTGACCCAGGCGGAAAGCCAGACCACACCGGCGGGGGAGGCCCAGCTGAAGGTGCAGAACATTCCCCTGGGGAAGGAGCAGACGGTGACGGTGCGCCTCTACGGCGGGGAGGGAATGTATTCCTACGCCCCCAAGGCGGAGGCGGGCCCATGAGGAAAAAGAGAGGGGACCAGAGGGGCTTCACCCTGGTGGAGATGCTTTGCGCCACCCTGATTTTGGTGATGCTGGCCCTGGTGACGGGGGTGGGGCTCCGGCTGGCCCTGGGGAGCTACCGCGCGGTGCGGGCAGAATCCGAAACCCAGCTGCTCCTTTCCACCGCCCTGGACGCCCTGGCGGACGATTTGCGGTACGCCAGGGATGTGAAAACCAAAGCCGGGCCGGAGGGCCCGCTGCTGGACACCTACCGCAGCGATTCCTACGGGCAGGGGGCGGCCCTGGAGCTGGACAGCGAAAACCAGCTGCTGGCCGGGGGCAAGCGGGTGCTGCCCCCTGGGGCCTACGGCAACGGCGCCTACCAGGTCCGGGAGCTTCGGGTCCTTTGCGGCCAGGGGGGCTTTACCATCCACCTGGCGGTGGGGGAAGGAAATGGGGATATCACAGCCAGCACCCCGGAGGAAGGGGTCTTTGTCCGGTGTCTGAATCGATTAACAGAGGGGGAAGCGCCATGAAATACATCCGCTTGGGGGACCTGCTGGTAAAGGGCAGAATCATCACCCAGGAGCAGCTGGAGGAAGCGCTGCAGCTCCAGGCCGGCAGCGGCCAGCGCCTGGGGGAGGTGCTCCAGCAAAACGGCTTCATCACCGAAAAACAGCTTATCAGCACCCTGATGGACCAGCTGGGGGTGGAGTTCATCGACCTGAACACCTACTCCATCCCGCCGGAGATGGCCCAGACGCTGCCCAAAAGCATCGCCAAAAAGCACATGGTGGTGCCGGTGCGGGTGAGCCGCAGCGATATCCAAATCGCCATGGCGGACCCCCTGAACTTTGTGGCCATCGAGGAGGTGCGGGCGGTGAGCCGCCGCCGGGTCATCCCCCTCATCGCCTCCGCCGCCGCGGTGGAGCGGGCGGTGCAGAACCTTTACAGCAACCAGGGGGCCATGCAGGCCATCGAGGATATGCGCCGGGACCTGCTGGGCAGCCAGTACGCCGCCCCCGCCCCCCAAAGCGTGACGGTGGACGAGGAGGAGGCGGACGCCGCCCCGGCCATCCGCCTGGTGAACTCCATCATCGACCGGGCCGCCACCGAGGGGGCCAGCGATATCCATATGGAGCCTGGGGAGGAGAGCATGACCATCCGGATGCGCATCGACGGGGTGCTGCGCAATATCATCACCGTGCCCCAGGAGCTGCAGGGGCCGGTGATTTCCCGGATGAAGATTATGGCCCGGATGGACATCGCCCAAAAGAACATCCCCCAGGACGGCCGGGCCAACGCCACCGTCCGCCAGGAGGTTCTGGACCTGCGTATCTCCACCCTGCCAACCATCCACGGGGAAAAGGTGGTGGTCCGCCTGCTGCGGAAGAGCCCGGAGCTTTCCACCCTGGAGGGGGTTGGCCTTTTGGGGGAAAACCTGCGGCAGCTGCGCCAGCTGCTGGACACCACCACCGAGGGGATGCTGCTGATGGTGGGACCCACCGGCTCCGGCAAAACCTCCACCCTCTACGCCATTATTGACCGCCTGCGCAGCGAGGAGGTGAACCTGGTCTCCCTGGAGGACCCGGTGGAATACCACATGGGCGGGGTCTGCCAGGTGCAGATAAACGAAAAAACCGGCCTCACCTTTGCCAGCGTCCTGCGGGCGGTGCTCCGCCAGGACCCGGATATCATCGCGGTGGGGGAGATTCGGGACGGGGAGACGGCGGAAATCGCCATGCGGGCCGCCATGACCGGCCACCTGGTCTTTTCCACCGTCCACACCAACAGCGCCCTTTCCTCCATCGACCGCCTGCTGGATATCGGGGTGGAAAGCTACCTTATCGCCGGGGCGCTGAAGGGCATCGTCTCCCAGCGGCTGGTGCGGCGGGTTTGTCCCCACTGCCGCAGGGCCTACACCCCCGCCCCGGAGGAGGTCCAGGCCCTGGGCCTGCCCCCAGGGGAGCAGTACACCTTTTACCGGGGGGCCGGGTGCGGGGAGTGCTTCGGCACCGGCTACCGGGGGCGCACCGGCGCCTTTGAGGTGCTGACGGTGACCCCGGCCATCCGCCGTGCCATCCGCAGCCGCTCCATGGCGGAGCTGGAAGCGGCCATGGGAAGCGCCGGGTTTTCCCCTATTATGGACGACTGCCGCCGGCTGGTGCTGGAAGGGGTGACCTCCGCCGAGGAGATCAACCGGGTGCTGGGGGACGGATAGAGACAAGATAGGCGCGCGTTTCAGCGGTTATCGGAAAGTAAGGAGAACAAGCTATGATGGTAGAAGGACTGATAGCCAAGGCCCTGGCGGACGGGGCCAGCGACATCCATTTGGTGCGGGGACTGAGCCCCCGCTACCGGGTGGATGGCAGCATCCGGGAGATGGATCCCGTCCCCCTCGCCGAGGAGGACTGCTCCGCCCTGGCCAGGGAGCTGGCGGGAGCGGATTTCCGAAAGGCGGACGTGGTGGGGGAGGCAGATTTGGCCGTCACCATCGCCGGGGTGCGCTGCCGGGTCAACCTCTTCCGGCAGCAGGGAGCCTGGTCCGCCGCCATCCGCCTGCTGAAGGAGACCATTCCGGAGCTGGAGCAGCTGGGGCTGCCGCCGGTGGTGGCGGAGTTTGCCGCCTATAACCAGGGCCTGGTGCTCATCACCGGGGAGACCGGCTCCGGAAAATCCACCACCCTGGCGGCCATCCTGGAGCGGATTAACCAGCGGGAGCAAAAGCACATCCTCACCCTGGAGGACCCCATTGAATACATCTACACCCCCAAAAGCTGCGTCATCAACCAAAGGGAGGTGGGCCGGGATACCGGGAGCTTTGCCGCCGGGCTGCGGGCCGCCCTCCGGGAGGACCCGGACGTGATTCTGGTGGGGGAGATGCGGGATCTGGAGACCATTGAGACCGCCCTTACCGCCGCGGAGACCGGGCACCTGGTCTTCGGCACCGTCCACACCAACTCCGCCGCCGATTCCATCGACCGGATGGTGGACGTCTTCCCGGCGGGGCGGCAGCAGCAGATCCGCCTCCAGCTTTCCATGTGCCTGCGGGCGGTGCTCTCCCAGCAGCTGCTGCCGAAAACAGGCGGCGGCCGGGTGGCCGCCTGCGAGGTGATGAAGACCGACAGCGCCATCCGCAACCTCATCCGGGAGGGGAAGACCCCCCAGATTCTAAACGCCATCCAAACCAGCGGCAGCCTTGGCAACGTGCTGATGGATAAGACCCTCCAGGGGCTGTACAAGGCGGGGAGCATCAGCCGGGAAACCTACGAGGGCGCCCTGCGGGACGCCGCCGGGACTGCAAAGCCCGCCCAGGAGCCGGGCCGCGGCCCCATGCCTCCCCGCCGCCCCCTAAGTCCGACCCTGTAAAGGAGGAGATCCATGCCTACCTATAAGTACGAGGCGGCCTACCCCGGCGGGGAAAAGGTCTCCGGGGTGGTGGAGGCCCTGAACCGGGCCGACGCGGTGGCCCAGATACGCCAAAGCTGCGAGGTGGTCCTGTCCCTGCGGGAGGTCCCCAAGGGGGCGGGTCGGGAGCGGATGAGCCATTTCCACCGCATCCGGGCCAAAAGCCTGGCCCTGGTCTGCCAGCAGTTCGCCATCATCCTGAAGGCGGGGCTGCCCCTGGTGCAGGCGGTGGACCTGGTGGCCGGGCAGACGGAGGACAAGGCCCTGGGGAGCCTGCTGCGCCAGGTTTCGGAGGATGTCTCCAACGGCTGGAGCCTCAGCTACAGCCTGGCCCAGCGGGGGGAGGGGCAGCTGCCCATCACCTTCCGGGAAAGCGTCCGGGCCGGGGAGGAATCCGGCGACCTTACCGCCTCCTTCCGCCGGATGGCCGATTACTTCCAGCGGATGGAAAAGACCCGGCAAAGTGTAATGGGGGCCCTCACCTATCCCGCCTTCGTCATCCTGGTGGCGGTTGTGGTGGTGTCCATCATCATGGGGTACGCCGTCCCCACCTTCACCCGGATGTTTGAAAACATGAGCGTGGAGCTGCCCTGGATTACGGTGGTCCTTATCGCCGTCTCCCACTTCTTCCAGAAGTATGTACTGGTAATTCTGGGCCTTCTGGCCCTGGGGCTTTTGGGCCTGCGGATGTACGCCCTTACCGAAAAGGGGGGCACCGCCCTGTCCCGCCTCCAGCTGGGGCTGCCGGTTATTGGGGAAATCGTCCGGATGTCCGGGGCCAGCCAGTTTTGCCACACCATGTCCACCCTGCTGACCGCGGGTATGCCCATCCTCCAGTCAATTGAGATTGCCGGCCGGGCCATCTCCAACCAGTGCATTTCCCAGGAGATACTGGATACCCTCCCCGGCGTGGAGGGGGGACGGAGCCTGGGGGAGTGCATGGGCTACAGCCAGGAGCTGCCCCCTATGCTGGTGCAGATGACCGCGGTGGGGGAGGCCACCGGCTCCATGGAGGCCACCCTCCAGGTGCTGGCGGAATATTACGACAACGAGGTGGACGTGCGGATAAAGCGGGCCCTGGCCCTGCTGGAGCCTGCCATCATCCTGGTTCTGGCGGTCTTTGTGGTGTTCATCCTGCTGGCGGTGTATCTGCCCCTGTTCGGGATGTCCGCAGCCATCTAAAACCCTCCCTCCCCCGCAATAGGGGGAGGGGCCAAAAGAAAGAAAAGAAAGTATGCAGAAAGGGGGGCCCTGGGATGGAATGCCAGAAAAGGCGAAGAGGGCCGTTTCAAGGCCGGGATTCACCGGCGGGATGAAACCTTGTACACGATTATTTTGGGGCGAGGGAAGCCCCTGAATAATAAAGTTTTAGAGTCAGAAAGAGAGGAAAGAAACATGAAAAACCTGAAGAACAAGCTGAAGAAGCAGGGCGGCTTCACCCTGGTGGAAATGCTGACCGTGGTAGCGATTATTGCTATCCTGATTGCAATTTCCATCCCGATGGTCACCGGGGCCCTGGACCGGGCGAGCAAAGCCACAGATGTGGCGAATGTGCGGGCAGCCAAGGCATTAGCATCCATTCAATTTTTAACAGATACCACTTTTAAAGCAGATGAGGCGTGGGCATATGATGCTTTAAAAGGTACTTTGGTTGCAGCGACGGATGGCCCTGATGTAACTGCATATGGTAAGACCAGTGATAACAAAGGCGATATCATCTGGGTTCAATATGATTCAACAGATAAAGTAGTTCAGTATCAGTGGTGCGCGCCCACTGGTACGCCAGCTGATGGTGACTGGGAAGAAGATATTGACATTACAGGTCTGGATTAAAGAGTTCTATCTTACATAAAACCGTCCTCGTGTGCTCAAAAAGCCCCCGCCGTTTGGCGGGGGCTGAGGGCCGGGCGGTGCCGCTGCCCCAAGCTGTAAGGGGTCGGCCGAAATCATAAAAACTTCTTTTTCGGGAGACGGGAGGCGCTCCGCCATGTCATCCCAAATTTTTCTCAATTCTCCACCTCGATTAACTCGTGCTCATGCCCTAGGCCTGCATCCAGCCGGGCAATGCGGCGGTCCAGCTCCTTCATGCGTTCATCCGGGCAGTCGACGCTCACCTCGAAGGGAATGCGGCGTTCGCGGGTGGCCTTTTTGGCAAAGATAGTAAAGGCGGTGGTCAGGTTCATCCCCAGCTCGTCACAGAGCTTCTCCATCTGGTTTTTCAGCTCCGCATCCATACGGATACTTACAGTGGCCTGTGCCATAAAAATCAACTCCTTTCTATATAGTATAACACGCTGGCTATACAATAGCAATACCATATCTATACTGCGAAAGCAACTAGAAAATTTTGGGTTTTTCTGTTATCATAGATGTATCACAAACAGGTTTTGTGAGCAGGGAGGTTCCATGGAAACGCAGATTTGGACCATCTACACTTGCTTTTGGCTCACCCTGCTGGGGGCGGTGGCGGGGAGCTTTTTGGAATGCGCCGTCAGCCGCTGGGCAGCGGGGCAGCCGCCCTTTTCCGGCCGCTCCCGGTGCAGCGCCTGCGGCCGGACCCTGGAACCGGGGGAGCTGGTGCCGGTGGTAAGTTTTCTTTTGCAGCGGGGCCAGTGCCGCCACTGCGGCGAGGATATCCCATCCACCTGCCTTTGGGCCGAGCTGTCGGGGGCCTTTTTCTTCCTCTGCCTGGGCCTTGTTTTCGGCCCCCAGTGGGTTCTGGGCCAGTGGGTGGTGTTTGCCATCCTGCTGCTGGCCCTCTCCCTGGTGGACTGCGCCAAGCGGATCATCCCGGACTGGATGCTCCTGCTGCTGGCGGCGAACCGTTTGGCGTGGGCGCTCCTCCTTCGGGAGGACCTGGTGACGGCGGCCCTTTCCGCCCTTTCCGGCTGCGCCGTGGCCGTGGCGCTGCTTTTGCTGGTGCTGCTGGCGGAGCATTTCGGCCGCCGGGAGGTGATGGGGGGCGGGGACATCAAGCTGCTCCTTGCCCTGGGGCTTTACCTGGACTGGAGCGGAATGCTCCTAAGCCTCCTTTCCGCCTGCATTCTGGGCCTGCTGTGGGCGGTCCTTACCGGCCAGGGCCGGGGGGCGGTGGTGCCCTTTGGGCCCTTCCTGGCCCTGGGGGCCATGGGGACCGTCTGCTTCGGCCAGCCGATGATCGACTGGTATTTAGGGCTGTTGTAGCAATCGAAACGATAGAAGTGAGGGGATTATATGGCGAAGCTGGGCTTTGACATTGGCGGCAGCAGCCTGAAAATTGCTGTGGTGCGGGAACGGGAGGTGCGCCTGGAGGAGATGCGTCTGCCCGAAAACATGGTGGACGAGGGGGGCGTCATCCTGCCCCACGTCTTTGCAGGTTTTTTGAAGCAGGCCAAAAAGGAGCTGGCCCTCCCCAGGGGGGATGCGGCCCTGGCCCTGCCCCCCAGCCAAGCCATCTGCCGCCTGGTCACCATGCCCCGGATGACCACCGAGCAGCTGCTGCTGAACCTCCCCTATGAGTTTTCCGACTTCATCCAGGGGGAGGCGGACCAATACTTCTGCGACTACGCCGTCTGCGCCTCCACCGAGGAGGACGAGGGGGAGGGCATCCCCATGATGGCGGCGGTGGCGGCCAAAAGCCGCCTGGCGGAGTACGCCCGCATCTTCTCCCAGGCGGGGCTGCGCCTCAAAACCGTCCTCCCCCAGGAGATGGCCCTTGTGAACCTCTGCCGGAACCGGCCGGAGGGGGCACAGGAGTATTTCTTTGTGGACCTGGGGTATCGCCATACCCGGATTATTGTGGTGTGGGGGGACCGCATCCAGGCCACCCGCCAAATTCCCATGGGGGGCCGGGATATCGACCTTGCCATCGGGGATGAGCTGGGGGTGGATGCCTTTTTGGCCGGCACCTATAAGCTCACCAACTACCAGAATGTCCAGTCCGCCCTGGTGGTGGCGGACCTTTGCGAGCGCATCGCAGTGGAGATTTTGAAGGTCCTGAATTTCTACCGCTTCACCTACCGTTCCAGCAGCCTGGGCGGGCTTTTCCTGGTGGGTGGCGGCGCGGCGCTGCCGCCGTTGGAGCGGGCCATCGCCAGCACGGTGGATCTGCCCTTGCTGGACCCGGCCTCCCTGTTGCCGGGGGCGTTCCAGGGGGCGGCCTCCGGAGTGTTTGCCGCAGGCGTGGCTATGGGAGGGAAATGATATGAAGAGACAAAGAGGGAGCTACCCGGAAAAACGAACCATGAACCTCTTCTATAAGCCGGACCGCACCACCAAACCGGCGACCATCGCCCTGTACCTCCTCTTCGCCTTTACGGTGCTGCTGGGCCTTTCCAAGGTGCTGGTCTATGACCTGTGGGTGGAAACCCAGGAGACCCAGCGGGCCCTGGCGCTTTCCCAAAGCCGTTTGGAGGAGACGATGGCGGAGCTGGCGGATTACGAGCAGGTGCTGGACCAGTACCACCGCTACGCCGCCACCGAGGAGGAGGAGGGGATAGTGGACCGGATGCGGGTGCTGCGCCTTTTGGACAGCGCCATCGGCACCGGCCCCAGGCTGGACAGCATCGCCATCAGCGGGGATGTGGTGCAGGTACGGGTTTCCGGCGTCACCCTGGCCCAGACGGCACGCATCGCCAGCACCCTGGAGACCTCCCCCATTGTGGAAAAGACGGTGGTGACCACCGCATCCACCACCGAGGCGGCGGACCAGATGACCGCGGGGGTCCATATCTACCTGAAGAAGGAGGGGGCAGAGTGACAAAACGACAGCTTACAGTCCGGGAGAAGCTGCTCCTTGGCCTTTTGGCGGTGACAGCCCTGGTGAGCGGCTATCTGATGCTTTTTTATAACCCCATGCTCCAAAAGCGGGACAGGATGCGGGCGGAGATTGAGACCTGCCAGAGCCAGCTGGAGCTTGCCCAAATCCGGGTGGCGGAAAAGCAGCGGATGGAGCGGGAGCTGAAGGAGCTTTTTGAGAAGGACCCGCCTCCCCGCAGCCTGGCCCCCTATGATAACTCCCAGGCGGTGATGCTGGAGCTCCACGGCATTCTTTCCGCCGCGGAGGATTACTCCCTGGCCTTCAGCACCGTGGAGGCGGAGGAGTCCATCGTCCGCCGCAGCATCTCCCTCACCTTCACCAGCGCCAGCTACGACGGCGCCAAGGGAATTCTCCAGCAGCTCCACGACAGCATGTACCGCTGCCTTCTTTCGGAGCTTACCATCAATATCGGTTCCGGCAGCCGGAGCAGCGTTTCGGTAAGCAGTACCATCGTCTTTTTTGAGTATCAATCTTCCCACTAGCCGGCGTCCGGCGCGCCGCCGGTGTCTCGCCCTCCGGGGTGCCCCCGGTGTCTCGCCCTCCGGGGTGCCCCCGGTGTCACGCCCCACCCGCCCCTTGCAGGGGCTTAACCAGGGCGAAGAATCCCAGCAAGGTGCCCGGAGACCTAGCCTCCGGTGTCACGCCCTACCCGGCCTTCGGCCTTGGATTTTTTAAAAATCCTGGGCGGCTGCCTGGAGACTTGGCCGGTTTTGTGCTATAATGGACAAGCAGACCCCGGAGCGGGTGATGACAAAAACCTTCAAGGAGCGATGGACAATGGAGCTGAATTTTGACGTAAAGGGCAAAGTGGAGGAAGTGGTGGAGAAGCTGAAGGCGGACCCCGCCCTCCTGAAGAGCTTTGAGAAGGAGCCCATCAAGACCATCGAGCGGCTTTTGGGGGTGGACCTCCCCAACCAGCAGCTGGAGCCGCTGGTGGCGGGCATCAAGGCAAAACTTACCACCGCGGAAATCGGCGACGCCCTGGAGGGCCTCAAAAAGCTGTTCTAATTGGAGCGTCCGGCAGAGAGGGAAGCGCGAAGCCTGCGTTTCCCTTCCTGTTTTCCGGTTGGATTTTTGAGAAGATTTTGAAAAACAGTAGCTTTTTGCTGTCGAATATGATATGATTGCTTCGTTGTTTTATTTTTTCGGTATAGTCGGGGCGGGATGGGCCCTGAGTTTCTACTGGCGGCCGATCCGCCAACTACCGGAAGGACAAAGCGGCATGGGTTTACGCTGTTGCAAGGTGTCCCCCGCCTGTTTTGTTTTCCCGGCAGGAACTCGCTCCGGCTTGGGATAAGGAGTCCTTTTGGAGCCCTTGCTCCAGGGCGGCTCCGCAACAAAACAGGAGGGTATCTGTTTTTATGGAGAAATTCTTTCGCCTCAAGGAGAACGGCACCACGGTGCGCACCGAGATCATTGCCGGTCTAACCACCTTCATGACGATGGCTTACATCATCGCCCTGAACCCCAACCTGCTCACCGGCTTTGATGTGGGCTCCGCCCTGTGGAACGGCGTTTTTCTGGCCACCTGCCTGGCCTCCGCCTTTGCCATGTTCTGCATGGCCTTCCTGGCCAACAAGCCCTTTGCTCTGGCTCCCGGCATGGGCCTCAACAGCTTTTTTGCCATTGTGGTAGCCAACATTGCCGCCCTCACCGGCATGAGCTATGTGGACAGCTTCCAGTCCGCCCTGGTGATTATCCTGGTGGAGGGCATCATCTTCATCATCCTCTCCATCCTCAACATCCGGGAGAAGATTGTGGACGCCATCCCCCTGGGGGTTCGTCTGGGCATCGCCCCCGCCATCGGCCTGATGCTGATGAACATCGGCTTTGGCTCCAACGCCGGCGTCTATTCCGAGACCGGCGGTCCCTTCTTTGTGATGCGGGATTTCTTCGGGGCCCTCACCCCCAGCGTGGCCCAGACCACCATGGGCTCCGGGTACTCCACCATGGTGCTCCAGGTGGCCACCATGTTTATCGGCCTCTTTGCCATTGTCATCCTGGCGAAGAAGGGCGTCAAGGGCGCCGTTCTGGCGGGGATGCTCGTTGCCTCTGTGATTTACTGGGCGGGGGCCGCCATGCTGGGACAGAACCCCTTCGCCTCCCTGGCAACCGCCTCCTTTGTTCCCCCCTTCGGCGACATGATGTCCACCACCCTCTTCAAGTTCAACTTCCAGGGCTTCCTCCAGGTGGGTTGGTTCACCGCCATCACCCTCATCATCACCTTCTGCATGATTGACATGTTTGACACCATCGGTACCCTGGTGGGCACCGCCTCCCGCGCCGGGATGGTGGACAAGGACGGCAACATGCCCAAGATGAAGGAAGCCCTTCTCTCCGACGCCCTGGGCACCGTGGCGGGGGCCTGCACCGGCACCTCCACCGTCACCACCTTCGTGGAATCCGCCTCCGGCGTGGAGGCAGGCGGCCGCACCGGCCTTACCGCCCTCACCACCGGCGTCCTCTTCCTGGCCTGCATCTTCATCGCCCCCATCGCGGCCATCATCCCCGCCGCCGCCACCTCCGCCGCCCTGATCTACGTGGGCGTGCTGATGCTCCAGGGCCTGAAGAGCGTGAACTTCGGCGATATGGACCAGATGGTCCCCGTGGCGTTGATGCTCATCGCCATGCCCATCTCCAGCTCCATCGGCCACGCCATCGGCATCGGCCTGATTTCCTACACCGTCATCAAGGTGTTCTCCGGCAAGGCCAAGGACGTGTCCGTCCTCACCTATGTGATTTCCGCCCTGTTCCTCATCAAGTTCTTCCTCATCGTGTGACAAACCAT
>OFFX01000654.1_pt1 | contig 28518 bp, 29 predicted proteins | sample 1521511 | NCBI WGS metagenome assembly OFFX01 (sample SAMEA3504125, study PRJEB24116) | mouse gut metagenome | biome: mouse gut; feature: mouse-associated habitat; material: faeces | place: Denmark | collected 2011
CGCCGGGGCGCTGTATGCTCTATCATGATGAAAACATCACATCTGTCCCCAGCCGCCGGTCCAGCCGCTGTTGGGATTGTCCTCCGGCCGGGGCGGCGCCGCGTTCCATCCCACGCCGGAAGTGCGCTTGGCAATTTCAAAGTAGCCCAGCTCCACGCACTCCCGGTTCGGCACATAGAACAGCCCCACAACCAGGGAGAACACGCTGGCAATCAGGCTCCAGGCCCACACGGGAAGGACGAGGGCCTGGTCCACCAGCTCCTCCGCCGGGAGAGCCGGCATGGGACCGGTGACGATCTGGAATACCAGCCGGTACAGCAGGAACAGCACTGCCAGCAGCGGCAGCGACGCCAGCATCAGCCAGCCGAAATAGCTCCAGTCCAGGGCGAAGATCTGGCTCTTGTAGCCCCAGGTCTGGCGCTTGCTCATGTCCAGGGCCTCCATGACGCCGATGCCGGGGTTCTCATAGAGATTGTACAGGGCGAAGCGGTAGCGGTAGGCGGCCACGATGCCGGGGATGACAAAGAGCATGGACCACAGGATGATCAGCAGCGACTCCACAACGTTCAGGGCAATGAGCTTTCCCACAAAGGAGAAGCCGTCAAACAGCGTCAGGCACTCTGCCCGCTCTCCCCGGCGGACAGCCATGCAGTACAGCGAGAAGCCCGCCCCCAGCACCGCGGTCAGCAGGGCGGTCAGCACATAGGTGAAGATGCCCACAGGATTCCGCTCCAGCACTGCATTGCCGCCGCCGGCCAGGTAGTCCAGCGTGCTCAGCGCCATCGCCAGTCCCAAATACAGCGCCGTCATGCCCCTGGGAGACACCCGGGCGGTGCCGAGCAGCTCCCGGGTCTCCGCCTTCAGCCGCTTTCTGTCAATCAATTCCGCCATCATGGTGGGACACCTCCGTTTTCTCAAAGCTGGCCGGACGTCCCGGCACTGGTCACAGTTTCGCACATTCCGGCGGGCTTGTCAAGGGAGGCGGCGCGGGAGCGGGAATTTTTCCCAGAAACGGCGGAAATACCCAATTTGTCAGGATGGCATAAAAAAAAGGGGGAATTCCAGCAAAAACCGTCGTTCACAGTCTGGACATTTCTTGAAACAGGGTGTAGAATAGAGAACAGTATGTGATAGAAGCGCCAGGGCGCGGACCGCTCATCCCAAAGCCGGCGGATGGGGCTTCCCCCGCGCGAAAGGCCGCTATCAGGAGTAAAAATGAGGTGAAGACTATGGCACAAGCTTTCTTTGGCGGCGTTCATCCCAACGACATGAAGGCCGCGACCAATGAAAAGGCCATCGAGCAGCTGCCAGCCCCGGCAGAGGTGGTCATCCCCATGTCGATGCACTTTGGCGCGCCCTGCACCCCCCTGGTGAAAGCCGGGGACGAGGTGAAGGTGGGCCAGAAGATCGGCGAGTTCCGGGGGCTGGGCGCCCCCATCCACGCCAGCGTCTCCGGCAAGGTGAAGGCCGTGGAGCCCCGCCCCTATTCCATGGGCGGAAACATCACGTCCGTCATCATTGAAAACGACTTCCAGAACACCCTCTCCGAGGAGGTTCAGGCCCCGGCCAGCCCCGACACCCTGACCCCGGACGAGATGGTGGAGATCGTGAAGAACGCCGGCATCGTGGGCATGGGCGGCGCCACGTTCCCCACCCACGTGAAGATCTCCGGCGGCATCGGCAAGGTGGACACCGTCATCATCAACGGCGCGGAGTGCGAGCCCTACATCACCGGCGACCACCGCACCATGCTGGAGCGGCCGGAGGAGATCATCGGCGGCGCTACATATCTTGCCAAGATGTTCGGCGTGGACAAGGTCATCATCGGCGTGGAGGACAACAAGCAAAACGGCATCGACGCCATGAACAAGGTCATCGCGGAGAAGAAGGCCCCCGTTGTGGTGGAGTCCCTCCACTGCCGCTACCCCCAGGGCGGTGAGAAACAGCTCTGCCAGGCCATCACCGGCAAGCAGGTGCCGCCGGGGGGCCTGCCCAGCAACATCGGCTGCGCCGTGTTCAACATCAACACCACCTGCTGCATCTTCCGGGCCGTCACCCAGGGCATGCCCGTGGTGAACAAGCTGGTCACCGTCTCCGGCTCCGGCATTATGGAGCCCAAGAACATCGAGTGCCCCATCGGCACCCCCGTCTCACGGCTGCTGGACTTCTGCGGCGGCGTGAAGGACGGCACCTACAAGCTCATCGCCGGCGGCCCCATGATGGGCATGGCCCAGTACACCGCGGACATCCCCGTGGCCAAGGGCACGGGCTGCATGCTGGCCTTCTGCGAGAAGGAAGAGCAGACCGTGGAGCATCCCCAGTGCATCCGCTGCGGCAAGTGCGTGTCCGTGTGCCCGATGCACTTAGAGCCCCTCTTTATGTATCAGTACGCCTCCAAGGGCATGGTGGATGAGCTGAACGAGGCCCACATCATGGACTGCATGGAGTGCGGCGCCTGCGCCTACGCCTGCCCCGCCCGGATGCATCTGACCCATATGTTCAAAACCGGCAAGCAGCTGGTGAAGGACAAGGCCGCCGCCGACAAGGCCGCAGCCGAGGCGAAAAAGGCCGCGCAAGAGCGGAAGGAGGCGTAAACAACCATGACGGATTATAAGAATCTCAAACTCATCGCCACGTCCAACCCCCATATCCGGGGCAGCGAGACCACCCGGTCCATCATGCTGGACGTGATCATCGCCATGCTGCCGGCCTTGATCTGGGGCATCTTCAAATTCGGGCTGGAGGCCCTGATCCTCACCGCCGTGTCTGTGATCGGCTGCGTGTTCTTCGAATGGGCCTATCGAACTCTTATGAAAAAGCCCCAGTCCGCGGGCGACCTCAGCGCCGTGGTCACGGGTATGCTGCTGTCCTTTGTCTGCCCCCCCAGCACCCCGCTGTGGATGATCCTGATCGGCGACTTCTTCGCCATCATCGTGGTCAAGCAGCTCTTCGGCGGCATCGGCAAGAACTTCGTGAACCCCGCCCTGGCGGGCCGCGCCTTCCTGCTGGGCAGCTACGCCGGCGTGATGACCACCTGGGTGGATCCCGCCGCCAATAAGGCCCCCCTCTTCGGCGGCGTGGCCGACGCGGTGACCACCGCCACCCCCCTTGCCATCATGAAGTCCGGCGACATGGCGGGCCTGACGTCCACATACAGCATTCGGGATATGTTCCTGGGCAACATCCCCGGCTCCATGGGCGAGATCTCCGCCCTGATGGTGCTGATCGGCGGCGTGTATCTGATTGCCCGCAAGGTCATCAACTGGCACACCCCCGTCAGCTACATCGCAACTGTTGCCGTGCTGACGTTCCTGTTCCCCAAGTACGGCTCCGGCGTGGAATGGATGCTGTACAGCATCTTCGGCGGCGGCCTCATGCTGGGCGCCTTCTTCATGGCCACCGACTACGTCACCAGCCCCGTCAGCCACCTGGGCCAGGCCATTTTCGGCGTCGGCTGCGGCCTCATCACCGTCTTTATCCGCTACTTCGGCTCCTACAGCGAGGGCGTGTGCTACGCCATCCTCATCATGAACCTGACGGTATGGATCATCGACAAGAATGTCAAGCCCCGCCGCTTCGGCGTGGTCAAGGAGAAGAAGCCCGCCAGGGCCCCCGACAACACGAAAAAGGAGGCCGCTAAGAAATGAGCAAAGAAAAGGCATCCGTCTCTCCCAAGCCCTCCAGCCCCGCGTTTTCCGTGGACCCCCGGTACGTTGGGCGCATTACGGGCATCCTGCTGGCGATCTGCCTGATCGTGTCCCTGCTGCTGGGCGTGGTCAACCAGATCACCAAGCCCAGAATCGACGCCATCCAGGCGGAGAAGATTCGCGCCGCCATGGCCCAGGTCCTGGAGGCGGACGAGTACCTCCCCATCCAGCTGCAGAAGGACCTCAAGGACGTGAAGTCCGTTTCCGAGGCCCGCGCCAACGGCGGGACGCTGGGCTACGTCGTCCAGGTGACCGCCAGCGGCTCCCAGGGCGAGATACAGATGATGGTGGGCGTGGATGTGGATAACCGCGTCACCGGCGTATCCGTGATCAAGCACAGCGAGACGCCCAATATCGGCACCAAGGTCGTAGCCGACCAGTCCGTCCTGGACCGGTTCATTGGCATGGACCACGCGAACGGCGAGATCACGGTCAATTCCGGGAGCAACCGCTTTGACGGCATATCCGGCGCGACGGTCAGCTCCAAGGGCGTGGCCGCCGGGGTAAACACCGCCCTGGCCGCCGCCTATGAAGCGGCGTCCGGGCTGGTCAAGTAAGGAGGGCTGACAGCATGAATATAGGAAAGCAGCTTAAGGACGGGTTCCTGACCCAAAACCCGGTGCTGGTCCAGCTTCTGGGCATGTGCTCCACCCTGGCCATCACCACCACCATCGCCAACGGCATCGGCATGGGCGTCTCGGTGACCATCATCCTGACCCTCTCCAACATTATCATTTCCCTGCTCCGGAAGGTCATCCCCGAGCAGGTGCGCATCGCCTGCTACATCGTGGTGATCGCGGGCTTCGTCACTATGGTGGACCTGCTGCTCCAGGCGTTCTTCCCCGATATCGCCGAGAGCCTGGGGGTGTTCATTCCCCTCATCGTGGTCAACTGCATCATCCTGGCCCGGGCGGAGTCCTTCGCCAGCAAGAATAAGCCCGTATCCGCCGCCGTTGACGGCATCTGCCAGGGCCTGGGCTACACGATGGTCCTGATCGTCATGAGCGCCATCCGGGAGCTCCTGGGCTCCGGGGCCCTGGCCGGGACCCAGCTGTTCCCCGCGGAGTACAGCGCTTCCCTGATCGCCCAGCCAGTAGGCGGCTTTCTGACCCTGGGCTGCCTCATCGCCCTGATGCAGTGGGCCCAGCGCAAGGTCAAGGGAGGGAAATAAGCTATGGAATGGACCACATTATTCGACATCGCCCTGGGGGCGATCCTGATCAACAACTTCATCCTGGCCCAGTTCCTGGGCATCTGCCCCTTTATGGGCGTCAGCAAGAAGATGGATACCGCCGTGGGCATGGGCTTCGCGGTGATCTTCGTCATGGGACTGGCGGCGGCCCTCTGCTACCCGGTGAACCAGCTCCTGGAGAAGCTGGAGCTGGGCTATATGCAGACGGTGGCCTTCATCCTGGTCATTGCGGCCCTGGTGCAGTTCGTAGAAATGTTCCTGAAAAAGGCCGTCCCCACCCTGTACCAGGCCCTGGGGGTCTACCTGCCCCTGATCACCACCAACTGCGCCGTCCTGGGCGTGGTGCTGCTGAACGTGCAGAACGGCTACGGCTTCATGGAATCCGTGGTCTACGGCATCACCGGCGGCGCGGGCTTCCTGCTGGCGATCGTCCTGTTCGCCAGTATCCGGGAGCGTCTGGAGTTCGCCGACCCGCCCAAAGCCTTCCAGGGCTTTCCCATCGCCCTGGTCACCGCCGGGCTTATGGCCCTGTGCTTCATGGGCTTCCAGGGTCTGAAGATCCCCTGGTAGAGGCCAAAAGGAATGGCGCGTCCATTCCCCTTGAGCGGGAAAGACCGGCCCGGGCTTGGGCCGCAAAGCGCTTTTCCCACGTGCACGCCTGGGGGAAAGCAATTACATCTTATTTCGCCGCCGCGGCGGCAAAACTCCTGCGGAGGGCTTTTATCCCTCTTATGGAAGGAGGAGGAAAACTTTGAACATCTTCTATGCTGTACTGACCCTTGGCGTCCTGGGCGGGGCCTTCGGCCTGATCCTGTCCCTGGCCTCCAAGGTGTTCGAGGTCAAGACGGACCCCAAGCTGGACCTGATTCTGGACTGCCTGCCGGGGGCCAACTGCGGCGGCTGCGGCTATCCCGGCTGCGCCGGCTGCGCGGCGGCCATCCTGGCCAAGGAGGCCCCCGTCAACGCCTGCCCCAGCTGCTCCGGCCTGCAGACCAGCCGTATCGCCGCCGTCATGGGCGTGGAGGTCAAGGCCCAGGAACGCCGGGTGGCCTTTGTCCGCTGCTCCGGCGGCGACCGGGCCAGCCGGAAGTTCGAACGCTACGTGGGCATTGAGGACTGCGTAGCCGCCATGAAGGTTTCCGGCAACGGCACCCTGGAGTGCTCCTTCGGCTGTCTGGGCCGGGGCACCTGCGTCCGGGCCTGTAAGTTCGACGCCATCCGCATCAACGCCCACGGCGTAGCCGAGGTGGACCAGGACAAGTGCACCCACTGCATGCAGTGCGCCAAGGCCTGCCCCCGCCACGTCATCACCGACGTCCCCTACGCGGTGGACATCGTGGTCCCCTGCGCCAACCTGGAGAAGGGGGCCCAGGCCAAGGCCAACTGCTCCGTCAGTTGCATCGGCTGCCGCCTGTGCGAGAAGAACTGCCACACCGGGGCCATCACCGTCACCGACAACCTGGCGAGCATCGACTACGCCAAGTGCGACGGCTGCGGCAAGTGCATTGAGGTGTGTAAGGCCGGATGCCTGGTGGCGCTGAACATCACCAAGGCCATAGTGCGAGAATAGGCGCATAGGGGAGCTTGGAACGAAGCGAGGGCGAAAGCCCAGCGGCCGCACGGCGGACGCGGGTTTTGCCCGAGTCGGAGTGAAAGCGACCCGGCCATGCGCTAAATTCGAGCATGAATACGAAACGGCTGACAAATGAAGCAACGCCAACGGGGGAGCGGCCATTTGGCCCTCCCTCCGTTGCGGTTTGGAGGGATGTGCCCGTGGATTGGCTGAAAACCCATAAAAACGATGTGCTGCTCATCGCCGCCCTGCTGATTTTGGGAGGCGCTGTGGCCCTGCTTCTGTGGTTCACCCGGCAGGACGGGGGAACCGTCCGGGTGCAGGTGGAGGGGGAGACGGTGATGGAGCTGCCCCTCGGCCGGGACGCCCAGGTGGAGTTGGGGGAGGACGGGCACGCCAACCTCCTGGTGATTGAAAACGGAACCGCCCAGGTGACGCGGGCGGATTGCCCCGACCAGGTGTGCGTGCGGCAGGGGGCGGTGCGCTACAGCGGGGAGTCCATCGTCTGCCTGCCCCATAAGCTGATTGTCACCATCGAGGGCGGGGCGGCAAACGGCGTGGACGGCATAGCGTGAGGATAGACGCGGCCTATTTCATGCGCCCAATCCGAGCGTGAATACGAAGGAGGTTCCAGATGAAAGCATCGAAAGTCGCCCAGTACGGGCTGTTGATTGCCCTGGCCCTGGTGCTGTCCTACCTGGAGTCGCTGGTGCCGCCGCTGTGGGTGCCGGGGGTGAAGCTGGGCCTGCCCAACCTGGCCATCGTGTTCGCCCTGTACCGGCTGGGCTTCAAGGACGCCTGCGTCATCTCCCTGGTGCGGGTGGTGCTGGTGGCGCTGCTGTTCGGCAACGGGGCGGCGTTGGCCTACAGCGTGGCCGGGGCGGCGCTGAGCCTGTCCCTCATGGGCTTGCTGAAAAAGACGGGGAAGTTTTCCAGCGTGGGCGTCAGCGTGGCCGGGGGCGTGGCCCACAACGCGGGGCAGATTTTGGTGGCCATGGCCCTGCTGGAGACCTCAAGGCTGGCGTGGTATCTGCCGGTGCTGTGGGTGTCCGGGACCATCGCCGGGGTGCTGGTGGGCCTCGTGTCCGGGGAATTGGTCCGAAGGGTCCCGGAACAAAAATGAGGTGATCGAGATGACGAAGAAAATGAAGAAAAGCGAAGCCGATTGGGTTCGCGCTATCCTGTTTGCGCTGTGCTCCCTGACCTGGCTTCCCGACTGGCCGGTGGAGCGGGCGAACTGGCTTCGGGTTGTTTTCCCCATCGTCTGCGCCGCCATCGCTGTTTGGAACCTGATCCGGTATTTCAAAGACCGAAAAGCTGAGAATGAGGAAAAATAAGGAGGTCCTACCCATGAATCTGAACACAACCGGGCTGTTCGACCTGAGCCACACCCTGGCCGGGGACTACTTGGCCCGCTTTGAATACCCCTGGCAGGCCCTGGACGGCATCAAGGACCTGATCCTGACCCTGGGCCCGACGCTGGGGGACGAGTACGAGGAGCTGGGCTCCCAGATCTGGGTGCACCAGACCGCCCAGATCGCCCACTCCGCCTTTTTGGGCGCGCCCTGCATCATCGGCCCCCACACCGAGGTGCGCCACTGCGCCTTCATCCGGGGCTCCGCCCTGGTGGGGGCAAACTGCGTGGTGGGCAACTCGGTGGAGCTGAAAAACGTGATTTTGTTTGACAACGTCCAGGTTCCCCACTACAACTACGTGGGGGACAGCATTCTGGGCTACAAGAGCCATATGGGGGCGGGGTCCATCACCTCCAACGTGAAGTCGGACAAAACCCCGGTCGCGGTGCGGGACGGGGCGGAGCGTGTCGAGACGGGCCGCAGGAAGTTCGGCGCTGTTTTGGGCGACTGTGTGGAGGTGGGCTGCAACAGCGTGCTCAATCCGGGCACGGTGATCGGCCCCCGCAGCAATGTGTATCCCCTGTCCTGCGTCCGGGGCGTGGTCCCGGCGGACAGCATCTATAAGACGGGCGGCGTCATCGTCCCCAAGCGGAAGGGAGAATAAGCGATGGGAAAATATTTCGGCACTGACGGCTTTCGGGGGAAGGCAAACGTAGAGCTCACCGCCAGCCACGCCTACGAGGTGGGCCGGTTTTTGGGCTGGTACTATGGCCGGGAGCGCAAGGCCCGCATCGTGGTGGGCAAGGACACCCGGCGCTCCAGCTATATGCTGGAGTACGCCATCAGCGCGGGCATGGCCGCCTCCGGGGCGGATGTGTACCTGCTCCACGTCACCACCACCCCCTCCGTGTCCTACGTCACCAGGACGGACGGGTTCGACTGCGGTGTGATGATCTCCGCCTCCCACAACCCCTATTACGACAACGGGATTAAGCTCCTCAACCGGGAGGGGGAGAAGATGGACGAGGCCACCATCCGGCTGGTGGAGGATTATCTGGACGGCCGGCTGGAGGTGGACGGCCAGCCGGTCCCCAGGCTGCCCTTCGCCACCGGCGAGGGGGTGGGCAGCATCGTGGACCACACCGCAGGGCGCAACCGGTACATGGGCTACCTGATCTCCCTGGCGGTGTACTCCTTCCGGGGGAAGAAGATCGCCCTGGACTGCGCCAACGGCTCGGCGTGGTCCATCGCGCCCAACGTGTTCCGCTCCCTGGGGGCGGATGTGTACGTCATCAACGACCGGCCCGATGGGCTGAACATCAACCTGGACGCGGGCTCCACCCATATCGACGGGCTGCGGCGGTACGTGAAGGAGCACGGTTGCGACGTGGGCTTCGCCTTCGACGGGGACGCAGACCGCTGCCTGGCCGTGGACGAGAACGGCAGCCTGGTGGACGGCGACCAGATTATGTACCTGTACGGGGCGTATATGAAGGAGCGGGGCAAGCTGCTCACCAACACGGTTGTGACCACCGTCATGTCCAACTTCGGGCTGTATAAGGCGCTGGAGGCGGCGGGGATCGGCTACGTGAAGACCGCCGTGGGGGACAAATACGTCTATGAGGACATGGTGAAAAACGGCCGCCGCCTGGGCGGCGAGCAGTCGGGGCACATCATCTTCTCCAAATATGCCCGGACGGGGGACGGCATTTTGACCGCCCTCAAGGTGATGGAGGTGATGATGGCCCAGAAGGAGACCCTCAGCCGGCTGGTGGAGCCGGTGACGATCTATCCCCAGGTGCTGGTCAATCTGCGGGTGAAGGACAAAAAGGCGGCCCAGGACGACCCGGCCGTCCAGGCGGCGGTGCAGGCCGTGGCGGCGGAGCTGGGCGACACGGGCCGCATCCTGGTGCGGGAGTCGGGCACCGAGCCCGTTGTGCGGGTGATGGTGGAGGCCCCGGAAAAGGGGCAGTGCCAGGAATTGGCCCAGCGGGTGGTGGACGTGATCGTTGAGAAGGGACATTCGTCGGAGCAAGGTCCGCTCTGATTCGGAACGCCCGGCCGGGCATTCCTCATCCCTCTCCCTTGTTCCTCCTCTCCCGGCCAAACCCGCTTCGCTGGGCTTTGGCCGGGTATCAAAACCGCCCCGGAGGGAATCCCTCCGGGGCGGTTTTTAACGAATCAGGGAACGAAAACAGCGTTCAGGCACTGTGGGCCGCAGCAGCTCCCATAAGCGGGCCTTCGGGTCGCCGCGTTGGGGCGGGGGCGGGGATAATGCTTCCCATGTCTGGGCAGTCCCGTATTGGAACGTGGACCAGCTTTCGTTCAAGACAGTGCCGTTTGCCATGGCGGTAATGTATAGGTTTTGGAGCAGGAAATCGAAGCCGTCCCGGTATTCCTTGGGGGACAGGCCGCAGACCCGCTTTAAAAAGGCCGTTTCAGCGATTGAGCCGTTACCCAGCAGGGAAAGGATGCGCTCTGCTGGTGGGGTAAGGGGCTTTTGGGACTTTGCCGCCTTCAGCAGATAGTAGGCTTCAGGGGACAGGTAAGTGGTCCGCTTGCGGAATACCTTGGAGTAAAACAGCCTGCGCTGGTCAATCAGCTCGGTCACATCCTGCCAGGTGCAGCCCACGTCTTCTAACGCGGGCAGGTCGGGATTTCGGTTGCACAATAAAATACCATTGGTTTCCAAATAGTTTTGCAGAGGATTCATGCACATTTATCGGTCCCACTTGCTGATAAGCGCCCGGATCTGGTCCTCGAACTTGCCCAGGTCCTTGTTGGAGCCGCCCTTGTTGTGGGCGATGACCTCCATGAGCTTCTGGCCCACGTCCTCCAGCCGCCGCCAGGCGGGGGAGCCGGCGTCCACATGGGCGTGGGTTTTGGGTTCCAGGACGATGCCCGGGGCGATGACGCGGTTGTCCAGCAGGTCGTAGACCTCCTCATAGTTGGGGGAGTGGGCCTGGAAGCCCAGGTCCCGCAGGGTTTGGGCATAGGCCTCGGTGGTCTTGTGCTCCCCGTGGACCACAAACACGTGGGTGGGCTTGGGGGCGTAGGCGTTGATCCAGCGCAGCAGGCCGTCTCGGTCGGCGTGGGAGCTCAGGCCGTGGAAGCGGACGATGCGGGCGCGCACGGCGATCTCCTCGCCGAACAGCTTTACGTGGGATGCGCCGTCCAAAATGCGCCGGCCCAGGGAGCCGTCCGCCTGATAGCCCACGAACAGGATGGTGGACTCCGGCCGCCACAGGTTGTGCTTGAGATGATGGCGGATACGCCCCGCGTCGCACATACCGGAGGCGGAAATGATGACCTTGGGCATGGGGTCGGTGTTCAGCGTGCGGGACTCCTCGCTGCTCTCGGTGATATTCAGCCCGGGGAAGCGGAACAGCGCCCCGCCCCGCAGGGTCTGAATCTCCTCCTCGTCCAGATAGCCGGTCAGGTCGCCGGAGAAAATCTCCGTGGCCGCCCCGGCCAGGGGGGAGTCCACATATACCTGGAAATCGGGATTGTGCTTCACCAGGCCCTGCTCCTTGATCTCCCGGATGAAATAGAGCAGCTCCTGGGTGCGGCCCACGGCGAAGGAGGGAATCACCAAATTGCCCCCTTTGGACAGGGTTTCCTCAATGACCTGGGCCAAGTCGGCGGCGTAGTTGGGCTTCTCCTTGACGGAGTGGAGGCGGTCGCCGTAGGTGCTCTCCGTGACCACGTAGTCCGCGTCGGTGATGTGCTGGGGGGCGCGGATGATGGGGGTCTTGCGGTTGCCGATGTCGCCGGAGAAGACCACCTTGCGGGTGACATCCTCCTCGGTAAGCCACATCTCCACGCAGGCGGAGCCCAGCAGGTGGCCCGCGTCCACAAAGCGGATTTTGATGCCGTCGGAGATTTGCAGCTCCTGCCCGTACTCGCAGGTGACAATGTGGCGCAGGGCCTTTTCCACGTCCACAATGGTGTAAAGGGGTTCTACTGGCGCTTTGCCCGCCCGCTGGCCCTTTTGGTTTTCCCAGGCCGCGTCGCTCTCCTGGATGTGGGCGGAGTCCCGCAGCATGATGGACAGCAGCTCCGCCGTCAGCCGGGTGCAGTAGATGTTGCCGGAAAAGCCCTGCTTGACCAGCAGGGGGATGCGGCCGGAATGGTCGATGTGGGCATGGGTGACCACCACGTCGTCGATGTAGGCGGCGGAGAAGTCCAGCTCGGCGTTGTTCTGCTCGTCCCGGCCCTGCTGAAGACCGCAGTCCACCAAAACCTTGTGCCCGTTGGCCTCTACGCAGTGGCAGCTGCCGGTGACCGCCTTGGCGGCGCCAAAAAAGGTCAATTTCATGAAAAAGAACCCTCCGTTCATATGTTCATTGTGCACTTTCTCTAATTTGTATTGTATATCAGGCGGCGGGAAATGTAAAGACCATTTCCACATAATTTCGACGCAGATGGAGGGAGAAGCAAATCTGAACTTGTGTTTTGCTATGGAGCTGTGATATAATCATTATAAAGTGCGCTTCTATACCCAATTCGGCCAGTTCAGGAGAGGGCGGCGGCGCGCAGCTGATACTCGAATAAGGAGATGCTTGCCTTGGAGAGAGCCACAAACAAACAAAAAATTCTTATCGTGGACGACTCGGAAATGAATCGAGCCATCCTGGCGGATATGCTGGGCAATGAGTTCGATATCCTGGAGGCGGAGGACGGCAGCGAAGGGGTGGCCATGCTTCAGCGGCACAGCATGGAGATTTCCCTGGTGCTGCTGGACATTGTGATGCCCAAGCTGGACGGCTTCGGCGTGCTGTCCATGATGAACAAGTACCACTGGATTGAAGATATCCCGGTGATTATGATCTCGGCGGAGCGGGGCTCGTCCCACGTGGAGCGGGCCTTTGAGATGGGGATCACCGATTTTATCAGCCGGCCCTTTGACGCGCTCATTGTCCACCGCCGGGTGGTGAATACCATTTTGCTGTATGCCAAGCAGAAAAAACTGATGTCGCTGGTGGCTGACCAAATCTATGAGAAGGAACACCGCAGCAGCCTGATGATCGACATACTCAGCCATATCGTGGAGTTTCGAAACGGGGAGAGCGGGATGCACGTGCGCCATGTGCACATCCTGACGGAGACGCTGCTCACGGCGCTGACCCGGAAGACGGAGCGGTACCGCCTCAGCCCCACGGACATCTCCGTCATCAGCACCGCCTCCGCCCTGCACGACATTGGCAAAATTGCCATTCCGGAGGAGATTTTGAATAAGCCAGGGAAGTTCACCCCGGAGGAGTTCGCGGTGATGAAATCCCACTCTATGGTGGGAGCGGAAATGCTGGAGGGTCTGACCGCCTATCAGGACGAGCCGCTGGTGAAGGCGGCCTATGAGATCTGCCGCTGGCACCACGAGCGCTGGGACGGCAGAGGCTACCCGGACGGGCTGAAGGAGAACGAGATTCCGATTTCCGCCCAGATTGTGGCGCTGGCGGATGTGTACGACGCGCTGACCAGCGAGCGGGTGTATAAGCCCGCGTTCAGCCATGAGAAGGCGGTGGAGATGATTCTCAACGGGGAGTGCGGCATCTTTAACCCCCTGCTGATGGACTGCCTGCGGGACTGCGCGGACGAAATCCAGGAGGAGCTGGGCAACGACACCGCTCTGCGCCAGGGCCAGCGGGAGATGCAGAACGTGGCCAGGGAGCTGCACAAGCACGAGGAGCTCACCGCGTCCGAGCGCACCCTGGAGCTGCTGGAGCATGAGCGGATGAAGTACAGCTTCTTTGCCGCCATGACGGAGGAAATCCAGTTTGAGTACACTGTGCAGCCCTCTATGGCGACGTTGTCCGCCTGGGGAGCGGAGCGGCTGGGCGTAGATGAGATTATCATGGACCCGGAGCACAACGAGCGGGCGATGCAGCTGCTGGGAAAGGAGAACTGGCAGGGACTGGCGGACGCCCTCCACGCCACCACGCTGGGCAACCCGGTCATCACCTATGACTGCCTGATCAACTACGAGGGAGGGGGGCGCTGGACGCGGATTGTGGCCCGGGCCACCTGGTCCTCCGACGAGCCGCCCCGGTACACCGGCGCCATCGGAAAGGCCATCGACATCCACGACTCCCGGATGCAGATGGATAACCTGGAGCGCATGGCCACCCACGACGCCATGACGAGCCTGCTCAACCACGCCACCGCCAAAAAGCGGGTGCTGGAGCGGCTGAAGGAGCGGCCCGAGGGGAAATACGCCCTGGTGATTTTCGACTTGGACCACTTTAAGCAGGCCAACGATACTTACGGCCATATGTTTGGCGACCGGGTGCTGGTGCACGTGGCCAATAAGCTGCGGCAGAGCATCCGGGACGGGGACATCGCCGCCCGAGTGGGCGGGGACGAGTTCCTGATTTTCCTGGAGTGCAAGATGGAGATCGAGCCGGCGGTGGAGCGCATCTATACCGCCCTGACGGGGCGGTTTGAGAACTTCCCCATCTCTGTGAGCATGGGCGTGGCCACCATCGAGTCGGTGGGCTCTGATTACAACGCGCTGTTCCAGGCGGCGGACCGGGCGCTGTATACCGTGAAACGGTCCGGCCGGGGATATTTCCGCTTTTATGACGACAGCATGGAGAGCACTTTGTCCGCCATCTCGCCCATTGACGGCGGACAGGAGGCGCCCAAGCCGGCGCAGAATGAGAAAGGAGAGTGCTGAATATGACGCTGAAAGAGTGCTACGCCGCCATGGGCGGAGACTATGATGAGGTGATCGGACGCCTGCGCAGCGAGCGGCTGGTGCAGAAATTCGTGCTGAAGTTTTTGGACGACGGCAGCTATGACCTGCTGTGCCGCGCGCTAGAGGAGGGAAACCGGGAGGAGGCCTTCCGGGCGGCGCACACCATCAAGGGCGTGTGCTCCAATCTGGCCTTTACGCAGCTGCTCCAATTCAGCAGCCAGCTCACCGAGCTGCTGCGGGAGGACGGCGGGGACTCAGAGCAGGTTCAGGCCCTGTTTGGGCAGGTGCGGGAGAGCTATCAGCGCACGGCCCAGGCCATCCGAAGCTTTCGGGAGGAGGCTGAGACATGAAAAATAAGACGACGCGATTTCTGATCACCAGTCTGATCGGGGTCGCGCTGCTGTGCGTGTTTGTTTTCTCCTTTTTTGCGATCCACATGAGCGGCCAAAGCGCCCGCACCATTAACGAGGTGGGCACGCTGTATATGTCCAGCATGAGCCAGCAGATTTCCATCCATTTTGAGAGCATTATCAATTTGCAGCTGGATCAGCTGGAGGTGCTGGTGAAGACCATCACGTCCGACGAGGTGCACAGCAACCGTGGGATGCAGGAGGAGCTGATTAACGGCGCCCGCGCCAGGGATTTCAGCTATCTGGCCTTTTACCGCAACGACGGGACGATGGAAATGCTTGACGGCGCTCAGCTCACCGTCACCGATCCGGAGCCCTTTTTGACATCGCTGCGCAAGGACGAGAAAAAGGTGGCCATTGGGACCAACCCCAAGGGAGAAAAGGTGATTTTGCTGGGGATGCCCTCCCCCCACGAGCCCACCCCGGAGCACGACTGCGCGGCCCTTGTGGCCGGGCTGCCGGTGTCCTACATCAGCGAGAACCTCTCCCTGGAGGAGAACAGCGAGCGGGCCTATTCCTTTATCATCCGGCGGGACGGGTCTTTCGTCATCCGCAGCAACGACGCCTTTCGCAACAACTACTTCGAGCGGGTGCGCGTGCTCTATGAGGACGTAAACGGCCTGAGCGCGGCGCAGTACTTGGAGGAGCTGGAGGAGGCCATGCGATTGGGGCGGGATTACTCCAATGAATTTACCATGGAGGGAGAACGCTATCACCTGTATTGCACCAGCCTGCCTTACTCCGAGTGGTATCTCATCACCTTTTTGCCCTACGGCTCCATGGACACCATTGTCACCGGCTTCAGCCGGGAGTGGGGCGGCATGACGGTCATCAGCGCCATCGTGGTTCTTTTCGCCTTGCTACTGGTGTTTTACAAGTACTTCGGCCTCACCCGGCAGCAGCTGCGGGAGGTGGAGGCGGCCAGAGCCGCGGAGGAGGAGGCGCGAAAGGAGGCTGAACACGCCAACCGGGCCAAGAGCGAGTTCCTGTCCAACATGAGCCACGATATCCGCACGCCCATGAACGCCATCGTGGGCATGACCGCCATCGCCACGGCCAATATAGACGATAAGCAGCAGGTGCAGCACTGCCTGAAGAAGATCACCCTGTCCAGTAAGCACTTGCTGGGGCTGATCAACGACGTACTGGATATGTCCAAGATTGAAAGCGGAAAAATGACGCTAAATATGGACCAGGTGTCGCTGCGGGAGGTGGTGGAGGGCATCGTATCCATCTGCCAGCCCCAGGTAAAGGCCAAACAGCAGCAGTTCGACGTATTCATCCACGACATCTGCGCCGAGGAGGTGCTGTGCGACAGCGTGCGTCTCAATCAGGTGCTGCTCAACCTGCTGTCCAACGCGATTAAGTTCACCCCGGAGGGGGGAAAAATTCACGTGGCCTTGGGGGAGGAGGAGTCCCCCAAGGGAGAAGATTATGTGCGCGTATGCATTCAGGTGAAGGACAACGGGATTGGAATGTCCAAGGATTTCATGAAGCACATCTTTGATTCCTTCGCCCGGGAAGACAGCGCCCGGGTGCACCGCACCGAGGGCACAGGGCTGGGCATGGCCATCACGAAGTTTATTGTGGTGGACGCCATGGGGGGTAATATTGACCTCAAGAGCGAGCAGGGCAAGGGTACGGAATTTAATGTTACGCTGGATTTGGAGAAGGCCCTGACCGTGGAGGAGGACATGATTCTCCCCAACTGGAATATGCTGGTGGTGGACGACGACCGGCAGCTGTGCGAATCCACCGTGGCGGCGCTGAAATCCATCGGCGTGAACGCCGAGTGGACCCTGGACGGGGAGAGCGCCCTGACTATGGTGATGCAGCGGCACCGCCGGGGGGATGGATATCAGATTATCCTGCTGGACTGGAAGCTCCCCGGCATAGACGGGATCGCCACGGCCCGGCGCATCCGCCAGGAGCTGGGGGAGGACGTGCCGATCCTGCTGATCTCCGCCTACGACTGGGGAGAGATCGAGGTCAAGGCGAGAAGTGCGGGTATCAGCGGCTTTATTTCCAAGCCGCTGTTTAAATCTACCCTGTTCAACTCTCTGCGGCAGTTTGCCGGGACGGAGCAGGAGGTTCATGAGGAGAGCCGCAGCGAAGCCAGCCGAAATCTGGAGGGACGGCGGATTCTGGTGGCTGAGGACAACGAGCTCAACTGGGAGATCGCAAATGAGCTGCTCAGCGCCGAGGGACTGGTGCTGGACTGGGCGGAGAACGGGCATCTCTGTGTGGAAAAGCTGCTGGCCTCCCCGCCGGGGTATTACGATGCGGTGCTGATGGACGTGCGAATGCCTGTAATGGGCGGCTATGAGGCCACCCAGGTGATCCGCAGCCTGGACCACCCGGACCATGACCTGCCCATCATCGCCATGACTGCGGATGCGTTTGCAGAGGATGTGAAGCGCAGCCTGGAGTGCGGCATGAACGCCCATGTGGCCAAGCCCATTGACGTGCGGGAAGTGCTGCACCTGCTGGACAAATACATCAAGCCCTGAGAGAATCCCCGCCGTAAGGCGGGGATTTCTTTTGGCCCATAGAAAAGGGAGAACGGCGGAGGGGAAGCGGGATGGAACGGCCGGTTTCGACAGGAAAAATATAATAAAAGGAAATAACTCCTTCTATTTACAGCAGGGGAAAGGAATGCGAAAAAAGCCAAAAAGCCCTGGGGTTGGAGCGGTTTTTTGTATGGTTTCGGTCAGGGGGCGGGAGAAAAAAAGAGTTGCACTTCCTGGAACACCGTGATATAATAAGACGCTGTTATGCAACAGAGTGGGGAAGTGAATTCCGCGAGAGTTCGGGACGGTCCGAACGCATATCCCCGGCGTCGTTTAAAACGGTTTTTATACCTCTGCGAGAGGTCGTCAGGCTTGTGAAAATATGTATGTTCCACGGGGCGGGCACATAGTATTCAGGATGTGCGCCGCGGCCGGCAAATACAGGAGGGCTGAATATGAATTTTATGACGAGCAATTCTCAGCTTCTGCTGGAGAAATCCATGGGATTTCTCTGGACCAAGCAGGCGGCGATTCTGGACAATATCGCCAATGCGGAGACGCCCAACTATAAGGCGAAGGTTGTCACCTTTGAGGACTCCATCCGCGAGAAGCTGGAGCAGGCGGCCGCCCCGGCCCAGGGAGACGGCATGGTGAAGCAGTCGGTGCGGGAGGTGCTGGAGAGCGCCGAGCCCTATGTGTTCGAGGCCCAGGAGCAGACCCGCATGGACGACAACGGCGTGAACGTCACCGATCAGATGATTGAGATGATCCGCAACGCCTATCAGCAGCAGTATGTCTATCAGGCCATCAACAAGCACTACGCCATTTTGCGCATGGCCGTGAAGGGCCAGTAATAGGGAGGACTTACCATGGGATTCATGAATACGATTAACATTGTGGGCTCCGGCCTCACCGCGCAGCAGCTGCGGCTGGACATCGTGGCGGAGAACGTGACCAACTCCCAGACCACCCGGGTGGAGAACGGCGAGGGGGCCTACCGCCGGAAGATGGTGGTTTTTGAGGCAGTCAGCGGCCGGGACAGCTTCCGGGACGTGATGGCCCGGGCCATGGGAAGCACGACGGTGTCCAACAGCGGCGTGTCCCCCAACGCCGGCGGCGTCATCGTTACCGAGATCCGGGAGGACGAGTCGCCCATGAAGATTGTCTATGACCCGACCCATCCAGACGCGGACGAGGAGGGTTACTTGGAAATGCCCAATGTGGATATGGTGAAGGAGATTGCCGACGCCATGGCCGCCACCCGGGCCTTTGCCTCCAACGTCACCGCGTTCAATACGCTCAAGTCCGTCATCTCCAGCGGCCTGGAGATCGGCAGGTAACGCACCCCAATATAAAGGAGAGAAATCGCCATGAACACTGGCTTTGAGGGCATCAACCCTGTGAATGCGGGCATCACCGGCATCACCAGCTCTATTCAAAAGATTCTTCCTCCCGTTCAGGCGGAGCAGGAGGAGAAAGCCGTTGGTCTGGACGAGGTGAAGGACAGCGCGTTCGGCTCCCTGTTCGGCTCCCTGATTCAGAACGTGAAGGACACCGACGCGGAATTTACGCAGGCGCAGTATCTGCTGGCCACCGGCCAGCTGGACAATCCCGCTCAGTTGAATATCGCGGCATATAAAAACGAGATCGCGGTGGATCTGCTGATTCAAATGCGCAACCGGGCGCTGGATGCCTACAACGAGCTGAAGAACATGAACGTGTAACGCGGGGTTCACAAACTCGGTAAGAACGCGGAGAGCGGGGTAGATGGTACTTGAACAAGGAAAAGCTGAAGGGCTATCTGGATAAAGTAAAAACAGCCCTTGGGAAAGTTTCCAAAAAAATATGGATCTTGATTGCGGTGGCCGTGGCCGCCGTCATCGTGGGCGTTATCATCTTCGCAAACACCAGGCCCTACACTCCCCTGATTGACCGGGCGACCAACGAGGAGACGAATACAGTGCTCCTCTGGCTTCAGGACCAGGGAGTGACGGACTACCGGCTGGAGGGCACGGGAACCATTATGGTGCCGGCGGGGCAGGCCGCTTCGCTGAAGGCCAAGCTGCTCCAGGAGCAGTACTCCAGCGGCACCGCCTCTCCCAGCGGGTACTTCGAGCGGGTGAGCGCCCTGTCCACCCAGGTGGACCGGGAACGGGCCTGGCTGCTGGATTTGCAGGATCGGATGGAGCAGACCATCCGGCAGTTCCCCGGTGTGCGGGACGCTGACGTGAACATCAATCCCGGCGAGGACCGGGGGTATGTGCTGGATGCTAACAACATGGTGGAGGCCACCGCGGGCGTGATTCTGACCATGCAGGAGGGCAAGCTGCTCAGCGACGGACAGGCCAATGCCATCCGCAACTACATATCTCACAGCGTGCCTGGGCTGGACGTGGAAAACGTCACCATTGAGGACACGCTGGGCAACACCTATAGCAATTTCCTGGGGGATGGGTCCGGCAACGGGAATGCGGCCGACTCCTCCGCCCTGAAGCTCCAGCTGGAGCAGGAGTGGTCCAACCGCATCCGCACCAGGGTGATCCAGGTGCTGGCCCCCGCCTTTGGCGGAGCGGAAAACCTGGGCGTGGCGGTAAACTGTAACGTGGAGCTTGGCGACAAGACCATTGTGGACTACGATGTCCGCCTGCCCGAATTTGCCCAGGACGGTTCCACCAACGGCGCGGGCATCATCGGCACCCGCTTCTACGCCTATGAGTTCCTCACCGACGACCAGTCCACCGCCGGCGGCATTGTGGGCACCACCACCAACGCAGACCTGCCCACCCAGGTGGAGCAGGGCGAGGCCGTGGATGAGGTGCAGCAGATCCGGGAGGGCCAGGGCAACATCGAGTACGACAACCCCAAGACCCAGACCACCATGGTGGTGCACTGCGGCACGCTCACCGACGTGAGCGTGGCCATTACGGTGAATTCCTCGGTGGTGCCCGGCGGCATTGTGGACGTGGACGGCGTTCAGCGCCTGGCGGCCAGCGCGGCGGGCATCATGCCCGTGACGACCGAGGAGATGAGCGCCGAGGAGTATATCAGCTGGAAAGTGCCGGTGCTGGCCACGCCCTTCCCCGTGGAGGAAGTGGAGGAGCCCACCACCACGCCGGGCCTGATCGCCGGCATTCCCATCTGGGTGTTTATCGCCGCGGGCGCGGGGCTGCTGCTGTTCGCCATTCTGCTCACCGTAATTCTGCTGCTGCGCCGGAAAAAGCGCAAAAAGCAGGAGGAAGAAGAGCGGGCGATGGAGGAACTGCTGGCCACCACCATGCCGGGCCAGACGGAGATGGGGCCGGACGGACAGCCCATCGAGGTTCAGCTGGACGAAAACGGCAACCCGGTGGCCGGGGCCAACGTTATGGATTTGCACACCGAGCGGAGTATGGAGCTGCGCCAGGACATCCGGGACTTTGTGGATGAAAACATGGAGGTTGCGGCCCTGTTGATCAAGAGCTGGCTAAAGGAGGATGGAGACAATGCCTGACGCCGCAGTAGCAGCAGCTGAGACAAAGGCGGCGCCCGCCGCTGAGGCGAAGGCTTCCGCCTCAAAGAGCCGGAGGCCCGGCGGAGGCACAATCGACATCAGTATGTTCACCGGAGCCCAGCGGGCGGCCACCGTCATCATCGCTTTGGGCGCGGAGCGTGCCTCCGCCCTCTACAAGCACATGGAGCCGGAGGACGTGGAGCAGCTCACCCTTGAGGTGGCAAAGCTGGGCTTCCTGGGTTCGGAGCAGACAGAGGAAATTTTGTTTGAGTTCTACCAGCTGTGCCGCACCAACCGGGCGGTTACAGAGGGCGGCCTGGAGTACGCACGCACGGTGCTGGAAAAGGCCTACGGCGCCCAGACGGCCGACGAGCTGCTGGGCAAGGTGACAAAGTCGCTGCAAAACCGCAGCTTCTCCTTCATGGAAAAGGCGGACGACAAGTCGCTGTTCTCCGCCCTCCAGAACGAACGGCCTCAGACCATCTCGCTGGTCCTGTCCTATGTGGAGCCGGATAAGGCCGCTGCCGTTATCTCGCAGCTGGACGAAAAGCGACAGGTCCAGGTGGTGGAGAGCATGGCCAAGATTGAGAGCGTGTCTCCCATTGCCGTCAAGATTGTGGAGGCGGAGATGCGCAAGAAGTTCTCCAACATTGTCACCAGCGCCAACGTGAAGGTGGGCGGCATCGACTACGTGGCCGACGTGATGAACAACCTGGACCGCACCAGCGAGAAGAACATCTTCGACGGCCTGTCTGCGTACGACCAGGAGCTGGCCGACGAGATCCGCAAGCGGATGTTCGTGTTCGAGGACATCATCACCATGGACGACCGCTCGGTGCAACGCTTCGTCCGCGACTGCGACCCCAGAGACCTGGTGCTGGCCCTCAAGACGGCCAACGAGGAGGTCTCCCAGAAGCTGCTGAGCAATATGTCTACCCGTATGGCCCAGAACATCAAGGACGATTTGGAGATTACCACCAACGTGAAGCTGAAGGACGTGGAAGACGCCCAGCAGCGCATTGTGGATATTATCCGCGAGCTGGAGGAGAAGAACGAGATCGTGATTGCAAAGGGCGGAAAGGACGATATCATTGCCTAACATATTCAAGGTCTTCTCCCGGACCAAGGCGGAGCCCTACCGCTTTCCCGATGCGGCGGAGCTGGCCGAGCCGGAGCCGGAGGAGGAGCTTCCCACTCCCGAGGAGGAGGCGCCGCCCGGGGAGGGAGAGCCCGAACCGGACGAGGAGGGACAGCCGGAGGCTGAAGCTGAGCCGGAGCCGGAGCCGGAGGAGGAAGTAAAGGAATCGCCCATCAGTTTTGCACAGGTCCAGGCCCAGGAGATTTTAGCCGACGCCCGGCAGGCTGCGGAGCGGATATTGCAGCAGGCCCGCGACGATGCGGACCGGGAGGCGGAGAACGTATTCTCCCGCGCCCGGGAGGAGGGCTACCAGGAGGGCTATGCGGCCGGAATGGCCCAGGCCAGCCAGGAGTCCAAGCAGCTCCGGGAGGAGCAGGCCCAGCGCCAGGAGGAGGAGGTACACCGCTTTTTGGAGCAGGCGGGCACCGCCCTGGACCGGCAGATGGACCAAAGCGTGGCCGACCTGAGGGACCTGGCCATGGCGGTGGCGGAAAAGGTGGTGTGCGTCAGCCTGAAAAGCAGCGCCGACGTCATCAGCCGCATGATTCAGACCGCCATCGACAAGCGCAAGAAAAAGGAATGGGTACATATTTACATCGCCGAGTGCGACGCCCGGCGGCTGACCCAAATGCCCGCCGCGCTGACCAACGCCCTCTCCGCCCTGTCCGACCGGGTGCGCATCATCCCCATGGCGGACGACGAGTCGGGCACCTGCATCATTGAAATGCCGGATGAAATTGTGGACGCCAGCGCGGCCACCCAGCTGAGCAATCTGCGCACGATTTTGACGGATACCGCCGGGGGCGCGTCGGGAATGGACCTGTTTTGACAGGCCGCGTGTGAAGTGACATTGAGAGAGGCCGCTGCTTTTTCCAGAACGGGACAGGGCCTTGGAACATAGACTGCCGGAGGATGCCATGCCTTCCATTTTTCAACAGATGACGCGCCAGGTCTACAAGGCGGAGCCCTACAGCCTGACGGGAAAAATTGAAAATATTGTGGGTATGTCCATCGAGGCCTCCGGCGGACGTGCCGCCGTGGGCGACATCTGCCGCATCTACAACGGCGACTCCGGCGGACAGGTGACTGCCGAGGTGGTGGGCTTTAAGAACGACCACATTCTGCTCATGCCCTATTCGGACATGAACGGCATCTCGGCGGGCAACTTTGTGCGCAATACCGGTGGGCAGCTCACCCTACAGGTGGGGGAGTTCCTCCGGGGGCGGATTATCAACGCACTGGGCCAGCCCATTGACGGCAAGGCCCCCTTTGAAGGGGGCACCCCTTACTGCGTGGGGGGCGGATATATCAACCCCCTTCAGCGCCCCCCCATCCGGGAACGCATCCAGTTCGGGGTGAAGGCCATCGACGGGCTGATCACCATCGGCAAGGGCCAGCGTATCGGCATCTTCGCCGGCTCCGGCGTGGGCAAGTCCACCCTGATGGGCATGATTGCGAAGAACGTCACCGCTGACATCAACGTCATCGCCCTGGTGGGCGAGCGTGGCCGCGAGGTTCTGGAGTTTGTGGAAAAGGACCTGGGCCCGGAGGGCATGAAGCGGTCGATTTTGGTGGTCGCCACCTCCGACCAGCCCGCCATGCTACGCATGAAGTGCCCCAGCGTGGCCACCGGCATCGCGGAGTATTTCCGGGACCAGGGCTACGACGTGCTGCTGATGATGGACTCCCTCACCCGTTTTGCCATGGCCCAGCGGGAAATCGGCCTGGCCATCGGCGAGCCGCCGGTGTCCAGAGGATATACCCCCTCTATGTACGCGGAGATGCCCAAGCTGCTGGAGCGCAGCGGCAATTTCAGCCGGGGCTCGATCACAGGAGTGTACACCGTGCTGGTGGAGGGCGACGACACCAACGAGCCCATCGCGGACACAGTGCGCGGCATCTTGGACGGGCACATCGTTCTGTCCAGGCAGCTGGCCAACTCGAACCACTATCCGGCCATCGACGTGGGGGCCAGCATCTCTCGTCTGATGACCGAGATTGTCTCCCCGGAGCACCGGCAGCTGGCCAGCCGGGTGCGGGATATTATGAGCGTTTATGAGAAAAACGCGGATTTGGTGGCCATTGGGGCCTATAAGCCGGGCAGCAACCGCAAGCTGGACTTTGCCATGTCCAAGATTGACGCGGTGAATGCCTTTCTGACCCAGGATGTGAACGAGGCCTTTAGCTATGAGCAGTGCGTGGACGGCTTGGCCAAAATCCTAAAATAACCCGCTGAGGAGCGTAGACACAGATGAAGAAATTCAAATTCTCCTTGGATTCGGTGCTGTCCTACAAGCAGCAGGTGCTGGATGCGCTGAAGGGTGAGCACGCCGCCATTCTGGCCCAGGTTCGGGAGCAGGAGGACGTGCTGGAGGCCGCCTGGCAGGCCTACCGGGACTGCAACGAGGAATACCGCCAGCGCAAGGCCGAGGGCATCACGGTGATGGACGCCATATTTTATCAGAACGGCCTGCGGGTGCTGGAGCGGGACATTCAGCGGGAGACCGACCGCTTGGAGGAGCTGCGCCGCCAGGAGGAGGCCAAACGGCAGGAGGTCGTGGGTGCGAAAATCGACACCTCCTCCATTGAAAAGCTGCGGGAGCACAAGCTGGAGGATTACAATAAGGCGGTGCAGAAGGCGGAGGAAGGCCTCATTGACGAGTTCGTCAGCTCCGCCCGGGTGCGCTCCAGCGTGGGTGCGTAGAATATTTGGGGTCCCCGCAAAGTCGGTCTTTGACGTTGCGAGGAGCGGACGCCACCCAGTAACGTCCAATTCGGCGCAAAGCGCCGTTTGGAAATAAATATTTTTATAAGAAAGGAGGAAAACGAAATGGACAGTTTAAGCTACCAAATGTTAAAGATGTCGGCGGCCTGCACAGTGACCTACGACAAGACGGACTTGATATCGGACCTCGGCAAGACCGGTTCCGACACCAAGAACGACGACTTCCAGAAGCTGATGGACAAGGCCGCGTCCGGCACCGGCAGAGACACCAGGACGGAGGACGCCCCCAAGCCCGAGACCCCCGCGGAAAAGAAGGAGGACTCCCTGGCCCGGGTCAAAAAGATGCTGGAGCAGAACGGAAACGCGGTGGCGTTCAAGCCCGACTGGACGTGGGAGAAGATCGATTTGAACACCGGCGAGACAATCGCCACCTACAATCCCGGCGAGTGGGTCATGGTGTTCACCGGTGAGGGAGTGGAAAACGTCCCCATCACCGATCTGGAGCCCTGGCAGCAGGCTCAGCTCGACCAGCTCCTGCTGGATCCCAACCCCATCGACGTATCCGACCCCGAGGTGGACGCCATGCTGAAGGCCACCGTCCCCGGCGCAGACAACAGCCCCGCGGCCATGCTGGACCGGGTGGTGACGGACCAGTTCGGCAAGGTGGTGGAGCAGGCGGTCCAGTCCCAGGAGGACGACGGCGACGGCGAGGTGAAGCTCATCGAGGTGGAGCAGGCTCCTCAGCGCCTTTTCCACGACGTGAAGGCCGCCCCGGTGAAGGTGGGCGAGGTGTACGACGCCCAGCAGACCGAGGAGCCCGACGTGGTCGGCCAGGTGGATACCGCCATCGCCAGAGCACTGGAGAATGGGGAATCCACCATTACCGTGAGCCTCAACCCGGAGAACCTGGGCGAGATCACCGTGCAGATGAGCGTGAAGACCGGCGGAACCCTTGCCGTGGCCATCAGCGTGCACAACGACGACACCAAGGCCCTGTTGGAGCGCCACGCCGCCAATCTCCAGGAGCTGCTGAGCAGCCGGGTGAAGGAGAGCGTAGAGGTGGACATCCAGCGCGGACAGGAGAGCCAGCAGAACCAGCAACAGCAGCAAAACTACGAAGGCCACAACGGCCACGCCCAGGACAGCCGGGAGGAGCGCCGCCAGCAGCATCGGGAGCACTCCGCCAGCAGCCAGGATTTTATGCAGCAGCTGCGGCTGGGCCTGATCCCCAGCGACGGGGAAGCTTGATAGAAAGGAGCACATACGATGGGCACTAATTCAATGGCCGACATTGGCGGCTTGGTGGGTTCGTCCAACATTCCTGTGCCGAAGTACAGCAACAGCCGCCCGGGAAACACCGAGCTGAATATGCAGGACTTCCTCACGCTGATGGTGGTGCAGCTTCAGAATCAGACGATTGACGACACCATGGACACCAGCGAGATGATGAACCAAATGGTTCAGATGCAGATGATCTCCGCCATCAGCAACATGACGGAAACCAGCATCATGAGCTACGCCAGTTCTTTGGTGGGCAAGGTGGTCACCATCGGCATCGTTCAGGGCGACAGCCTGGAGGAGCGGGAAATTCTGGTGATGGGCACTGGTGTGCTCAACGGCCAGCAAGTGATTTTTGGCAGCGATGGCCAGACCTACGGTCTGAACCAGATCATGGCGGTGGGCAAGCTGCCCGACATCAAGGACCCCGATAAGCCCGGCGAAGGCGAGGGCGAAGACGGTGACGGGGACGGCGACGATGGCAGTGTGGAAGGCCCCGGCAACGGCGAGGGCGGTAACGTAGAAGGTTCCGGCGACGGCGAGGGCGGTAATGTGGAAGGCCCCGACAACGGCGACGGCGGCGCCACACCCCCAGCAGAGGGAGCCGGCGGAACGGAGCAGCAGAATCTGAGCGGATTCACGACCTGACGGAAACTGAGGTGACATGAGATGATCCAGCGTGTATCGGGGCTGCAGCCGCGCACACCCGCGCCCGAAACCCAGGTACAGCGGCGGGGACCGGGCGGCGCATTCGGAGCCATGCTCCAGCAGGAGCTGGTCAGAAGCGGCCAGGAGCAGCAAATACAACAAACCCAGGGCGTGGAGTTTTCCAAGCACGCCATCTCCCGGGCACAGGAGCGGGGCATCGAAGTGACCCCCGATCTGATGGATCAGCTGGCGGGCAGCGTGATTCGTGCCCAGGAAAAAGGAGCCACCAACATCCTGGCAATGGATGGGTCGAGGGCATTTATCATCAATGTGCCCAATGCAAAGGTCATTACCACCATTACCCAGGAGGAAATGAGACAAAATATCTTTACCAACATTGACGGCGCCGTGTTCCTGTAATATGATACAGAAGGCAGGACCGATTTCGGAGGCCTTCGGCCCCCGTCCGACTGACGGGGGCCGGGCGGCGCCAAAACCGAAAGGAGTTAAGAATTAATCATGACTGGTTCTATGTACGCGGCCATCGCGGGCTTGAAGACCCATATGCAAAACCTGAACGTGATCGGCAACAATGTGGCAAACGTGAACACCCAGAGCTATAAGGCCGCCCGTTCCGTGTTTAAAACCGCCATCTACACCACAATGTCCGGCGGCTCCAACGGCACCCAGACCATCGGCGGCAAGAACCCCTCCCAGATTGGCTACGGCGCCAATATGGGCAGCGTGGACATCGACATGAGCACCGGCAACTACTCCGTCACCGGCAATGCCACCGACATGATGCTGGACGGCGACGGCTTCTTCCTCATGGGCAACAAGGACGTGGCCAACAACTTTGACGGCTCGGACGCCGACGTGAGCAAGCTCACCTCCCTCACCCTGACCCGGCTGGGTAACTTCGGCTTTAAAGCGGACGGCTACCTCACCAACAACGACCTGTGCGTCTACGGCTTTATGTGCATCGGCGTGTACGGCGATGCGGACCACCAGGTAATCCCCGCCGGGAAGAAGGCGGGCGACCCCATTTTCAGCGACCAGCTGGTGCCCATCCGTTTCCCCGGAGAGCGGACGGTGACCAAGTACTACAACGCGGACGGCGAGGAAGTGCCGCCCAATGACGACGGCACCCAGCCTGCGGACACCACCGCCAAAGAGGTGGTGGAGATTGCCTATGCTTTCCAGGACCCCACTGCCGGCGGACGGGTGACGGACGCCTATGAAAAGGTTCCGGTGATAGGGGAAGACGGAAACCCTGTGCAGGACCAGTTTGAGAACGTGCCCTACACCAAGGCTCAGTTTACCGGCATCACCGTGGACCAAAAGACCGGCCTCATCACCGGCCGGAGCAACGCCACCAAGGAACTGGTCACCATCGGCTGCGTGGCGGTGGGCCAGGTGACCAACCCCAACGGCGTCACCCAGATCGGCAGCAGCTACTACACCGCCGGAAACGGCTCGGGCGACCTGACCGTCTCCATTTTGGGCGGCGGCGCCGAGGACCTGGGCCTCACCCATGTGAACGCCTCTCTGCGGCAGGCGGGAGTCCAGGACCCCAATGACCCGGACGCGGCCCCTGCGGCTCCGGCGGACGGCCTGCGCCTGCGCAACGGCGGAGACACCGGCCTGCTGTCCAACGGCCTGGAGATGTCCAAGACCGACTTGGCCCAGGAGATCGCCAACATGATCGTCACCCAGCGCGGCTATCAGGCAAACACCCGTATCATCACCGTGACCGACTCCATGCTGGAGGAACTGGTCAACATGAAGCGCTGAT
>OFFX01000657.1_pt1 | contig 28483 bp, 23 predicted proteins | sample 1521511 | NCBI WGS metagenome assembly OFFX01 (sample SAMEA3504125, study PRJEB24116) | mouse gut metagenome | biome: mouse gut; feature: mouse-associated habitat; material: faeces | place: Denmark | collected 2011
TCGCCCGGGCGGCGGTGGCGGACCCGCCGGTGCTGATCCTGGACGAGGCCACCAGCTCCATTGACACCCGCACGGAGAAGCTCATCGAGGCGGGCATGGACCAGCTGATGGCGGGCCGGACCGTGTTCGTCATCGCCCACCGCCTGTCCACCGTGCGCAACGCCAAGGCCATCATGGTCCTGGAGCAGGGGGAGATCATCGAGCGGGGGGACCACGACGAGCTCATCGCCCAGGGCGGGAAGTACTACCAGCTCTACACCGGACAGGCGGAGCTGAGCTGACAGGGATTCTTTTGGAGATTGTAGGAATTGCAACAGGTTATTTGCGGGAAATAGGGTATACTAGGACAATGACAGCATGACCTTCCCGGTCACAGAAAAGAAAGGAGCATCACCACCATGAAATATGTCTGCGATGTTTGCGGCTACGAGTACGACGAGGCCCTGGGCGATCCCGATCACGGCATTGCCCCCGGCACCAAGTGGGAGGACGTGCCCGCTGATTTCGAATGCCCCCTGTGCGGCGTGGGCAAGGACCAGTTCTCCGCCCAGTAATTCCCGGTAATCCAGAGAAGCAAAGAGCCCGGCAGCATGGACGCTGCCGGGTTCTTCTGTTTCGGCGCTCAGCCGGCGCCGTCGATGGCCCTGCCCACCTCCTGCACTACGGAGAGGTGGGTCTCGTCAAAGAGGTGCATGTAGATCTTGGTGGTGGTGTTGGTACTGCTGTGGCCCAGGGCCCTGCTGATGGCGAAGAGGGACACGTTGCGGCTGTGGGCGATGCTGGCAAAGCTGTGGCGCAGGCCGTGGAGAGTGACATGGGGCAGGTCCGCGCCCTGGAGGACCCGCCGCAGCCGGTTGCTCAGGTAGTCGGGCTGATAGGGGAGCCCGCCGCTGTGGCAGATGACGAACCCCTGGTCCTCGTACCATGCCCCCAGCCGGGCCATCTCCTCCTGCCGCCGGTTCCACAGCCGCTCCATCAGCTCCTCCATGTCCGCCAGCCCCCGGTAGCCCAGGCGGCGCATGGAGGAGCGGTTCTTTGTGCCCTTGTCCACGGTGCGGCCGTTGACGGCGGTGCGGGCCTCGGCGATGGTGATGACCCGATTCTCCCGGTCCACGTGGCTCCACTTCAGCGCGCAGATCTCGCTGCGGCGCAGGCCCAGGTAGCCCGCCAGCTTCACCACCGGCTCCAGGGAGGTGCCGGAGACCAGCTCAAAGAGCCGGGACATGGCGTCACAGTCGTAGAAGTGATGGGTGGGGTGGGTGGAGGAGGGGGGAAAGACCCACTGGGCCGGGTTGCGGGAGAGCAGATCCTGCCGCCGGGCGTGCTCCAGGGCGTTGTGGAGCAGACCGTAGTGCTTGCGCACCGTGTTGCCGCACAGGCCAGATTCCTGCTTCTGGTTGAGGTAGCGCTGAATCTGGGGCGTGGTGAGCCTGTCCAGAGGCACCCCGCCCAGGGCCGGCGCCAGATGGTTGCGGATAATCATGTGGTAGCCGTGGATGGTGCTGGCGCTGCGGCTGGGGGGGATGACCTGCTCCAGCCAGTAGCTCAGCCACTGTCCCACGGTGAGGCTCCGCTCCCCGCTCTGGTCCGGGATGCGGCCGCTGTTGAACCGGTCCAGGGCCTGAATGGCCTCCTCCAGGGTGGGATAGCAGCGCACGGCCCGCTCCGGCGCGCCGCCGCCCCTGGGCCGGGCGCGCATGGTGACGTAGTAGGTGCGGCGCTGGGTGTCGTAGGCGATGTTGGGCATGATGGTCTTTCTGGACATGATTCGGTACCTCCCTTGCTTTTTTCGACAGAATTGGTAAATTCTGCCTTTCTGTTTAAGATACCGTATCAAAAACCGCCCTGTCAACGCCTCAGGCAATGGTCCGCCGGAAAAGAAATATCGAGACGCCGGACAGCGTCTCGATGAATCGGTCTATAAAGAATCCGCCGCAGGCCCATGGCGCGCCGCTGGCTGTGAAGTCGCAGCCGCCCCGCCGCCCGCAGTCACTCCAGCGCCGGCAGGGCGCCCTCCCCGAACCGCTGCTGGAGCCAGGCGTCACAACGCTGGACCCACACCGCGCAGGATACCGACATGGTCCGCCGTTCCTGGCCCGGAGGGTAGGCGGTGTGGTCCGCCAGGGACTGGCCGTGCTCCCCGTGGGGGTACAGGTGGAGCTCCACCTCCACACCCTTGGCCCGGAGGGCGTCGGCCAGCAGGATGGAGTTCTCCACAGGCACGCAGGTGTCGTCCACCGTGTGCCAGAGGAACATGGGCGGCGACTTGCGGGTGACCCGCTTCTCCAGACTCACCAGCTCCACCAGCTCGTCGTATCGGTCCCCCAGCAGGTTGACGATGGAGTCCCGGTGGGCCATGGGGCCGCTGGTGATGACGGGATAGCCCAGCACCACCCCGTCCGGCCGGAAGGCGGAGGAGCGCTTGCGCAGGGGCTTGTAGATCTCCTGCCGGTTCCACATCACCCCGGCGCTGGCCGCCAGATGGCCCCCGGCGGAGAAGCCCATCACAATCACCGCCTGGGGGTCCACGTGGTACCGGGCGCAGTGGACCCGCACATAGTCGATGGCGGCCAGGAGCTGCCGCTGGGGGATGGGCCAGCGGCCCTGGGGGGCCACGTGGTAGCGGAGGATAAAGGCGGCGTAGCCCATGCCGGCAAAGCGCAGGGCCACCGGCTCCGCCTCCCGGGCGGAGAGGCGGTGGTAGCCGCCGCCGGGACAGATGATGACGGCGGGCCGCTGCCGGTCAGACCCCAGCTCCGGAAAGTTGCCGGGGGCGTATGTCACCAGGGACGCGGCCTCCTCTGCGCCGGGGACCAGGAGCTGGACAGTTTCATGGAGCATAGCGTTCTCCTTTCAAGTGGGGGATCAGGACACCAGCAGAACGGAGCCCGTGTCCCGGATGGACAGCACGTGGCAGGACCCCCGGCCGGCCACGGCCTCCATGCCCGCCCGGAAGGCCGCCAGCCTGGGCAGGGGGACAAAGGCCTGGATGGTGCCGGCAAAGCCGCCGCCGTGGACCCGGCAGGCCCCCTCCTCCTCCAGCAGCTCCTCCGCCGCCGCCAGCAGCACGGCCACGCACTGGTCCCGGCTGTCCCGGTAGTTGGACACATTCTGTAAGTACATATAGGAGGACAGGCCGGACTGGCGGACCAGCCGGAGGAAGGCCGCGAAGTCTCCCCGCTCCAAGGCCTCCTGCTGGAGGAGGACCCGCTGGTTGTCCTTGTAGTAGTGGTAGGCCCGCAGCACCGCCCGGTCCCCGCACCGTGAGCGGAGGGAGGGGATGGCGGCGGAAAAGTCCTGGAAGGGCACCTCGCCCAGCACCGTCCTGCCGAAAAAGGCCGCCACCTGCCCCATCTCCAGGGGAATGGCGGCGTAGTCCTCGGTGAGATCGGCGTGGCTGGCGTGGGTGTCCACGATGCACAGGGCGTACCCCTCCCGGTCCAGGTCCACCCGCACCTGCCGGATCTCCGGGGCGGCGGGGTCCCGGAAGTCCGCAGCCACCACGCCGCCGGCGGCGCAGGAGAGCTGGTCCAGCAGGCCGCAGGGCTTGCCGAAGTACACGTTCTCCGCGTACTGGCCCACCTGGGCCAGTCCCACGGGGGAGAGGCGGCCGCCGCAGAAGAGGTGGTCCATGATGGTGCACACCAGCACCTCAAAGGCGGCGGAGGAGCTCAGGCCGCTGCCCCGGAGGACGCTGGTGGTGGTGTAGGCGTCAAAGCCGCCGATGGTGTGGCCCAGCTCCGTCAGCCGGGCCGCCACCCCACGGACCAGGGCGGGGGAGGAGCCGGTCTCCGCGCCCTGGAGGGAGAGCTGGTCCAGCTTCACCTCCGCCAGGCGGTGGTGGCGGGACTTGATGCGGATGGTGCGGCTGTTGTTGGGCACAACGCAGGCGATGGTGTCCAGATTTACGCTGCCCGCCAGGCCCCGGCCCCGCTGGTGGTCCGTGTGGTTGCCGCCCAGCTCTGTGCGGCCCGGCGTGGAGAAGAGCCAGGTGTCGGAATCATCCGTACAGGGAAAGGTCTCCGCAAACTCAAGAATCAGCTCCCGCAGGCGGGCCGCCGCCGCCGGGGCCTCCCGGCCGTAGATGGGCGCGAGCCTCTCCGGCATACCGCCCCGCTCCAGCTCCCGCAGCAGTTCTCCTCGTCTCATGATGTCGCCCTCCATCCGTATTTTATTTTCCGCGTTCCATCTTTGTCCTATTCTACCATCCCCCGCTCCGCATAGCAAGGGCGTACCAGAAGAAATGTCCATGATTTTGAGAGATTTTTCCAGGCCCGCCCCCGCCGCTCCGGCCATGGAGCGGTTTTTTGGCGAAATATCCCCTTTTCCCTTGACAAACCGGGAAATCGCGCTATAATAAGACCATCAAAGCCCCTATGGGCTTGACCAAAGGTTATGATAGAGGCGCGGCTGCCATCAGTAGCTCCCCAAAAGACGTCAGACAGCGGGGGAGGGAAAGGGGCTGCCGCCGAAGCGACGCTTCCGCTGTCTGGCGGGGTGGACGCTGGGCCGGCGGAGAATATCCGCCGGACTGTCACGGAGACGTGGAGAGCTGTCATGACGGAGCATGGTGTGTGTTGCGTCCGGTCATGATTGCGTCATGACTGGGCGCGTTTTTTCTGCGGAAAAGGCGCGAAAACTCACTTTTTAGGAGGAAACGCACATGAGAACCCCAAGAATCCGCAGAGCACTGACCCTGGTCCTGGCCGTTGCGGCCTGCCTGGGCCTCGCTGTCACCGCATTCGCCGCCGGCGGCGAGGACGCCGTCTCCGGCATGTATGCAACCTTCTGGGCCCTGGTGCCCCCTGTGGTGGCCATCGTCCTGGCCCTCATCACCAAGGAGGCCTACTCCTCCCTGTTCATCGGCGTGCTGGTGGGCGCCCTGTTCCAGTGCGGCTTCGCCCCCGTGGAGACCCTGGACACCATGCTCTCCCAGGGCTTTGTCTCCGCCATTGAGGGCAACGCCGGCATCTTCCTCTTCCTGGTGCTGCTGGGCGTCATCGTGGCCCTGGTCAACGCCTCCGGCGGCTCTGCGGCCTTTGGCCGGTGGGCGGAGCGGAACATCAAGACCCGGGTGGGGGCCTCCCTGGCCACCTTCGCGCTGGGCATCCTCATCTTTATTGACGACTACTTCAACTGCCTCACCGTAGGCTCCGTCATGCGCCCGGTCACCGACGGCCACAGGATCTCCCGGCCCAAGCTGGCCTACCTCATCGACGCCACCGCCGCCCCGGTGTGCATGATCGCCCCCGTGTCCTCCTGGGCCGCCGCCGTGTCCGGCGTGGCCGCAGACCTGGACACCGGCGTCAGCGGCATTGAGCTCTTCATCCAGGCCATCCCCTACAACTTCTACTCCCTGCTCACCTTCGTCTTTATCATCGCCCTCTCGGTGATGCGCTTTGACTACGGCCCCATGCGGCTGTGCGAGCAGAACGCCCGGGAGAAGGGCGATCTGGCGGCCGTCCAGGGCAGCGACAGCGGGGAGGGCAACCCCAAGGGCAGGGTCATGGATCTGATTATCCCCGTGGTCATCCTCTTTGTGCTGTGCACCGTGGGCATGATCTACGTGGGCGGCTTCTTCGGCGTGGACGCCTGGGGCGGCACGGACAACGCCGGCGACTTCATCGGGGCCTTCGGCAACACCGACGCCTTCATCGGCCTGCCCTGGGGCGGCATTGTGGCCCTGGTGCTGATCGTGGCCTATGTGGTGGCCCGCCGGGTGCTCACCTTCAAGGAGGCCATGGCCTGCGTGCCCAAGGGCTTCATCGCCATGGTGCCCCCCATCACCATCCTGACCCTGGCCGTGAGCCTGAAGAACATGACCAACCTGCTGGGAGCGGACGTGTTCGTGCAGAACGCCATGGAGGGGGCCTCCCAGGGCCTCTACAGCCTGCTGCCGGCGGTGATCTTCATCGTGGCCTGCCTGCTGGCCTTCGCCTCCGGCACCAGCTGGGGTACCTTCGGCATCCTGATCCCCATCGTGGTCTCCGTCTTTGAGCCCGGCAGCGCCCTGCTGACCATCGGCATCTCCGCCTGCCTGGCCGGGGCCGTGTGCGGGGACCACTGCTCCCCCATCAGCGACACCACCATTATGGCCTCCGCCGGGGCCCAGTGTGACCACGTGACCCACGTCTCCACCCAGCTCCCCTACGCGATCACCGTGGCGGCGGTCAGCTTCGTCACCTTTATCCTGGCCGGATTTGTCCAGAACGCGGCCATCTGCCTGATTGTGGGCGCGGCCCTCACCGTGGGCGCGCTGCTGGTGCTGCGGAACATGAACGCCGATAGGGGGTAAGCCCTCCGCTCCCGCCCTCCGGACCTCTGTCCGGAGGGCTTTTTCTGTTTCCCAGGAAATTTTACATGGATTTAACACAACAGGTCTACCCATTTTGATTTTTTAATGGTAAAATTATGGTATCGTGGGATAGTTTAAGATTGATAAAGAGAGTAAGGAGCACACCATGAACATTTTCTCCCTCTTCACCCTCTGCGGGGGCGTGGCCTTCTTCCTGTACGGCATGTCCCTCATGTCCTCCCGGCTGGAGAAGCTGGCCGGCGGCAGGCTGGAGCAGATGCTGCGGAAGATGACGGACAACCGCTTCAAGAGCCTGCTGCTGGGGGCGGGCATCACCATCGCCATCCAGTCCTCCAGCGCCATGACCGTGATGCTGGTGGGTCTGGTGAACTCCGGCATCATGGAGCTGGGGCAGACGGTGGGGGTCATCATGGGCTCCAACGTGGGCACCACGCTGACGGCCTGGATCCTGTCCCTGTCGGGCATCGAGGGGGACAACATCTGGCTGAAGCTGCTCAAGCCGGAGGTCTTCTCCCCGGTGGCGGCGCTGGCGGGCATCATCATGACCATGTCCGCCAAGAAGAGCCGGACCAAGGGGGCGGGGACCATCCTGGTGGGCTTCGCGGTGCTGATGACCGGCATGGAGATGATGAAGGACGCCATGAGCCCGCTGGCGGAGATGCCGGAGTTCGCCTCCATCCTCACCGCCTTTACCAACCCCTTCCTGGGGGTGGTGGTGGGCGCGGTGTTTACCGGCGTCATCCAGTCCTCCGCCGCTTCGGTGGGTATTCTGCAGGCCCTGTCCATCACCGGCGGCATCACCTACGGCATGGCCCTGCCCATCATCATGGGGCAGAACATCGGGACCTGCGTCACGGCGCTGCTGTCCAGCATCGGGGTCAACCGGAACGCCCGGCGGGTGTCGGTGATCCATATCTCCTTCAACCTCATCGGTACGGCGGTGTGCCTGGCGGCGTTCTACGGCAGCGACCTCATCTTCCATTATGCCTTTATGGACCTGTCCATCGGGCCGGCGGGGATCGCCATGGTCCACAGCATCTTCAACATCGCTACCACCGTGCTGCTGCTGCCCTTTACCAAGCATCTGGAGAAGCTGGCCTACCTGGTGGTCCGGGAGGACCAGGGGGAGAAGGAGAAATTTGCCTTTATCGACGAGCGCCTGCTGGCGACGCCCTCGGTGGCCATCGCGGAGTGCGCCAACAAGACCGTGGACATGGCGCAGCTGGCGGAGACTACGATCCTGCGGGCCCTCACCCTTCTGGAAAAATACGATGAGAAGACGGCTCAGGAGGTCATCCAGAACGAGGACCGGCTGGACCTCTACGAGGACCAGCTGGGTACCATGCTGGTGCATCTCAGCGGCAGGGCCCTCTCGGACGAGGACAGCCGGAATATCTCCAAGCAGCTGCACACCATCGGGGACTTTGAGCGCATTGGAGACCACGCGGTCAACCTCCTGAAGACGGCGGAGGAGATCCATGAGAAGGCCATCAAGTTCTCCGCGCCGGCCTCGGAGGAGCTGGCGGTGCTGCTGGGAGCGCTGAAGGAGATCCTCGCCCTTACCACCCGGGCTTACGCCCAGGGGGATCTGGAGATGGCCGCCAGGGTAGAGCCCCTGGAGCAGGTCATCGACGGGCTGGTGTCGGATATCAAATCCAACCACATTACCCGCCTGCAGAAGGGCCACTGCACCATTGAGATCGGGTTCGTGCTGGCGGACCTGCTCACCAACTGCGAGCGGGTCAGCGACCACTGCTCCAATATCGCCGTGGCGCAGATCGAGACGGCCCTGAACGCCTACCAGGCCCACGAGTACCTGAACGCGCTGAAGAGCGGCGGGAACGCCCTCTTCCGCAGCGCCTTCGACGGCTATCTGGCGCGGTTCTCGGTGAAGAAGGAACAGGTTTGAAATACGCGGTACAGACGGCGGAGCGTTTCCGCCGTTTGTACCGCGAAACTTTTTTCCGCCCTTGACGGCGCTCATTTGCAAAAAGGGTATTGTCAAGCCCGGAGGCCTGGTGTATAATGCTTAAGCAATATGCGCCGTGAGCGAAACGATTTTTGTGCTGAAAGAAGGGGCTGCCGTTGGACGACACCAGGACGCGGATCATTCGCGCCGCAATGGCGGCCGTGCGCCGGTATGGCCTGGAGGGCGTGCGCATCCAGAACGTCAGCGAGTTTGCGGGTATTACGCCGGGGGCGATCTACCGGCACTTTGAGAGCAAGGAGCAGTTGCTGACGGAGTGCTTCACCTTTGTAGACAAACAGGCGGCGGAGATCTTTGAGCATTTGAAATGGGATCCGCTGGTCATGCTCACCGATCCCATGGAGGCGGTGAAGGAATTGTGGCTGCCCTACTTCCGGTTCTGGATCGCGCACCCGGACGAGACCGTTTTTTATCACCGGTTCCGGGACAGCGCGATTTTTCCCCAATATGGTAAGGGCAGGGACGTGTCCTACTTCGGGACCTTCTCCGGGATGGTCCGGGCCTTTATGAAGACGTTCCCGCGGCTGAAGCAGATCGATCAGACGCTGTTGTGGCTCCACATCCTGACATCGACGGTGATGTACGCGAAGTATGTGGTGGAGGGAGTCCTGCCGAACAGCCGGCAGACGGAGGATACGGTGTTCCAGCTGCTGTCCACCGGCTTGAGCGGGTACCTGAAGCCGGACGGAGGGAAAACGGGCGGCAGGGACGCGGAAAGCCGCGAAGCCGGATGAATTGTAAATAAATATTTATTCATATACCCCGGGGAAGCTCCTCCGGGGACCGCCTGCGGGGCGGCGGGACCAACAGAGCGAGGAGAGCGGATATGGAAAAGATATTGATCGTTGATGACAGCCTGCTGCAGGCGACGCAGCTGAGGGGCATCCTGGACGACAAGTATGACGTTACCATCGCCCAGACGGCGGAGGAAGGGCTTTCCAGAGCCAGCAGCGAGGACTATTCTCTGATCCTGCTGGACGTGGTGATGCCGGGAATGGACGGGTTTACCCTGCTGAAAAAACTGCAGGAGGAGATCGCCACCCAGAGCATCCCGGTCATTTTGATCACCAGCCTTTCCGGCGTGGAGGACGAGCAGAAGGGTCTGCTGCTGGGGGCGGTGGACTACATCACCAAGCCCTTCAACGCCGTGATCGTGCGGGCCAGGGTGAGCACCCACATCAAGCTGTACAAGTACCGCCAGCAGGCGGAGCGGCAGTCCATGACCGACCAGCTGACCGGGATCGCCAACCGGCGCCGGTACGAACGCTACAGTGCGGTGAAGTGGTGCGAGGCCGGGCGGATGAAGGTCCCTATCTCCATCTGCATGTTCGATATCGATCACTTCAAGATCTACAACGACACCTTCGGACACCCCGCCGGGGACAAGGTGATCTCCGCCGTGGCGAAGACCATGGCATCGTACATGAAGCGCAGCACGGACTTCGTGGCCCGCTATGGGGGAGAGGAGTTCGTGGCGCTGATGGTGGGCGAGCCCTCGGAGAAGGTGTTCGAGCACCTGAAGTCCGTCCGGCAGGCCATCGAGGACCTGCGCATCCCCCACGATCCGAAGACGTCGGAGTGGGTCACGGTCAGCGTGGGAGGCGTTACCATCGTGCCGCCGCCGGACGGCAGCTACGCATCGTACTTAAAGGTCGCCGACACGATGCTCTACGACGCCAAACGGGCCGGGCGGAACCGGGTGGTCTGGGCCAACGAGCAGTTGAAGCAGATGTTCGAGAAACAAATTTTTCGGGAAGAGTAAGATGGGTCGGGAGGTAAGAGATGAGTTTACTTGATTTATTTAAGAAGAAGGCCCCGGAGCCGCCCCAGAAGGCGGCGAAGCCCGATGACGGAGGGGAGATGGAGATATACTCCGGAATGCGGGTGGAGGTGACGGATACCAAGGATATCTTCCTTTTCGTCGCCAAGCTGCTGGGACTGCGGGGGGATCAGGCGGAGCTGCACCAGTATTCGGAGGACGAGATTCCCTTTCCGGCGGACCAGGAGCCCATGCCCGTCAAGATCAGGGGATACAGCGACCATGAGCGGAAGGCCGTCTATATGGAGGGCCGGATCTCGCCGCTGCCCCATCGGGTATGGGCGGTCACGGAGCTGCGGGTCAGCCGGGTGGCCAACGACCGGGCCTTCTTCCGGCTGGAGACCAACCGGGACGCCACGGTGACCATGTTCAGCGGACTGGAGATGGGGGAAAAGCCCTGCAAGCTGGTCAATATCAGCATCGGCGGGGCCTGCATCAGCTCGGAGCGGCGGTATCATGAGGGCGATAAGTTCATGCTGCGGGTCAAGCTGGTGGAAGACCGGCCGGAGTCGGCCATGTTCAGCCAGGTCATGCGGGTCATTGAGAAGGACGGGGAAATTTTTGAGTACGGATGCCGGTTCCTGGAAATGACGGATGACGATCAGGAGAAGATATCGCAGAATATTTTTGCGGCGCAGAGGCTGAAACGCGGCCGGACGTGACCGCGTAACAACGAAAGAAAAATGCCCCGGAGGCGGCAACGCTTCCGGGGCTTGGTGTATTTGGGGGGCTCAGGGCAGGGGGTGGCCGGCGGCCAGGTACAGGCGGTACCACTCCTCCCGGGTCAGCTGGATCTCGGAAGCCCGGAGGATCTCCAGGAGGCGGGACTCCCTGGCGGTGCCGGTGATCAGCTGCATCCGGGCCGGGTGGCGGAGTATCCAGGCGGCGGCAATGGCGGTCGCGCTGACATCGTATTTCTCCCCAAGGGCGTTCAGCTCCTGGTTCAGCTCAGGGTAGCAGACATCCCCCAGGAAGCAGCCGCTCCAGTTGGGAGACTGGAAGGGGGACCAGGCCTGGATGGTGATATCGTGGAGGCGGGCGTAGTCCAGAACGCTCCCGTCGCGGCTGATGGAGCCGGGGGTCTCCATGTTGACCTCCAAGCCGCCAGCCACCATGTTGGAGACGGGGATGCTGAATTGCAGCTGGTCGATCAGAAGGGGCTGGCGGACGGCCTTTTTGAGCAGCTCGATCTGCATGGGATCGTGGTTGGACACGCCGAAATGGCGGACCTTGCCCTTCCGCTCCAGCTCGTCGAAGGCGGCGGCCACCTCCTCCGGCTCCACCAGGGCGTCGGGGCGGTGGATCAGCAGGATGTCCAGGTAGTCGGTGTGCAGGCGCTTCAGGATGCCGTCCACGGCGGTCAGGATGTGCTCCTTGGAGGAATCGTAGAAGCCCTTCCGGATACCGCACTTGGATTGCAGGATCAGATCCTCCCGGCGGAGGGAGGGGTCGCTTTGCAGCGCGGCGCCGAAGTGCTCCTCGCAGGCGCCGCCGCCGTAGATGTCGGCGTGGTCGAAAAAGTTCGCGCCGTGGTCCAGCGCGGCGTGGATGAACCGGCCCAGGGAGGCGCCGTCCAGCTCGCCCAGCCGCATACAGCCCACGGCTACGGCGGGCACCAACCAGCTGGTGCCGCCTAATGAGATATGCTTCATGATAGATTCCTCCTCAAATTCACCAGATCGCGTCTTGCTATTCTGCCGTCTTGTGGTATAATCCATCATACTACGATTCAAGGTGGAAATCAATATGAATAAGAACTACCGGCAAACCCTGGCTGCCTGTTATCTGGGGCTGGTCACACAGGCCATCACCGCGAACTTTGCCCCGCTTCTGTTTTTGAAGTTCCATGGGGACTATGGGATATCCCTGGGGCGGATCGCGCTGATCCCGGGGACCTTCTTTGTGACCCAGCTCATCGTGGACGTGCTGTGCGCCCGGTTCGCGGATCGGATCGGGTACCGCAGGTGCGCGGTAGCGTCGGAGGTCTGCTCCGCCGTGGGGCTGGCGGGGCTGGCGTTTCTGCCGGAGCTTCTGCCGGCCCCCTTTATCGGCATCCTCCTCAGCGTCGTCGTCTATGCCATCGGGAGCGGGCTGATCGAGGTGCTGAGCAGTCCCATCATCGAGGCGTGCCCCTTTGCGCACAAGGAGGCCGCCATGAGCCTGCTGCACTCCTTTTACTGCTGGGGGTCGGTGGGGGTCATCCTGCTGTCCACCCTCTTCTTCGCGGCCTTCGGCGTTGGGAGCTGGAAGGTGCTGGCCTGCCTTTGGGCTCTCATTCCGCTGTGCAATATTTATAATTTCGCGGTGTGTCCCATAGAGCCCCTCACGGATGAAGGCGGGGGGATGGGCACCGGCGGGCTGCTGAAGCTGCCTCTGTTTTGGATCGCCGTGGTCCTGATGGTCTGCGCGGGAGCCTCGGAGCTGTCCATGGCCCAGTGGGCGTCCGCCTACGCGGAGTCGGCCCTGGGGCTGTCCAAGGCGGCGGGGGATCTGGCGGGGCCCTGCATGTTCGCGGTGATGATGGGCGTCAGCCGGGTGATCTATGGGAAGTACGGCGACCGGCTGGAGCTGAAGAAATTCATGCTGGGGTCCGGGGTCTTGTGCCTGGCCTGCTACCTGACGGCCTCGCTGTCCGGCGCGCCGGTGCTGGGGCTGATCGGCTGTATGGTGTGCGGATTCTCGGTGGGCATCATGTGGCCGGGGACCATCAGCATCTGCTCTGGGCGCATCCCGGCGGGCGGGACCGCCATGTTCGCCCTGCTGGCCATGGCGGGAGATCTGGGCGGAGCCTTCGGACCAGGGCTGGTGGGCAGCATCACCCAGCGCGCCGGCGACGACCTGCGCCGGGGGATGCTGGCGGGCTGCGTGTTCCCGCTGGTGTTGATCGCGGCGCTGCTTATGATGAAAAAAACGGCCAGGAATGATAAAAAATCATTTGCTAAATAGGCAGTTTAAGCAGATTTTATAAGGTTCTATTGCCAAAGGCAGTCTCCTGTTAGGGGGACTGCCTTCTTTTTGTCAGTCAAATCCAGTTGCTGGTCATGCCCTCTTGTGACTGCTCCTAAAGCTTCTCACCGAAATAAGAGGGTGCTTCTTCCATCACGCTCCTTCAAATTCGTAAAAATTACACTTCCTCTAACAGAGGGCGGCGGCCAAAACATTTGCAAAATGCTTGACAGCCGATATCGGCCACCCTCAAGATAAATTTGAAAAGGAGCAAGTCAACATGAGCAGTATGAAAGAGTTTGGAAAAACCATCGGGGAAGTGGCAAAACTTACCGGCATACCACAGAGGAAATTGAAGTATTTCACCGAACGGAACATCATGCAGCCTTCACAGAAATCAGAAAGCGGATATTGGTTGTACAGCGAGAAAGATATCCAAGTCGTGCAGACCATCTCGCTGCTCCAAAATTTGGGCTGTTCCATCCAAAACATTCGCGACTTTCTCACGGCCCCGTTTTCCAGATGGCAAGAGGACCTGGAACAGCAGATCCACCGGCTGACGAAGGAAAAGGATGGTTTGGAAAACCAGCTATTTCTGGCTGAGTTTTTGCGGTATCTGGACCACATGCAAATATCGGTCGATACATTTGACATCAACGATTACTCCACGAATTACTCCGAGGGGACCGCTTGGGGGCAGGATGCTTTTCGCTGGAAGACAGGGAAAAGAGACTCTTTATGCCGCTTTCTCTACGAGCTGTTCTCGGAGGCGTCGCCCGGCGGCCCGCTGCACGAGTTGAGCGCATTGGCCGATCGCCCGCCTGATGATCCCGCCGTGCAGGCGCAAGTCTGCCAATTATGCGCCGCGCTTTGGCTGCACCACGCGCTCTCTCCGGCTCATACCCTGCTCATGTTCCGGCTTATTCACACATTAAGCGGAATGGAGCCCATTCTGAACGCACTCCTGGGGCGGGATGGAGCCGTACGATTTATCACCGAAGCCTTGCAAACTTACTGCAGGCAGCTATGATTTGCGCAGGCAGTTTGTATAGACCAAACAATATAGCGAAACGAATAGAGGAGAATAGAATATGAAAAAGTATCAAACAGCAGTGTGCTTATTCCTCGTACTTACGATCGCGGCGGCGCTTTCAGCATGTGGCGGCCCTAAGGTGCCAATCGATTATGCGGATGCAGAAGCTTTCGAATCCGCCCTCCGCAGCGGTGAGGACCCGGAAGGGAAAGTCGTTCGATTCGTTGTTACCGAGGTGCATCCGGATGCGCTTATCGGGTACAACGTCAGTGCCGGAGACAGACTGTGCTTCGTACCGCAGGAACGGCCCAGTCTCAAGGAAGGAGATACTGTTACGGCGAGGGTAACAAAGGCAACAGGGTTATTCGGATCATGGATCATCCTGTATGAGGAAGTGTCCAACGCAGTCATTGTGGATACCACGGTTTCATCCGCATCCTCTCAGCCATCGGAGGAAGCCGCTCAGGATGATAGTGATACGGCGGCACCCTCAGAGCAGTCCTCTCCGGCTGACGTTGAGGATGAAACCCCATCCATACTGCCTCTGGAGCTGGTCGATCACGGATTTGCTCCAAACAGTTCGTTTGGTGATACCGCATATATCGATTATTGCGGAATGATCTATAATCCGAACGAAGATCTGGCTGCCATCTTCCCCAAGCTCGTTATCACAGTAAAGAACAAAGACGGCAGTATCCTGACGACAGACCACCAGACGGGGAGCATCGTCATGCCGGGAGATACGATAACGCTTTGCGGAATGTTCTCGTTGCTTTCAGACGATATAACCGAAGACACCGTCATTTATTACGATGTAGAATGGTCCGATCTGACGACCGGCACATTGCATTACAGCGGTGCGCGGACCACTGATTTTGAAATATCCAACATATCAGAACGGAGCAGCGATTTTAATGATTCCATCACCGGCGAGATCACCAATCGTTATTCCGAGGACATCGATCAAGTATGCTTGACCTTGCTGCTGAGAAAAGATGGGGAGATCGTTTTTATAGACAATACATATGTGGATAATCTAAAAACCGGCGTTCCGAAAGCGTTCAAGTTCGAACGGTACCGTGGGTGGCCGGAACACGATACGATCGATATTTCAGCAATGGTCTGGTAAATAAACGTAACCCGGCTGATCGAACTTCAGCAAAACAAGCACGGACGCACAGCGGCGCTCTTCGGTGGAAGAGCCGGCGCTGTGCGTCCTCCATGCAATAATTTGACATATGTACAGAAATCTATTATAATTGCCAACTGCGCAGATTTTATCACATTTAGGGAGGGAAGATATGAAAACAAAATTTTTGGCCCATATCTCGTGCAAAATCATCGTCCCGCTTTCTCTTCTGTCCGTACTGGTACTGTCCGGATGTTCTGCCGCAGAAGCGAAAGCCAACACACTTCGCTTCTTCCGGATCATCTCGGATGAAGAGTGCCAGTCTTATATCGATCTGGCCAACAACGGGCAGTTGGATGCGGATGGCAGCTACATTGCCGGGGAGCTCAATGATGCTTCGGAGTTTCTTCCCCCGGAGGGCAGCGTCCATGTAACGTTTGCTCAAAATAACTATATCCATGTCCAGTATTACGCGGATGCCGATTTGAAAAAACCCGTCGATACCAAGCAATGCTATCTGATGCCCGGCGATCGTATCTACGCCTCAGAGCCGGTCTGCGATCATCCCAGCAGTAAATGGTATAAGTTCGACCGGTTTTGCGTGTATGCGCATGACGGCGATGGAAAACGGGCGCAGGAGCTTTCCTGGAATGACGCGGAGGGTTCCGCACTCGTATTGCGCGTGCCTGAAGAGCCTGCGGCGGCAGAAATATCTGTAACGCCTATGGGGATATACGAAGATCGCATTTTGGAGCTGACGGATCACTGCATTGACAGCATGGGCCGCCAGCAGGAGCTGTCCGGCACCTGGATCGTCAATGGCCAGGAAACTGCCTCCGCAAAAATAGAGGTCAGTCCCGTTGACCCCCTTGAGGTCGATTTCCACTACAATGCGGAAGAGTACGATTTTGTTTCTTCTGAGCCGGGCAGTTTTTATCACGAAAAGGGCTTGGTCCGGTTTGAGACTGCTTTTGCCGACAGCGCCATTGAAAAATATTCTGTGGAACTGCGTTCGCTGGAGGGGATGTTCCAATTCGACCCATCTGAGTACACAGTCGAACACGGCACGGTCATATTTGAGTCCTCTTCAGGCATTCGCATCGCAGAGCCCTGCTATATCCCGGACGGACAGACCATCACTTATACAGCCATCCCGGACGATGGATATCAGCACCCGACCGGGACCGGCCAGGTCTCCGTCAACGCGGCCGACCCCCTCGCGATGAGTGATGTTATAAGACAAGCTATCCGCTTCTACCCGGACGAGGAAATAACCGTCAGCCTCCCGCAGCCGCCTGCCGGCGGAAGCATAGAATATACCGCCAACGGAGAGGTCCTTTCTGAGAAAACATGCGAGCTACGCTGTGGGACTGTCATTTCCATGAAATATAATCGTTGGAACGGCTGGATCATCAACGCAGATGCCCGCAAAGAGTATATCGTCACGGATCAAAGCAGCAACCAAGCGGTAGATATCGGAATAGATATCAATACCTTGTTTACAGAATCCGAGGGTCACAAGCCGGTATTGAAGGTTATCTTGAAGGATAGTATGGAAGCTGCAAAATTTGCTGTTTCCTCGTCTGCTGGTCAAGTCCCGCCTTTTGCCTATAATGATTCCCAAATGAAGAAGGGCAGCTTTGAATGGTTGGGTCAAAATGACAGATATATAGAGATCGATAAAGATAAAATTGGGACCGGCGGCCCCATTATACTCAAGGTGACCGAAGACACCATCGTCAATGGTCAGGCGATGAAACTGGACATCATAGCAAAAGACGACAAGGGTGTTGAACACAAATTCACACCGCGATACATTACATACTTGCCGATTGAGGAACCGATCGTCTTATACAACGATAACCAGCTCTTTACCTCGACTATTTCCTATCAGGATATCACGATCACCGTTGGCAAGGTAGATGTCTCTACCTATCATACAAAAACAGTCTCTAATGCGTCGATTTCTCTGAATCTTGTTGACGGAGACTCCCCGCGCGCATTGCAGGATGGCGAGGTGCTGGAATCTTCCAGCAATGTCGAGGTCTCCATCGTCCCGGACCAGGGCTACTCTATTGCAGGCGCGCAGTCCAGTACCGGCGTGTACAAGGAGACGATGGCATATTCCAAATGGGAAAAGGAGTATCAAAAGATTCTGGACAAGCATCCGGCGCGTGAGATATGGTTTGTAACGCTGGATACCTCGGATGACTTTGGTACATGCGTTTATAAACTGGACGGCAAGGTAGTTTCCGGTATAGTCAGCGTTCGCGAAGGGCAGAAACTGATTCTGGAATACACTCTCACCGATCCCGGTTATCAAATTACCCGCGAAGGCATTGGCAGTTTTTTGAATAATGTGTTCAGCAATAAAAAAGAGACCTGTTCTATTTCCATAGACGCATCTCTGGATGGCCGGACGGTCAAGCGTTCCGACTATATCACAATTGAGAAAAAGGAGGGGTAAACTATGAATCAGGAATTAAAGCCGCAAGATACTTCTGTTCCTGAGCTGCAGGAGGAGCGGAAACGCACAAAGCAGCGGAGAAAGAAAAAGTCTGTCAAATTTTCCGATGTACTGTTCTGGTTCTCTATGCACTGTCAGGCCGCACTGTTTCTCTTACCTGTTGCCGCAGCTGTTTTTGCGTTTTTGATCGCGCCAGCGATTGGAAGTTCCGTCGGCATGGCGGTCGGTTCATATGAGGGTGTTACAAAAGGACTAATCGATGGATATAACGATGGCAAAATCGATGGGCTCAGCGCGGAGGATACCACTGCGGTATTCGTCAATAAATTAAAAGAAACACAGAAGCTCCAGGTTCTTTTAATGAATCTGCAGCTCACGGACCTCTACATGCAGCCCGAAAACAAGAAAAATGATCCAGATTATGCCGCGTTATTTGCTTTTAATGGTGAAGGTGTATTTACTGTAGACCTTGCAAAATCAGAGGCAAAAAAGGACCCCGAATCCGGTAAGATATTCATTCATATCCCACAGCCGGATTTTGATGTCTACATCGATGACGCCTCCATAGAAATGGTTGACGGCGCAGAGTATAAAGCACCATGGTATAAGGGCAACGGAAGCACCGTAAATGGTTACACCGGCTGGCTCAATTCCCACGAGCAGCTTGACCAACAGGCGAAGGCAGAAATGCTTCGCGATGACGGCCCGATGGAACAGGCACGGGCTTCTGCACTGAGACAGGTCAGGCAGTTGGCCGAGTCGCTCTGCAAGGACGGAACCACTGTAGAAGTCTGCTTTTTTGAAGGAGGGGAGGGTTGATCTTATGGATAAGAATCGTGATTTAGAGGTCATAAATCAAGAGGCGTCCCCTAAAAAGAAAATGTCCTTTCGAAACTGTCCTCCATGGAAAAAGCAGTTGTTGATCGTTGGCACTGTAGTACTCCTGACAGCAGTCCTCATCATGGCAGGAATATATCTTATGAAGAGGAATTATAATACTGCGAAACAGGATACATATAACGGTTTCCATCAAACCGCATATGATTTTGCGGAACAGCAGAACCATGTCTCCAATTATGCTTTAATTTCTGTAGATGCCGCTAGAGAAGTATCCCGTCTGGAAGTTCTCTCCGTCAGTGATTCCGAATTTGTTATTAAGAATGCGGATAAAAATGACAGGACCATCTCCTGGCTGGAGGTTCAAGGCACAGGCGTATTCACGGTCGATCTGGCGGCAGGGGAATTTATCACAGATCCTGATCGCCAATATGTATTGGTGCGGGTCCCCAGGCCGGTACTGACAGAGTGTAAGGTATCGGGAACAGGTAAGCAATTCTTGAAAAGAGCGGATTTTCTCATCTTCAACGGCAGTGTTGCGGAAGGCGTTCAGCTGTCGCAAAATCAGCTGAAGGAGGGCCGCATCAAGTTAGAAGACGCGATGAAGCAGGACCGCAGATTTTATGACGAATCCCAAAAGGCGGCTGTGAGCATGATCGAGTCCCTTGTAAAACAGTGGAATCCCTCTGTGCCTGATCTGCAGGTCGAGGTCGAGTTTATTGAGAGCAATTGATACAGGTCTTAGTAGTTGCCGCAATCAGATGTTGCAATTCAGAGCATGAAAAATGGGCGGAGGCAATGCCTCCGCCCATTTCGTTCAGGCTAAAACAATATCAGTTCGCGGCCAAAAATGCGTTGGCCTGATCCTGGAGGGCGGCGTAGACCTTGTTCGCGCCAGCGGCCTCCATCTTGTCGCGCAGCTTGGCGATGTCACCGGCAGGATCGTCAGTGAAACCAAGGGTCAGGAGCTTATAGTCCGTATTGAAGATCTCGCCCATGGCGGCGATCTCGTTCTTCACCTCGGCATCATCAAAGACGAAAGTCTGGAACAGGCTGCTGCGGGCGGACTCCTGCCACTTGGCGGTCAGCTCGGGCAGGTTGGGGATGCCGCCCTCGATGACGCGCCAGTTGTCGTCGTTGCGGACGCCCCAGTTGCAGTTGCTGTCGTAGGCATAGTTGGCGCTGTCAGGCAGGGACACCAGGGCGTTGTCGCCGGAGGCTTCCCAATGCTTGCCCTCGATGCCGTAGCAGAAGAGGCTGTTGACTTCCTTGTCGTTGCGCAGATAGTCCAGCGCCATCAGGGCGCGCTCGGGATACTGGGACTTGGAGAAAATGCTCATGCCGTTGGCCAGATAGGAGTTCAGCACGGGAGGCGCGTCCTCCTGGGCGTCGAAGACCCGGACGTCCCACTCGGGATGGTCGGCGGTGACGGCGGCGTAGACGCTCTTGGCGGTGTTGGCGTTCATCAGAGCCAGGGCGGAACGGCCGGCCTGGAAGCTCTCGGTGTTGTTCTGGGTGTTGACCACGGCGTTCTTGCTCCAGAAGCCCCGGTCCTTCCAGTCCTTCAGACGGGTCACAACCTCCTCGAAGATGTCCTGATCGTAGTGTCCGGTCACGTTGGCGGCGCTCTCGTCCTCCTTGGTGCAGGCCATCACCTGCCAGGGACCTACCTCGGTGAGACCGGCCTGACAGCTGGCCTGCTTCCACATGCGGTCGAAGACGAACTGCTTGTCATAGTCGGAGCCCACGTCCAGGGGGATCATGCCGGGCTCGTTCTGGACGATGGCGTCCATGTACGCCTCGGCCTCGTCCAGGGAGGAGACGGAGGTGATGTTGTACTTGTCCATCAGGTCGCCCCGTGCCATGTAGACGTAGGAAGTGATCTCCTTATAGTTCATGGGCAGCATGTAGACCTTGCCGCCCACCTTGGCCTGCTCCCAGGCCTCGGGGTACATGGTCTCGGCGGTCATGGGGGCGTAGGTCTCCAGGTCCTCCCGGGTGATCTCCCAGAAGCCCTGCTTGGTGGCCTGGGCGTTGTAGAAGCACCAGTCGGCGGTGTAGATGATGTCCCACTCCTCGCCGGAGGCGAAGATCAGGGGGTACTTGCTCTCGTACTCGCTCCAGCTCATGAACTTCACGTCGATGGTGGCGTTGATCTCGGCCTTCAGGCGCTCGTTGATCTTCTCAAAAACTTCGTCGTTGTCCACGGGACGGTCACCGATGAGGTACATGGTCAGGGTGACGGCCTTGGAGATATCGGGGCCGGCGGGCTCGGAAGGCTCAGAGGGCTGGGTGTCGGGAGTCTTATCGGTGTCGGTGTTGGCGGGGGGCGCGGGGTCCTTCTGGGCGGGCGTATCGCCGCCGCCGCAGGCGGTCAGGACGCCTACGCACATGATGAGGGCCAGCAGCAGTGACAAAATACGGTTGGTCTTGCGTTTCATAGTTTTTCCTCCTCTTTTTCATCGTGGCATTTACTGATAAAATTCTTGCGAATTTTCAGCCGGAACAAACGGCTCTCTTATAAGCCTAACATAAAATCGCGGTTTCGTTACCGGGCGGAGATCCTGGTCCATCAGCGGCTCCAGTCTCGAACTTAAAGTTCTTTTTGGTCCTTTTTCTTTCAAGAAAAAGGATCACCCCTTCACCGCGCCGATGGTGACGCCCTTTACGAAATACTTTTGCAGGAAGGGATACAGCAGGACGATGGGGCCGGTGGCAACGACGGTCATGGCCAGCTTCATGGGCTCGCTGGGCACGTCGCTGGCGGGGATGCCGCTGCGGGCGGCGGCGGCGTTGAGGGCCTGGGCCTTGGTCAGGATGTTGTTCAGGAAGTATTGCAGGGGATACAGGTCTCTGCGGCCCTCGTCCAGGAAGAGCATGGCGTTGTACCAGTCGTTCCAGTAGTTCAGGGCGATGAACAGTCCCACCGTGGCCAGACCCGCCTTGCACAGGGGCATGGCTACCTGCCAGTAGATGGTCCAGTCCCCCGCGCCGTCCAGACGGGCGGATTCGTAGAGCTCCTGGGGGATGTTCATCATGTAGCTCTTCAAGATCAGCAGGTAGGTCACATTGATGAGCGTGGGAACAATAAGAGAAATAACGTTGTTATGGAAATGCAGGTACTTGGTGTTAAAGATGTACCAGGGCACCAGTCCGCCGCCGAAGATGGAGGTGAAGTAGAAGAAAAACGACACCTGGTAGCGGTAGCGGAAGTCCTTGTTGGCCAGCACGAAGGCGGCCATGCTGGTGAACAGCAGTCCCAGAAGAGTGCCCGTCAGGGTAACGAAGATGGTGACTCCGTAGGCCCGGAGGAGTTCGCCGGGGATGCGGAAGAGCATCTTATAGGCGTCCAGAGAGAAACTCTTGGGGATCAGCTGATAGCCGTAGAGCTGGATGGACTGCTGGTCGGAAAAGGAGCCGCTGACGACCAGCAGGAAGGGCAGCAGGCAGATCAGGGAGAGCAGGGTCAGCAGGACATAGGAGATCACGTTGAAGATGATCCTGTCCCGGCCCATGGGCCTGCCGTTGGCGTCTTTTAATTTGCGCATCGTATCCTCCTTCCGCCTGTCAGAACAGCGCGTAATCCGGCTCCACCTTTTTCACCAGGCGGTTGGCGATCAGGACCAGCACGAAGGAAATGCCCGACTGGTACAGACCGGCGGCGCTGGTCATGCCGAACTCCTGGAGCGTCAGCAGGGAGCGGGTCACATAGGTATCGATCACGTCCGTCGTCTCCAGCACCATGGGGTTGTTGCCCGTCACCTGCCAGAACATCTGGAAGTCGCCCTTCATGATGGTGCCGATGGCCAGCAGGAACAGGATGACGATGGTCGGCCGGATGCAGGGGATGGTGATGTGCCGGATCTTCTGCCACATGTTGGCCCCGTCCAGCTCTGCTGCCTCGAAGAGGTGGTCGTCGATGTTGACGATGCTGGCCAGGTACATCACCGTGCCGTACCCCACGTTCTTGAAGGCGCTGAACGCCACCAGGATGAAGGGCCACGCGCCTTTGTTGGAGTAGATGTCAACAGGGTCCAGGCCCAAGCCCTTCAGGAAGGTGTTCACCGCGCCGAACTCGTAGTTGAACAGGTTGTAGACGAAGGCGCCCACCACCACCCAGGAGATGAAGTAGGGCAGGAACATGACGGACTGGGTGATCCGCTTGAACTTCTTGCCGATCACCTCGCTGAGCATGATGGCGCAGGATATCTGCAGCACGGTGTTCACGCACAGGAAGGCCAGGTTGTAGAGGATGGTGTTGCGGGTGGTGGTCCAGGCCTTGCCGGACTGGAAGAAATACCGGAAGTTCTCCAGCCACACCCAGGGGCTGCCGAAGATGCCGTCGTGGTAGTTGTACGACTTGAAGGCCAGCACGATGCCCGTCATGGGAATGTAGCACATCAGGATGACCACAAGGGCGGCGGGGACCAGCATCAGCCATTTTACCCGGTTCCGCCGCAGGTCCTTCAAAAACAAATTCTCTTTTTTCTTCACATGCGTCCCCCTCCTTGACCGCCGCGCGGTGCGTTTGTATCTTTACCTTAACAGAAATGCCCGCCGGAAACAACGGGACGAAATATGGAAAGGAGGGTATTCTTGTGATGTTTTGGGGTTTCTGGGAATTTTGCATCGAAGCGCATTGCTATTTTCCCCGTTTTTGTGTATGATTGTCATAAAGAAACGCAGGGAGGACGGCGCATGGGACTGACGGTTTTGATCGCGGACGACGAGACGATGCCCCGGATGGTGCTCAGGGAGCATCTGCCTTGGGCGGAGCTGGGCGTGACGGAGATCGTGGAGGCCTCCGACGGGGACGAGACGGTGGAACGGGCCAGGGCCTGCCGCCCGGACATCCTCATCAGCGACGTGAAGATGCCCCGGAAGACGGGGCTGGAGGCGGCGGAGGCCATCCGCTCCTTCTGTCCCGGGTGCCAGGTGGTGTTCCTCAGCGGGTACTCGGACAAGGAGTACCTGAAGGGGGCCATCCGGCTGAAGGCCGTCAGCTATGTGGAAAAGCCCATCGACCTGGAGGAGCTGACCCAGGTACTGCGGGAGATCGTGGAGGAGCGGCGCCAGCGGGAGCGCTTCACGCCCCAGGCGCTGCTGGCGGCCTCCCCGGAAGACGGGGCGGAGGGCCCGGACGGACAAGCGGAGGACGGCAGGCGGCTGACGGAGCTGGGCGGGTGGATCCGGCATCGGGAGAAGGAGAAGACGGAGGCGGCGCTGAGCCGCCTCTATCGGGACCTGACCCGCCGCCCGGGGTTGGACCCGGAGTATCTGCGTCACATCTACTGTCAGATCGTGTTCCTCTTCCTCAACGCGGCGGAGGCGTACAACGTGACGGCGGTCACCCGGCGGGCGGACTTCTTGCTGTACTCCGCCGTGAAGCAGGAGACGCCGGAGCAGCTGTGGGGCGTCCTCCTTCAGACCGCCAGGGACTACTTTTCCACGGCGGAGCCCAAGGAGACGGACATCGCCGCGCGGGTGGAGCAGATCCTGGCCCGGCGGTACGCGGACTGCACGCTGGCGGTCCAGTACGTGGCCGGAGAGCTGGGGTACACCACCGCCTACCTGTGCGCCGCCTATAAGAAGAGCTGCGGCAAGACCGTCAACCAGCGGCTGACGGAGATGCGGATAAGCCAGGCGAAAAAGCTCCTGGCCCAGTCGGAGCGGAAGCTCTACGAGGTGGCCCGGACGGTGGGCTATTCGGACGGAAAATATTTCGCCAAGCTGTTTACCCGGGAGACGGGGCTCACGCCCAAGGAGTACCGGGAAAAGCACCGCGAGATCTGAGGCGGCGGTCATGAAACGATCACGATGGATCTCCCCGGAGCGGGGAAAACTGAAAACGAAGCTGCTGTGCGTCTACTTCCTGCTGCTGGTGCTGCCGCTGGGGCTGTTTACGATCTACGCCTATTCCCGCATCCGCGGCACGGCCCGGGAGCAGACGCTGTCGGCGGCCCAGAACGCCTTTGACAGCTCCGCGGCCTCCGTGCAGCAGGCGCTGGACACGCTGGACGAGGTGCTGGATATCCTGGCCGCGGACCCGCTGGTGTACGCCATGGCCTCCAACGACCCGGCGGATTTTTCCTACATCAAGCGGCTGGAGGATTCCGACCAGCTGGAGCTGACCTTCCAGCATCTGCGGAAACTCTCCGGGGTGGCCCAGATCCGGCTGTACGTGGACAACGGATATCTGTATACCTCCGGGCGCAGCAGCATCATGCAGGCCGGAGAGGCGGCGGGCAGCGGGTGGTATGAGGCCGTCACCGGCGGAGGGGGGCGGAGCTGGTTCGCCCCGGCGGATCTCTCCGACCAGCCGGAGGCGGAGCGGCAGCGGTTCGCCGCCATGCGGGTGATCTACAACCCCAGGGCCGTGCTGGAGCCCCTGGCGATCCTGCGGGCGGACACGGACGCGGCCTATATCCTGCAATACCTCAACGCGCCGCCGGTGGTGGAGAACGGGACGCTGATGCTCCTGCGGGGGGACCAGGTGCTGTGCGCCTCCGAGGGGGGGCGCGCGGCGGAGGAGTGGGTGGACCTTGCGGGACGCCTCCCGGCCTCCGGCGGCGGCTGGGAGCCCGTGGAATGGGAGGGGCGGCGCTACTACGCCCAGTGCCGGGACCTGGAGGGGATGGACTGGCGGATGGCCAGCGTCCTGCCCGCCGCCGGGGTGTTCCGGCTCAGCACGGAGCTGCGGCTGGAGATGCTGGCGGTGGTGGCGGCCCTGGGGGCGGCGGCCTATCTGATGGCCTACGCCATCAGCCAGTCCACCCTGAACCGGGTCTCCCTGTTCGCCAAGACTATGGAGGCAGTGGAGCAGGGGGACGTGCGCCCCCGGCTCAAGCCCGAGGGGGACGACGAGATCGCCCAGCTCATGAGGGGCTTCGACCGGATGATGGACCGCATGGACGGCCTCATGGAGGAGCGGGTGGAGTACGCCCGGCAGATCAAGCACCTGGAGCTGAAGGCCCTCCAGGCCCAGATCAACCCCCACTTCCTCTACAACTCCCTGGACCTCATCAACTGCACCGCCATCGCCCGGAACGTACCGGAGATCAGCCGGATGGTGCGCTCCCTGGGGCAGTTCTACCGGGCGTCCCTCAGCCGGGGGCGGGAGGTCATCCCGCTGGCGGAGGAGATCCGGCACGCCCAGCTGTACGTGGACATCCAGAACATGCGCTTTGACGACCGGGTGCGGGTGGAGTGGCAGCTGGACGAGGACGCGGGGCGGTGCCAGGTCATCAAGATCATCCTGCAGCCGCTGATCGAGAACGCTATGATCCACGGCATCTTCGAAAAGCCCTCCAAGACCGGGACCATCCTGGTCCGCACGCGGCGGGAGGGGGACCGTATCCGCATCACCATCGAGGACGACGGGGTGGGGATGGACGAGGCCGCCCGGCTGGCCAACTTCTCCCCCGCGCCGCCCGGCGGCTGGGATACGGAGGGCGGCTACGGCGTACGCAACATCTGCGACCGGCTGCGGATCGTGTACGGCGAGCCCTACGGCTTGTTTTGCGAGAGCGTCCTGGGAGAGGGGACGAGGGTGACGGTCCTGCTCCCCGCCATAGGACCGGAAGAAGAATAAAAAGAGAGGATATCATGATGCAGTATTCCATTTTTACCGATGCCGATTGGCTGTTCCCCGACTCCGCCCACAGCGGGGAAAAGGCCGTCGAACTCCTTGCGCCCCGGGGCGGCCACGGGGCCGCCCAGATCCTGTGCGACCTCCCGGCGGGGACATCCCCCCGGTTCATCTGGGAGGGGGACCCGGGGCCGGAGGTCCGGCTGTTCCAGCTGCTGCCGGTGGGGGTCAACGAGAACACCTCGGCTACGCTGATGACCACCACGGACTACGAGAGCTGCCGGGATTTCGTGACCCGGCGGGCGCCCTTCCAGGTCTACGACGCCCTGCGCCCCCTGGACGGCCCGCTGCCGGAGGGCCGCGCGGCGCTGTATCTCTCCGTGGAGGCCTCCGCCCGGACCGCTCCGGGGACGTATACCGGGAAGCTGCTCCTGACGGACCGGGAGGCGGTCCCCGTGCGGTGCCGGGTCAGCGGGGCGGAGGTACCGGCTCCCGGCAAGGGGGCGGTCGGAGTGCTGAACTTCTTCGACTACGACAACCTTGCGGCCCAGCACGGCGTGGAGAAGGGGAGCGAGGCCTATTGGGCGCTGTTCCGGCAGTATGTCCGGGCGGAGCTGGATATGCGGTGTACCCATATCCTCCTGCCGCCGGGGGAGGCGGTGTTCGAGGAGGGGAAGCTGACGGGCTTCGACTTCACCCTGGCCCGGCGGGCGGGGCAGATCGCCGCGGAAGAGGACGCGCCCTGGCTGTGCGGCGGGCACATCGCCCACTGGCACGACTGGGACGACGGGGAGTACTACCCCAACTGGGACCAGAAGACCGGCGTCACCACGCCGGAGGGATACCTGCAAATGCAGAAGTACTTCCGCCAGTGGCGGCAGGTCATTGAGGACAACGGCTGGCAGGGGCGCATGGCCCAGGCCCTGGCGGACGAGCCCCAGACCTACAACGACAAGACCTACCGGGTGCTGGCGGGGATGTGCCGGAAGTTTTTGCCGGGGGTCCCCATCATCGACGCGGTGGAGACCACCAATCTGGGCGGCGGCATCGACGTCTGGGTGCCCAAGCAGGACACCTATGAGAAGTGGCGGGACGCCTACGAGGCCCTGAAGGCGGAGGGGGAGGAGATGTGGTTTTATACCTGCGCCTTCCCCGCCGGGGTCATCATGAACCGCAGCATGGACCTGCCCCTGACCGCCAGCCGTGCGGTGATGTGGATGGGAGCGCTGTACCGGCTGTCCGGGTTCCTCCACTGGGGGTTCAACTATTACATCGGGGACGATATCTGGAACAGCGCCTGCTGTCCCCATAAGGGGGCCCTGCTCCCGGCGGGAGACGCCCATATCGTCTACCCCGGCCTGGAGGGGCCGTGGAGAAGTATGCGCTTCGAGGCCCAGCGCTCCGGCGTGGAGGAATGGGAGCTACTGGCGCGGGCCCTCCGCGCGGCTCCGGAGGAGACGGAGGCGCTGATCCGGGAGGTGTGCTCCAGCTTCCGGGAGTATACCCGGGAGGGAAAGATCCTGCTGGACGCGCGGGCAAAACTGATCCGGATACTGGAGCAGGCGGCTGTATAATTGCATGTACGGCGGCGGGTGCCGAAAACACCCGCCGCCGTTTTTTCGTGCAATTTGCCGTTGCACGACCTCGTTCAACTCCTCCTCCGTTACACAGTACTGTGTAACGGTTTTTGGCCGTTCCAAAACAAATAAAAAGGAGAACATTGTATGAACTACACAGAAAGGTATCACCTGCCCCAGTGGGAGGAGACAGACCGGATCATGCGCACGGACTTCAACCAGATGTGCGTTGACATGGAGGCCGGGCTGAGCAAGACCGCCTCCGACGCGGCGGCGGAGACCGCCAGCGGCGTCAAGAGCGCCTCCGATGCCGCCAGCCGGGCCGCTTCCGCCGCCGTCCAGGCTCAGAAGACCGCCGACTCCGCCCTCAGCAAGGCCAACGCCGCTTTCTCCTCCTCCAATTTCCCCTATGTGCTGGGGACCTATGTGGGAAACGGGAGCACACTGACGGTCAGTCTGGGGTTCACGCCCAGGTTTGTCATCGTCGCCCACCAGATCACTGCGGACTACTCCGGCTCCTCCTGGCCTACTGGCTTTGCCATGGCGGGGATGGGGGTCGACGCCCAGGGGCTGACGGTGGGGAACGGGTCCTTCACGGTTTCCCTCCTGCACTCCGGCAATAGGGTCATCGCGCCCCAAATAAACCTGAATGGCACCACCTATGCCTATATCGCTTTCCGCTGAAAATAAAAAGAGCCCCGGAGGAAAGATCCTCCGGGGCCCTTTTTGCTTTTTTGAAGTCCCCCGGGGGCCGAAGCCCCCGGGGGGGGGGTCAATTACTCAA
>OFFX01000694.1_pt1 | contig 27635 bp, 25 predicted proteins | sample 1521511 | NCBI WGS metagenome assembly OFFX01 (sample SAMEA3504125, study PRJEB24116) | mouse gut metagenome | biome: mouse gut; feature: mouse-associated habitat; material: faeces | place: Denmark | collected 2011
AGTCTCAGAACCGTGAGACTGAAAAGAGAGTAAAACACGTCAAAATTACTAAAAACAACAAATTTTACCCCCCCATTTGGTTAAAATACATTAATTGCAATAAATATTTGTCAAGTAAAAGATGGTTGCCGAGGTGAGAGTCAAAGATTACATGTCTTATTTGTGTGCCGGTTTGGGGCGACTGTGATAAATAAATTTGGCATAGCTCCTTACTTATGATTATCTTTGCATAGGAAATTTCTATTTAAAGACAGATATGCAACTTACATCACTCACAGCCATCTCTCCTATCGACGGCCGTTACCGCGGCAAGTGTGAATCGCTCGACCGATACTTTTCGGAATACGCCCTGATACGCTACCGTGTGCGTGTGGAGGTGGAGTATTTCATAGCATTGTGCGAGTTGCCTTTGCCGCAGCTTGCGGGGGTGGATGCCGATAAGTTCGGTCAGCTCCGTAATATATATAAGGAGTTCTCGCTTGCCGATGCCACCCGTATCAAGGAGATTGAGTCGGTGACCAACCACGATGTCAAGGCGGTGGAGTATTTCCTGAAGGAGCGTTTCGATGCTATGGGGCTGGAACAGTATAAGGAGTTTATCCACTTCGGGCTTACTTCGCAGGATATCAATAATACTTCCGTGCCTATGTCGGTGCGCGAGGCGGTAAATGAGGTATATCTGCCCGCATTGGAGGAGATGCTTGCCAAGTTGGAAAGCCAAGCTCAGGAATGGGCTGATGTGGCAATGCTTGCCAAGACGCACGGACAACCGGCTTCGCCCACACGTCTGGGCAAGGAGCTAATGGTGTTCTGCTACCGTCTGCGCACTCAGATAGATGCGCTCAAGGCTGTGCCGGTGAGCGGTAAGTTCGGTGGCGCGACCGGTAATTTCAATGCCCATTCGGTGGCATATCCTGATATCGATTGGCAGGAGTTTGCCGCACGTTTCCTTAAGGAGAACCTGGGTATAGAACGTGAGCGTTACACTACACAGATTTCCAATTACGATAATCTTGCCGCGCTGTTCGATGCCATGCGCCGCATCAATACCATAATGATAGACCTTGACCGCGATGTGTGGCAGTACATATCGATGGATTATTTCAAGCAGCGTATCAAGGCTGGCGAGGTAGGCTCCTCGGCTATGCCCCACAAGGTGAACCCCATAGACTTTGAAAATTCCGAGGGTAACCTGGGTATTGCCAACGCAATACTCGGACATCTTGCCGGAAAACTCCCCATATCACGTCTGCAACGCGACCTTACCGACTCTACCGTGCTGCGCAATGTGGGTGTGCCTATGGGTCACATGCTCATAGCCGTGGCGAGCACTCTGAAAGGACTGAACAAGCTGATTCTTAACGAGGACGCTATTTACGCCGACCTCGACCGCATGTGGAATGTGGTTGCCGAGGGCATACAGACTATCATGCGTCGCGAGGGTTATCCGCACCCGTATGAGACGTTGAAGCAGCTCACCCGCGTTAACTCCACCGTTACCGAGCAGAGCATATCGGAGTTCATTGATACTCTCGAGGTGAGCGATTCCGTGAAGGAGGAGCTGCGCCGCTTGTCGCCGCACACATACACCGGACGCTGATACTCCGTATTAGAGATATAGCATATACGTGGCTGCCCACATTCAGTGGTGCGGCCACGTCTGTTATAGAGATATAGCGGTGAATTATGTGAAAACGAATACGCGGAGACATGCTTCACAGCGTGCTCCGCGTATTCGTCAGGTAATTAACAATTAAGAAGCTAATACCTATTTTCTTTCCTAATTAGATTACATGCGGTTAGTTCAATTCGTAAAAATTATCTGATACAAAGGTATGGACTATTATACTGTGTCGCCATACCTAAAAATGAGTATTTATACGCTTTTTGTGCCGCGAATGTAATCAATTATAGTTATTCCATGAGTTTACGGTAGCGTCGGCGTGGCAATTCCTTGCCGCCGTTCTTGGCTTTCTTGTATTCTTCGTAGTCGGAGTATGATCCTTCATAGAACACGACGTTGCCGTCGCCCTCAAACGAGAGTATGTGGGTGCAGATGCGGTCGAGGAACCAGCGGTCGTGGCTCACAACGACGGCACATCCTGCAAATTCCTCAAGACCTTCCTCCAGGGCGCGCAGGGTGTTGACGTCTATATCGTTGGTCGGTTCGTCGAGAAGCAGTACGTTGCCCTCCTCTTTCAGAGCCATGGCCAGATGAAGGCGGTTTCGTTCGCCGCCGGAGAGCACTCCGATCTTCTTTTCCTGATCAGCTCCTGAGAAGTTGAACTTCGACAGATAGGCACGGGCGTTGACATCGCGTCCTCCCATGCGGAATGATTCCACGCCTTGGGATATGACCTCGTAGACGCTCTTCTCCGGAAGCAGATCGTGGTGGGTCTGGTCAACATAGGCTATCTTTACAGTCTCGCCTACGTCAAATGTTCCGGCATCGGGCTGCATCTGCTTCATGATGAGACGGAACAGGGTTGTCTTTCCGGCTCCGTTGGGGCCGATGACACCTACAATGCCGTTGGGGGGAAGCATGAAGTTGAGGTTTTCGAACAGTTTCTTTGTTCCGAAAGATTTTGTCAGACCTGTGGCCTCGATTACTTTCTGTCCCAGACGCGGACCGTTGGGGATGAAGATTTCCAGACGTTCCTCGCGTTGCTTCTGGTCTTCGTTAAGCAGTCGGTCGTAGCTCGACAGACGGGCTTTGCCCTTTGCCTGACGGGCTTTCGGTGCCATGCGCACCCATTCAAGCTCGCGTTCAAGTGTCTTGCGGCGTTTGCTGGCCTGCTTCTCTTCCTGAGCCATGCGTTTGGTCTTCTGGTCGAGCCACGATGAGTAGTTGCCTTTCCATGGAATTCCTTCGCCACGGTCGAGTTCGAGGATCCATCCTGCCACGTGGTCGAGGAAGTAGCGGTCGTGGGTGATGGCTATGACTGTGCCGGGATATTGCTGGAGATGCTGTTCGAGCCAGTCTATGGATTCTGCGTCGAGGTGGTTGGTGGGCTCGTCGAGAAGAAGCACGTCGGGCTGCTGGAGCAGCAGTCGGCACAATGCCACACGGCGGCGTTCGCCTCCCGAAAGTGTCGATATGAGTTGGTCGTCGGGCGGACACTGCAAAGCATCCATGGCGCGTTCGAGCTTGGAGTCTATGTTCCATGCATCGGCAGCATCAAGGGCATCCTGCAATTCTGCCTGACGGGCTATCAGCGCATCCATCTTGTCGGGATCGTCGAGCACGTCGGGATCGCCGAAAGATTCGTTGACGCGGTCGAATTCTGCCAAGAGATCCATGATCGGCTGCACTCCCTCGCGGACCACATCGATCACCGTCTTGTCGGGATCAAGCTGTGGATCCTGCTCAAGGTAGCCCACGGAATAGCCGGGGGAGAAAACCACTTCGCCCTGATAGCTCTTGTCGAGTCCGGCGATGATTTTCAGCAGGGATGATTTACCTGAGCCGTTCAGACCGATGATGCCGATCTTGGCACCGTAGAAGAAGGACAGGTAGATGTTTTTCAGCACTTGTTTCTGGGGAGGGTAGGTCTTGCTGACGCCTACCATCGAGAAAATTATTTTTTTATCGTCGGCCATAGGTCGGTGTGGGTTGGGTTATCGTGTTTTGGGTGCGTAGCGGACGGGGTAGTCGCAGCGGATGCGTGCGTGGGCTATGTCGGCCAGTTTGCCTTTGATGAGCTGTTTGCGGATCGGTGAGATATGGTCGATATAGAGTTTTCCTTCCAGATGATCGCATTCATGTTGCACTATGCGTGCCAGGAATCCTTTGATCTCTTCTTCGTGGGGCTGGAAGTTCTCGTCGACCCAGCGCAGACGGATATGCTCGGTGCGTTTCACCTTTTCCGACAGTCCAGGCAGGCTGAGGCATCCCTCGGAGCGAGTCTCCGTGTCGTCGCCGAGAATCTCGATCTCCGGATTGATCAGAGTCAGTTTGCGTCCGGCGCATTCCGGAAATGAATCGCTGACAGGATCGGCGTCTATCACCACGATTCTGTCGTTGCGTCCTATCTGGGGAGCGGCGAGTCCAACGCCTTCGCTGGTGTACATTGTCTCATACATGTCGGCGATCAGCTTCGGCAGATCTTTATAGTCGGCAGTTATGGGTGTTGATATTTTTCTGAGTACGGGATGCCCGTAGAGATAAATCGGGAGGTTCATAGGTCGTTGTAGGTTTTGCTTTGCAGGTAGTCGTTGAGGATGATTGTGGCGGCTATTTCATCGACGATGGCTTTGTCGCGGCGTTGCATCTTTTTCATGCCGCACTCTATCATGCTGCGGTGGGCTATGACGGAGGTGAAACGCTCGTCGAAAAATGTTACGGGGATTTCGGGCAATACTTTCTTCAGGCGGTTGATGCCGGGGGTGATGTAGTTCATCGATTCCGACAATTCGCCCTGCACGGTCCGGGGGAGTCCGACTATGATACCGTCGAGCTGCTCTTTCCCGGCATAGTTCTTGACAAAGTCGATCAGTTGTGCCGTGGCCACGGTGGTCAGGCCGCTGGCTATGATGCGCATGGGATCGGTAACGGCTATGCCGCACCGTTTCCTTCCATAGTCAATGGCCATCAGTCGTCCCATCCGTCTTGCGTGTGTGTCAGAGATTGTCGTCGAATGTCATTTCGTCGAAAGCCTCGGGGTCGAATTCATCCGCGTTGTATTCGTCGGAGCCGTAGAAATCAGCGTCCATATCGGTGGCAGAGGCGGCCTTGATGTCTATCTTGGCTTCGAATTCGTCCATGTCGACGGTCTGTGGAGGAGCTTGTCCCATGGACAAGGAGCAGATAGGATCCTGAAGTGTCTTTCCGGGTTCGCTGCGCTTCATCTCGATGAAGAATGCGCGGTCGGTCAGATAGTCGAACACGAACATCATGCGCTGTCCTTCATCCTCAATGAAATCGCTGATTATGCACTCGTCCATCAGGTAGACATCTTCCGATGAGTCTGACCCCATGTCCTCGAGGGTTATTTCTTTATCTTTTTCCCATCCGTCCTCGCAGAGGTAGAAGGAGTTCATCTGATTTTTATCATAGCCAACAGAGTCACAGATTGCGTTGCGCAATGTCAGGAATGTGGCATCGGCGTCTATATCTATCTCGCGACGGAAATTGTCGACTTCGTCGGAAACTAAACGGAATTTGTAAACCATATAATCTGTTTGAATTTTGATGCGAAGATAGCAATTTGACTCCGAATCAGAAAATATTGCATGTTATATTTCTGATTTTTTTGTCGGATGGCGACTGTGAGCCCCGGATAGGGCCTGATGCACCGACGGAGCATGCTTCACAGCTTGCTCCGTCGGTGCCAATCAAAAATGAGTATCCATTATGTGGCGGTTATAAATCCCTAATAGATTACTGAATGATCGTTGTTCTGTTTGTCTGTTTATTCGTAATTTTATCCGATACAAAATTACATATATCCGCAAGCCTCCACCATACCCATAATTAGGTATTTTTTATGCTTCGCGGACTTGACTCTCTACCTAAAAACAATTATTCAGGCTTTCTATTCTGCCGGGACTATCATGAATTGGCGGTTGTGGAAGCGGAAATCCACCACTCCCATGGCATAGAGATCAATTATTATGCTTTCGGCTGTACGGCGCGATACGGTGGCCTCGTGCATGATAAGGTTCACATCGACTGGCTCGGTGGCTCGTCGGATCACATCCAGTACGGATCTCTCTGTCGTGCCGAGTGTCAGAGCTATCGGGCGGTCGCTACGGAGCTGGCGCCATGCGCGTACCATGAGTGGGGTTGCGAGTATGTTCTCGTCGGCCACACGCCGGTAGGATTTCCAGCGTCCATCGGTGTCGAGTGCCTGCACCGGCTTGTCGGGGCTGGCATCTATTTCCGCACGGATCACTATTGCTCCATCCTCGGCGGAGAAAGCCGTGAATCTGAGCTCCTGCGACGGGCGGCAGTACATCTGTGCCGCCTGTTCTATCACGTAGATGTCCTCTTCGTTGCGGACTCCGGCTATCGCTCCGTTGTCCTTGACCCCGATCAGCAATCGTCCTCCTTTATGATTGGCGAAGGCCGACAGGCTCTTGGCTATCTTTTTTGCGTCGGAGATGGCGAACTTGAAATCCTGGCATTCGTGCTCGCCTTCAGCTATGATCCGGGCGAGATAGAATTTTCCGCGTATCGCTTTGATGTCTTTCATCGCTGGGATAAGCTCTGCTTGTTGCTCGTGATCAGCCGGGATAGTTGAGGTTGGCTTCCGTCGGACATGTAAGCACTTCGTCGAGGTAGCGGCGCGCCTCTTTGCGAGCGTCGGGCAGATCCATGTAGGAATAGTTGCCGCAGTCACGTGGAGTGGCGCCGGGGATCTCGCCGTTGTAGTCGGCAATGAATTCGAATGTCTCGCGGATCAGGGGAAGTATCTGGGCTGAGGTGAAAGCTCCGTTGACGATCAGGTAGTTTCCGGTGCGGCATCCCATGGGACCCCAGTAGACGATCCGCTCTTTCCATTGCGGATGGTTGCGCAGGAATGTGGCTGCAAGATGCTCGATGGTGTGGAGTGTGGCTCCCGACAGCGGCGCCTGACGGTTGGGCTCGGTCATGCGGATGTCGAATGTGGTCAATATATCGCCTGACTCTGTCTGGTCTGTGCGCGAAACATATATGCCGCGCAGAAGGGTCAGGTGGTCAACGGTGAAACTTGCGATCTTTTCCATGATTATGATGGTGATGGCGTCTCTTTTGGGGTGGGTCAGTCTGTGAGTTCCTGAATTATCTGGCGAAGCATGTCGAATGTGTGTTGCGGTGCTTCTTCCCAGAAGTTCTGGTATTGGGCGATGTTGTCGTCGGCTCCGGGGGTGTCGGAGATCACGCGCATGCAGGCAAACGGGATCTGACGGAGATAGCACACCTGGGCTATGGCTGCCGATTCCATGTCGACGGCATCTACGTCGGGGTAGAGGCTACGGATGCGGCTGACCACTTCAGGATCGCTTACAAAAATATCGCCGGAGCACACAAGCCCATGTTTCACGGTGTCGCCTTCATGCAGACACGGCAGACTGTTGACCATGTCGGTGGTGTGGAAGAAGCGCGGACATCCTGCGGCATCGCCCCATTCTGTGCCCGGGCCGCACCATACGTCATGGTAGGCTACGCGTGTGCCTACCACAATGTCGAGTATGCCGGCATTGCCGCCGGTTCCTCCGGCTACGCCGGTGTTGATGATCAGTTCAGGCTTGAAAAGGTCGATAAGCGTCATGGTTCCCATTGCGGCATTGACTTTGCCGATGCCGCATTTCATGGCCACGATCTCGGCTTGGCCGATTGTGCCGGTGTGGAACGTGAAGCCGTTGATTTCTGTTTCTGTGGGATTTTCCAAGAGATGGAGCAGCAAGGCAAGCTCTTTGTCCATTGCTACGATTACGCCTATTTTCATTGTCGGTCTTTTTGGAGTTGGATTGCAAATTTACGAATTTTAGTGGTGATCCACATGCTTTTTGCTATATTTGTAGCATGAAAACTTTAATCTTACGTTTCGCCGCGTTGGCTGCGGCTTTGTTTATGCTCTGGATTCCGGCTGTGGCTTTGGAGATCCGGAGTGTACCTACCGGCAATCTCCCACAGGAGGCTTTGGTGACGGTTGCGGTACCTGAGTGTTATGACACGGATTCGGAATCAGTGCGTTTCCCAGTTGTTTATCTGCTGAATGGCCATGGCGGTGACCACACGTCGTGGTCAAAGATTGTGGATCTTGATTCGCTGGCTACGGAACATGGATTTGTGATTGTCTGTCCTGCCGGGCTCAACAGTTGGTATTTTGATGCGCCGGCCGATTCTGCCATGAGGATGGAGAGTTACATAGTTGAGGATCTCGTGCCTTGGGTGGATGCCAATTACCGTACCATCCCGGAACCGTCGCAACGCGCTGTCTCCGGTCTGAGTATGGGTGGACATGGCGCCCTTTGGCTTGCGTTCCGTCATCCGGATCTGTTTGGAAATGCCGGATCGACAAGCGGAGGGGTCGACTTCCGTCCGTGGCCTTCGAAGTGGAATATCGCTGATCGCCTCGGGGCTTATTGCGACAACAGCGCCGTCTGGGATGCGCATACAGTCTATGGGCTGATCGATCTTCCTTCAGTGCGACAGGTAGGAATAATCCTCGATTGCGGAGAGCAGGATTTCTTTTTCGAAGTCAATACGAAACTCCACAATGCACTCCTTGCGCGAGGCATAGATCACGTCTACCGCACATCGCCCGGTGTGCATAACGGTGAATATTGGAGCCGTTCCATTCTTCCCCACCTTGAATTCTTCGCCCGTAATTTTCGGGCGGTACGCGATTGACAGCTTGAAAGTTGATACAACAAAGCCGGTGGATTCTGTTGACTATCCACCGGCTTTGATATTTCTTGATGTCGTTTAGAAGTTATAGCCGAGGGTTATGTCGAAGAGATTGCCGTGCATTTCATATTTTTCTTTGACCGAGATGCCGGATTCGTTGGTGTATTTATGATCACGGGCAATGTCACACATGCCGACTGCTCCTGAAACGGCAACATAGTAGTGGTCGGAAAGTGTTGCACCTACACCGAAACGCCATTTGATGTCGGCGCGGTTGAAGTCGCCATCGTTGCCGAAAAGGGGCGCGTCAATTGAGAATTTGTCAACTGAGTAATGCGTTTTTCCTTTGAATGAAATGTTGACTTCAGGGCCGGTGAAGAAGGTTACGCGGATGTCGGGTGTGAAATCGAAGTTGTAGCCTACATGCAGCGGAATGCGGATACCCCACTGACGGGTGGACGCTCCTTTTATTCTGGCATCAGTGTCAAGGGCATCGCCGGCAACGCTTTTGTCGATTGAGTAGGTGTTGTAGTAGATTCCTACGCCGGGCTGGAAGTACAGGTTTTTCCATACGGGCATGTTGTAGATCCCTTCAACGCTAAAACCTGATCCATTGCCAAACATATCGTATTTGATGGGAGTGCCGGCTACTGATACATCTCCGGGGCTTGCCAGTTCGTAGCTGAGGCGCACGCCGAAATATGAGTGGTTGTCGGGGTTGTCGAAAATATCCTGAGCATTAGTAGCTGTAGCTGATAATGCCATGGTCACGAGGGCGATAATTGATTTTTTCATAGTTGAACGTCTTTGTGGTTTATGTTTGATGCAAAATTACTATTTCATGCGGTCTGGCAATGATACAGGATTGTTAAAAATTGCAAAAGCCGTCCGTTGCTGATTTCGGGCGGCTTTTGTCTGTCTGTTTCTTTGTGGCCGTTTGTATGTTAATTCAGTTGGCCACCGGAGCTATTCCTCCTGTTGGGTTCTTTGCTTGGCTTTTCGTTTTGTTTTTGTGGCCGACGAGTCGATATCTTTTTCCTCTTTGATGTCGATTTCGTTATGGTTCTTGTCGAGAACCTTGTATTCAAGATAGGCCAGGGCCTGATCCGGCAGTATGCGGAACTTTCGGCCGAGTTCCATTCTCCATTTCCGGTAAGGGGAGAGCAGGCCTTTTTTCAGATATGCGTCGACAAATGGATGGACGTACATGATGAAGTCCTGAACTTTCAGGTCGTCGATCAGATAGTGGAGCTTTTCCTTCAGTGTGTCGGTGAACAGCAGCGATGGCTGGACCTGTCCTTTTCCGAAGCAGGAAGGGCATGTCTCGGTTGTCACTATGTCGAGAGCCGGACGTACGCGCTGACGGGTGATCTGCATAAGACCAAACTTGCTAAGAGGGAGTATGTTGTGGCGTGCGCGGTCGCCTTGCATTATCTCTTTCATGTGCTCGTAGAGCTTCTGGCGATGTTCGGCCTTGGCCATATCGATGAAGTCGATCACTATGATGCCGCCCATGTCGCGAAGACGGAGCTGACGGGCAATCTCGTCGGCAGCGCGGAGGTTGACCTCAAGTGCGTTGCTCTCCTGATCGTTGGCGGCCTTGGAGCGGTTGCCGGAGTTGACATCGATCACGTGGAGTGCTTCCGTGTGTTCGATGATGATGTAGGCTCCGCTGCGGAACGACACTGTCTTGCCAAACGACGATTTGATCTGTTTGGTGATATTGAAATGATCGAAAATCGGTTCGTCTTTTTTGTAGAGCTGAACGATTTCCTTGCGCTCCGGGGCTATGAGTCCCACATATTCAGAGATCTGTTTGTAGGTCTCTTCGTCGTTGACCTGTACGCTTTCGAATTCGGGATTGAAGATGTCGCGCAACACACCGACTATGCGGCTTTCTTCTTGGAATACAAGTGCCGGGGCTGTTGACGTGCGTGCTTTCTCGATGGTCTCTTCCCAGTATCTGACGAGTGTTTTCATCTCGTGGATAAGTTCGGCCACGCGCTTGCCTTCGGCCGATGTGCGGATAATGACTCCGAAGTTCTTCGGGCGGATGCTTTCCATCAGTTGGCGCAGACGCATTTTTTCTTCGGATGTCTTGATTTTCTGGGATATGGAGACTTTGTCGCCGAACGGGATCAGTACCATGTAGCGTCCGGTAAGCGTTATCTCGGTGGTCAGACGGGGACCTTTGGATGAGATGGGCTCCTTGACTATCTGAACGAGCAGTTCTTGTCCGGGAGTGAGCACATCGGCTATCGTGCCGTGTTTGTCAATGTCCGGCTTGAGATCCATTTTCGATATGGACTGCACGGTGCGCTCCTTGCGGTCGAGGGCTTTGGTGAGGAATGAGGAGTAGGATGAAAACTGAGAGCCAAGATCTAAGTAGTGGAGGAAAGCGTCTTTTTCGTAACCCACGTTGACAAAGGCGGCATTCAGTCCCGGCATCAGTTTCTTCACTTTTGCCAGATAGATGTCGCCCACAGCGTAGGTGATGTCGCGTGCCTCTTTCTGAAGTGAAACCAGACGGCCCTCTTCCGTGAGGGCTATCGACACTTCTTTGGGCTGCACGTCGACGATTAGATCGCTTCGCATTGGCTTAGTCTTTTTAAATTGGGTTGATAGATTAAAAACACAGAGAACAAACTCGCGACGGACACAATGCTCCCGCTATCGTGGGTGTGCCGGCGTCAGGTTTGTTCTGTGTATAGCGTGTCAAAAAATAGTTGTCGCGGGATTGTCGCAATCCCGGAAGTTAATCAACGCCGTTGATTATTTCTTCTTGTGACGGTTCTTTCTGAGACGTTTTTTGCGCTTGTGAGTAGCCATTTTGTGGCCTTTTCTTTTCTTTCCGCTAGGCATGTTACTCTGTTATTAAAAGGTTGTTGGTAAATTTATTTAACTTCTTCCATGAACACTTTGGCCGGCTTGAATGCAGGGATCTTGTGCTCGGGGATGATGATAGTGGTGTTCTTGGAAATATTACGGGCTGTTTTTTCTGAGCGAGTCTTCACGATGAAGCTGCCGAAGCCGCGGAGATATACGTTTTCACCATGTGCCAGAGAATCTTTCACTACTTCCATGAACTTTTCTACTGTTGCGAGCACATTGGCTTTTTCAATGCCGGTTGACTTGGCAATTTCGTTTACGATATCAGCTTTAGTCATTTTATTGAGCTTTTAATATATAAGTTATTAAATACGTTGAATTCCAAATTGTTAGACGCTTTTAGCCCCGTAGGGTCGGCTTTAGCAAGTGCAAATATCGTACTTTTTTTTCAATTAGCAGCAATTCCTGACCAACTTTTTGAAATAATCTTCACTTTAGCACGCTTTTACACTCTGCCAGGTCGGAGATTTCGATTGCTCCCGCCGGACATGATATTCCATGGAATGCCCGGTCGGGATGGTACCATACGGCGTGCCATCCGGCACCGAGAGCGCCGCGTATGTCGGTGTCGGGATTGTCGCCTATCATGAGATGGTGGGTGGGATCGGTGTCGCCGCTGCGTTCCATGGCATATTCAAAGATGCGGCGGTCCGGCTTGTTTACGCCTATGTCATCGCTGAGCACCACCAGATCAATCCAAGGCTCGAGTCCGGCGGTGCGGATCTTTCTGAACTGCACCTCTTTGAATCCGTTGGACAGACAGCCTATACGCAATCCTCTGTCCCGGATTGTGCGCAATAGATCGATAGCGCCGGGCATCAATGCCTTTTCCCGGGCAAGATAGTCGAGATAGAGCGTATCGTAGCGGCGAGCCACCTTTTCGGCTTCATCATCCGGCATTCCGGCTTCAGTCAGCGGAAGCATGAACCGTTGAAGCCGCAGATAATCCCGGCTGATATCGCCAACATTGTATTTTGCCCAGAGAGCCATGTTGTGGATCTCATAACGCTCTGCCCATATTTCCGGCGATTGAAAATATTGTTGTAGAATAGGCTCGTCGTGCCACATCTTGACGAGCGATGTATGTGCGTTTGTGGTGAAGTCAATCAGAGTGTCGTCAAGATCCACCCAAATGGTCGTCAGTCCATGAAACATTTCTTTCATTTCGAGTCAAATTGAAGTGAGAAAGCATCCGAACCCTCTATTTTCCGCAGACGTTTCACTACGCGGAGCGTGACCGGAAGAATTATGATCTCGTATGCTGTTTTCAGTAAGGTCTGTGTCAGGATCAGACTCAGCACCACCCTCCATGGCAGCACACCGCCGAAGGCTATCGGGAAAAATATGCAGGAATCCACGCCCTCGCCCCAGACAGTGGAGACAATGGCGCGTGCAGAGAAACCGCGCGTGCCCTCATGTCCGGCCTTCATCCGTGCCATCACATAGGCGTTGACCATCGATCCGCACAAAAAAGCGGTGAAACTGGCTGCGAATATTCTCGGAACGGCTCCGAAAATCATCTCCATTGCCTCCTGGCCTTGCCATTGGGCGTCGCCCGGAAGCCAGATCCCGATCTGAAGAAGCAGGCTGACCAGCATATTCATTGCAAATCCAAGCCAGATAATGAAACGCGCTTTGCGGAAGCCGTAGATCTCCACGATGCAGTCACTGATTATGTACGAGATCGGAAACACGACCACGCCGGCAGTCAGTTGCAGCGGACCCAGCGCGAAGGTCTTTATTTCCATGAGGTTGGAGGTTATCAGGCAAGTGCAGAAAAGCACAGCCAGAAGCAGAAAAGTCGGAGAGAAAGATGTTCGTTGTTGGTTTTCAGTGTAATTCATAAATCTTGTTTTTAACGAGGTAGCAAGCACTCGGGTTGTGATACTTAAGAAGTTAATAGCGACTCGTATAACGTCGCCGTCTGTCGCGCTATCCGATCCCAGTCATATTGCCTCAGATCATATTTCCTAATTCTTCTGGGTTCGGATAGTCTTAGATCCATTATTCTTGATAGAGAGTCTATATCTCCGGTTTTGTAGAAATCATCTTTTTCAAGGCAGGATAATCTGTTGGCCGGTATGTCGCTGGCAATAACATCTAATCCATAGCTCATGGCTTCAAGCAGCGAGAATGGCAACCCTTCGTGATAAGAAGGTATGACAAAAAGTGAAGCATTGGTCATCAGCTGGTTGAGCTTTTCACCCTTGATGAAGCCTGTCAAGACCACTCCATTTTTGCGAGCCTCTTGTTTCAGCCACTCCGAATAGCTGTCGGGATGGTCGGCATCGCCGGCTATGGCAAGTTTGAAGCCATCGACCTGTAGTTTGGAGTAAGCTTCTATCAGATCATGAAATCCTTTTTCCTTTACGAAGCGACCGATAGCAACGATATATTTCCCGGAAGTCAGACCGATTGATTCTATGTAGTCTGTGGCAGTTGATTTTGCAGGAATAGTAACGCCGTTGAATATCAAGTCTGTGTCTGTCCGGCCGTAATTATCCTTTAGAATGTTGGAAATGACATTGGAGATGACAATTACCCGGTTGCTGAACCGAGTGCCGAATCTCTCACCGGTTTTTAGCACCCATTTGGCGAGCCGACCCCATTTCTGGCGGTCATAATCCGGCCCATGATTTGTCATCACCACCTTCATGCCGAGCAATCGTGCAAATGGAATCATTATCGCAGGCCCGATTGCATGAACATGAAGGATATCGGCTTTCAGCCTTTTCGCCTTGATGATGGCAAGGAAAGTGTGGATAATAGCCTCTATGCTTTTTTTTCGGGGGGCATAGACATCAATCAGGTCAACACCTTTATAGCTGTTGATCGGAGTTGTCGTGTCAATGTAGGGGGTGCGTCGTATCACAGTCACACGGTGGCCAAGAGCTGCAATGCGAGGATATAATTCCTGACAGTGCGTTTCCACTCCGCCTTGAATTTCTGGAATTCCACGTGTACCGGTTACGACAATATGCATTTAAACTTGATATTAAATTGTTAATGGATAATGCCCTGCTGCGGATCTTGTCCGACATCACACCATTTCTTGTCAAGGCATGCCGGTTTTCCCAACATTGAACGCATTTTATTTTTCAGAGCCCATTTCATGGGATGCTTGATGTATTTGTGCATAACCGGAGAGGCTGTGCCGACCATCCAGCAATTTTTGGGGCATTTGCGAACCTGCGCTCTGACTTTTTCTGCTTGTTCACTGTTCCAGATTGTCTCGAAGTCGGCATCATGGATATTGCCCATGGACTCTTTCCAATATTTTTCCTCCATGCCATTGCACGGAAATACCTCACCCCACGGATCAATGAAAAAATTGGTTGTGCCGGCTTCGCATGGAAGCATGCGCCGCTTTCCTTCGATATAATTGATCAGTCCCATATTGAAGTAGGCGCGGAACCACGATTTTGGATGGTTTTCCTTGAGCTGCCATTCAATAAGTTGCTCGAAATCCTTGCAGACAGTGTCGCGATTAGTGATTACGTTGTCGTCCTTATGGAAATAATATGAATTGTGGAAGGCTGCAGTGGCGAACTCCATCCCGAGTTTGCGGCTGAGCTGATACAGCTCCAGCATATCGTGGGAATTATTGTTCGAGACGGTGCATCCGAAGCCTATATCCTTCAATCCCATCTCGCGCAATTTCATCAGCGTGCGGTAGCCCTTCTCAAAGCCGCCATCCCGACCGCGCAGTTCGTCGTTTTTGGCCTGCAAACCCTCGATTGATATACGTATGCCGATGTTGGGGAAACGCTTCGCCAGCTCGATCACCCGATCGTCGAACCATCCGGAGGTAGATATTACGATACGCGGCGAATGTTTGTAACATTCCTCAACAATCTCTGCCAGATCCTCGCGGATGAATGGTTCTCCGCCTGTGAGGTTTATGAATTTCAGTTTTGGGAGAGATTTTAAATCAGACGCCTGTATTTCCTCCCGTTTATCGGTAGGGTTTTTCCATATATTGCACATCTTGCAACGCATCGGGCAGCGATACGTCAGGATGATAGAAGCGTCGGTAGGAATGAGTTTTGTCATATTAAGTGCATGCTTTACCGCTATAATAAACGGATTTGGCAAACAGTTTATTATTTTTTGAATTATTGATTATCGGTTTTATAGGCGTATTTGTCGAAGTTTTCGATGATTTTTTTTATTTTACCTACATAATTATGCTCATCGCAATTATTTGTTATGAATTTATGCAGATTATTGCCGACTACGCGTTTTTGTCTTTAATGTTATTTAAAATTTATGAATGTTGTGGTTAATATTGCTGCACTTCCGTCGTTTGAGAATTTATGCCTATGCGAAATACATGCATTGTGGAATTCATCGTAGCGGATTATCATTTGTTCCAGATCCTGCCAATCCCAATTGTCTTTGGCAATTCCAAGTCCATATTTAGATATGAACACGGAATTGTTGGGGACATTATTTGTTAGAACGGGAGTGCCGTTGACGATTGACTCCGGAATTGTCACCATGTTGTTGTCCTGTTGCGTATCAATCAGAAGTGCTTTGGCTTTTCTCCCGATAGCGGCGATTGTGCTATGTTCAAGAAAACCTTCAAACTTTACGTTTTGGGATATCCCCAGCTCTTCTGCTTGTGTTTTCAAGGAAAGTTCCTCAGGTCCCTCACCGACGATCTTAAGTGTATATGATGAGAGTTTTGTCTCTTTAAGAAATGTTGAGAATTTCTGTAAGATCCTGTCTATCCTCTTCCTTTTTACAAGCATGGAGATAACAACAAAATATTCTTCAGAGTTTTCAGACGGATAAAAAAGGTCACTGTTAGACCCATGTCCGACTATGGTGTCGGACACATTTGGCAGATAGTGTCTGATGAATTCTTTCGCTTTTTCTGATTGGGTTATGATGGGTGCGTTCTTGATGAAATATGGTGCTATGACATTGTACCACAATTTTGCCGGCAGCCCACCAAGCATGTGTTGCATAAAAGCCATTTCCTGCCATATCAGCATTTTCGACCTGAATTGTCGGGCTGCAATGATTGTTGGAATCGAAAAAACATCAACCGATAGAATCATATCGAAGTTTTGCCCATTATTCTTCAGGTATCGTCCAAGCCCTTTGGGCCATGGTAGAAGATGAGGCTTGAATATACTTCGTGCCCGTGATTTGAAGTATATTATCTCAAAATTCAAATCATCCTCCGGCTGGAGTGGCTTGAATTCTTCTGCAGCAGCCAAAGTGACGGAGTGCCCATTTTTAACAAACCCTCTCGCCATGGCGTAGATCATGGTGTCATCGTTCGATTTACGGCGTATTATTTTGCCGTTTACCGAAGTTGATAATATGAAATTGAGCAAAAGAACCTTCATGTTATGATTGTAATAACTTATTGGCAGATGATGCTGTAGATCTTATTGGCCGTTTGCCCTTTAAGGATGGCTTTGAGCTTGCTGCGGTTGATTTTCCCACATGGAAGTGTGAGCAGCAACACTGCGTCCTTTGAATCGATGGCGTTGATAAGATCGGATACATTGTTGGGCCCTGCTACGTTAACGATCACATAATCGTTAACATTCAAAGCTTCTTTTATCTGCTGTTTGGCTATGGGTGTCAGAATTTCATCATTTGTTGAGAATCCTTCAAGCACTTCAACATTCCGGCCTATAGCAGTCAGGGAATCGGCAAATTTTCTCAACATTGGTTCTGTGCCGGAAAGTGCATTAAAATATATTACACGGGTGTTGTTGTCTGCTATGATCAGGTTCCTTATGTTGCTTAAGACCTCAGGATTACCCATATATTTCACAGAATGAGCATCTATGCCGATTGATGCGAGATCCATAGGATCTTTCACTTTGTGGGTGATCAACATTATGAATAGAGCCCAGCATATACAGCAAAAAATGGAGAATATGAAGAAAGCAATAGGCCAGAGCAATTTCTTAAATATGCTGCCTTTCTTCGCTACGTATGCTTCTTGGAATATGAAGCCGATGTTATTCGATGAGTAGAGCTGGAGTACCGAGCTTTCGCGCTGACTTATAAGGAATTGATATAATTGATTCTGATATTCCTTGTCTCTCAGCAGATTCATGAATTCGAGCTGATAGTTCGGGTATTTGTCAAGACGGTTTTGTGCAGTGGCTGCAAGACCTTGTGTGTGGCCAAGATCGGATTTTGCCTTGGCGATCATCTTGGTGGAGTTCTCGATAATAAGATTGCGTAGCTCTTCGATTTTTTCGTTGAGCAGTATGAGTGCTTCATTGTCTTCTGTCGCTGATCGGCGAAGCTCGCGACGAGCTTGTATAGCTCCGTTGAATGCTCCGATATTCGGATCTCCGAGTGATTCCATCTGCGGTATCAGCACATCATCGTCAAGTCGGTTGCGCAATATGTTGAGCACGGTTTCATAGTAGGCGATATTGTAGTTGGCTGTCTGGATTGCCGATTTGCTGTTGACAGCTTCTCCCACCAATAATTCGAGTTCTGAGTCGACACCAATCAACTCATTTTTACGCTGATATTCCGAAACCTCTTTTTCTGCATTCTGAAGCACTTTGAATGTTTCGGCAATTCTTTCGTCATAATATTTTATTGACGTCATAGCCGCTTCATGCAGACGGTCGAGGCGCTTGGCATTGTATTCTGTCATAATGCCGTTGACCGTTGCTTTGCCCAACTCCGCATTGGCGCATGGGTAGTCAATATTGATGATGTCCGACAGCTTATTTGCTACCTCAATGGTTGATTCTTCATAAAGTGCGGTGGCTGCGGCTTCGTTTCCGGTTACAGCTACATTGATGGTGCGGTAGGGAGAGCTCTTGAACATGTCGGTTGCCATGATCTGGAATGAGCCATAGGGTGTTTTGAGCATGGACGGAAGTGTTACTCCGTTGAGCTCGCCGATAATCTTTTTGAAGAATCCTTTCGTGGCTTTGATATCCACCTTGCCATTATCCCGAATCTCGATCTTTATGTTGAAGCCCGTGGATAGTGTGTCGAATAACTCTGCCGGAGCCTCAACTCTCACCGGAGTATTGCGGTATAGTTGTGCTTTTTCCCCTTCTTTGTCTTTCCCAACATAGGTGCGGTTCAGACCGAGTGTGCGAACGGTGCTGATCATCACATCGTGGCTTTGCATTATCAGCACCTCGTTGTCGACGGTTGAAGCTGAGAATCCACCTACAGAGAAGGTTTTCATCATCTGTGCTATGCCACCGCCGCGACTGCTCTGATCGTAATCGATTTCGCCAATAAGCATCTGGCCTTGTATGTCATCTTTTGAAAGCTTTCTAAATCCCATCCAAGCTCCGGCCGCAGTGAACAGCACGATCACGCAAATAATAGCCCATTTCCATTGTCGTACTGCACGCCAAAACCGACGTAGATCAACTTTATTTTCGTCTTGTTGCATATTTTGTGTTTTTATATTTTTCTAATTGCTAAATTCTGGATGTTTTGAACTGTTGCGTTCTTCTTAAAAAGCTGTTTACCGTAGGCGCATGACATACCGAGTATGCACATAATGATGGTTCCGCTGCAATGGGTAAGTGTTGTTGCGGCGATACTTTCTATAAGCAGAAAAGTAATTATCATTGCGCCGGTTATGAATTGAGTCCTATATAGTGTTGGATTGGTTCTTATCATTATACGTAAAAAATTATATGCATAAAACCAGAACCAAATAAACAGGATCAGACCGATAACACCATATTGTGCCAGCGATGGATAGAAAGCATCGCAAATGAAACTTTCTTCGCTGCGCCAGGAAATCCCGTGCACATTGTCGATGTTATATTCAAAATAAACTTGAGAATAGTTCATGCTTGAGGCTGCTGTGCCAAAAGAGGCAGAACCTGTACCGAACGGGAAGTGGTCAAAAAGGATTTGCCCGGCAGTTACATACATAACAGGGCGTGCAAATGATTCAACTACAGTCGGATCAAAGGAACCACCATTGTTACCGGTAAGAAAATAGTATTGAATCTTCGACCACGATGCACCTAATATAGCAAGGCCTATGACTAAAAGTATTAAGGCATGCTTGATCGAAAAATAACGGAACGTGCCTGGCTTATATAGAGTAAGGAGAAATATTGATACTATGAATTCCCCAAAGTATTTTGCTTTAAGACTATATAAACCAACACATAGCATAATGATCGCTATGACTTTATTCCTGATTGGTATTGTTCCGGAATGTTTGTCGCTACTGCAATAGATATAAAAGGTTGCGCTGATAAATGCCACCTGAGCTGCAAATGTTGGATTTACAAATACTGGCGTAATCGTACGGTAGCCACCTAATAATATGAGGAATGTTATGGAGCAGTTGATGATGCTGATATAGCGGAGATGTCGTTTGTCTGCCTCAGTGAATTCTGGGCCAATCGCGAGAAATACAGCGAATGGAATGTATGGTTTAAGTCCGATTATCCAATCGGTCCAAATGTATCGTGGTGTATTGTAGTTAAGGAAATAGATTGAGTAAATTGCGTAAAATGTGAATATGCCCATGAAAATCCATAACAACTTGTATTTCTTCCAAGCTCCGTTTGCGATGCAGTCTACAAACGCAATGGCAAGCATTGAAAAAGATATAAGTTCATCGATAAATGTAATCATAGTATAGCTTGGAATCAACAAAATGATACCAAACATTAGTAAATAGATACATATTCGATCGAGCCTGAGCATGTTGGTTGATTCTTGCGGTCAGGATCAGGTTATTTAACTGTCAGGGCGATTACTAACGATATTACGCTCGCAGCTACACCAACAATGGTTGAGATTACCGATAGCTTGTATGCGTTGTTCTGATTGTATTTCGAATTGTCTTGTTTGATAGAGTTTGGCTCTACGACTATGACATCGTTGTTTTTTAGCCAGAAATAGGGCGATTGAGTGATGTTTGAGTTTGTGAGGTCAAGATGCCCGTATTCGATTTGTCCATCAGCCGTACGGCGCATTACCAATACATTATCACGCTTTCCATATTCTGTCAGATCGCCGCATTCGCCCAATGCATTGAGGATGCTGTAGCGGTCGGCTGATGAATATATGGTCCGTGGGCTGCCAACTTCTCCGAGAACGGTTATTTTATACCCATTGCAACTGACGGAGACAATGGGATCCTTCACGTACTCGGAAATCCTTTTCTCCAGATAGGCTTTCAGCTCGTATGTGGTCATTCCTGCAACATGGATTGTCCCGAGAACAGGAAAGTCAATGTCGCCCTTGTTATCTACCTCGTAAGTCTTGAGCTGTGGGGTAGTGGATAATTCTTTGGTTCCGGCCGGGGCAACATTGGTGTATGGCAGGTTGAACATCGCTGATGCTTGTGGAACAGACGATGTCACGGTTATTGTCAGATCGTTCTCAGGCTCGATTTGATATGTTGGCTCTGTTGTGGATAATGTGCCGGAACTTATGTTTTTTAGGTCGTTGAAGTAGGTCAGGTCATGCTTTGCCTTGCAGGAAGAGAATGATATGATGAGGCACAGTGTTGCACTGTAGAAGAGGTGTTTCATTGTCGGTTTATTATAGGTTTGTTAAACAACCTTTACGTAGGTTTACTTAATAAAAACGATCCGGATCGTAATATATTGTGTGGAGAGGTTATATATGGTAATTTATATTGACTCGATTTGGTCGATGGATTGGGGATTTGTATAGATGTGTTCTTGCTGTCAGTGGTTTAATAGGGTTTATTAGTTTCTTCGCAACAGACGTTTTATCTGATCTCGTAGTGATAAGATGCTTTATGGATGTATGTTGCTTTTTGCCAATCGTAGGATGGCTTGTTTGAATTGTGACGGCATAAAAATGACATACACAATAAGAAACGCGGAGATACTTACTATATCGGATATGGCAGAGTCTGTGGTCTGATAGATGATGCAGAAAATAATCAATAGCGGCACCGTTAGTAAGCCAATGCGATGAAATGAAATTTTCATGAATTTTCGGGTGTCGATGGCCCGGTAGATCAGCATTGCGATCCATGTGAGTATATTGGAGAATATGATACCATATATGCTCCACCATTGGACAAAGAAAAAATTGCATGTCAGGTTTATGAGTATGGCTATGCAAAGGCTGGGAAGAATGCGCTTTGTCTGCTTCGAACATTGATATCCTATTTCAAAGAAAGACGCGAGTGCGCTGATCATTACGTAGATGCTGCCTGCAAATAGGTATTGGTCGCTGGTCTGAAATTCCGGCCCGATAATCCAGGGGTAAATCAGTCTGAGGGCGAAGGGGAAGCATATCGTCAGACCGGTTAAAAGGTATAGGTAATTGTTGAATATGTTTGAGAAAAACTCATCTCTATCAGGCGAGTTATATTGTTCGATGGCGTTCTGTTGCCATGTCTGGTAAAAAATAAAGCAGAGTATATATAGGATGCCTGTGAAACGGCCTACAAAGCCGTATAGACCGGTAGCGTCAAGACCCGAAAAGTATTGAAGGAAATATAGGTTGTTGCCCGTGACAAACCACCAGCACAATGCAGAGGGGATAAGAGGTAGACAATATCGATAGATCTCGTGGTTCAATGTCTTGTTGACGGCTTTGAACGAGAAATATTTGCGTGTTATCCCCAGGCTGCAATCCATGATTGCTACGGTCAGAAACCGGGAAATGATATTGGAGATGAAAATTCCGGGAATTCCAAGATCAAGCACGGCTATTAAAAAGAAACTGATCAATGCGATTAAAATCGCATTGATTATTCCGGCGCTCATGAAGCGTTTTGTGTGGCCAAGTCCGCGTACAACTTGAAGCATCACATCATAAAAGGTTTGAGCAAGGCCAAGTCCGATGCTCAACCAGATGTATCTTATATCGAAGATACATGCAACGATCACACCAATCGCTATGGCGATAAGAGAATTGCGGATCAGAACTTTGTATACGAATGTTATAACATCCTTTCGTCGCGTCTCGTCTTTGTTGTCGATGAGAAATCTGAAGCTCCCGTCGGTGAGCTGCATTCCGATGATCGGTATGAGACAGAATATGGTGTTTAGACAGACATCGTAATATCCGAAAGCGGATGGATCTGGGATAAAAAAAGTGTATAGCGGAATAAGCAGGAATGTGACTAACTTTGATCCGATATTACCGATTGTGTAAATGCCAAGATCCTTGACAAATTTTTTACCTTTTGTGGTTTTTTCTGTCATCTCTTGGATCTGTATTCGTTTATTAGACGATCGTATGTTTCTGTGAACAATGATATTCGGTTGTCCCACATAAACCGTTTGCTGCATGCCAGCACACCCGTTGAAAGTTCGTTGATTCGCGCCGGGTGTTCGATGAGCGATTCTATTTCCGTAGATATCCGGGTGGTCACTTTGTTATAACCTGAGATCGGAATTTTGATGCCGCACTTGTCGCAGACAACGCCGGCCATACCACAATGGTCAAGTGTCATCGTCGGGACGGCCTTGGCCATCGCTTCAAAGAGGACGGTTGTTGTTGCTTCGCCCAAGGATGTGATCACGTGCAGGTGACTGTTGAGCAAAAGTTGTTGGACGTGGTCTCGGTCAATTTTCCCATGAAATGTGGTCTGTCCGCTCATGGAGTTGATCCTGTCATTCATCTTGTCGGACAAGATCCCGGGACCTACGATGTGAAGATGGTAATTTGCCGATTTGACTTTTGCTAATGAGTCGAGTAGGATAATCAATGCCTTGTCTTGATCGTTTACCCGGCCTATCCATATTATATTCAGGGGTTGGTTTCCGTCGTAGGATATAGGTTGCATGCGTTCCATGGTCGGAATGCCGTTCTCTGGCAGGTAGATTGCGTCGCGGTGGTAATGCTTTTTTAGCATCCTGACTCCTGTGGGTGTGGCTGCAAAAACGGTGTCGGTATTTCTTAAGGCTTTCTTTAGTCGGGGCATTAATACAAACAGTGCATTATGGGCTATCCGTCGTGCGAATGCATTGTATTTGCCTTTCAGGGAATATGCTTTGTATAATGGGAGCGGTCGGTTTTCGACACAGGCTATCGGCCCCCATACGTATGGGATTTCTTTTATTTTCCAGCAATAGCCTGGCTCTTTGAAGCCTATGGGGTTGAGGTAATGTATCAGGTCGATTTTACCTTGTGTGGCCTGTTCGCGAATCGCTTGATACACCTGTTTGTGCCATTTCTTGTAGTTTGAAATATATTGCAGCAGCCCGGCAGCTCCGGTACGGGTCGTGGATTTCGGAGCGATATTCACCCAATCCACATTTTTCAGTGGCTGTTGTGATAAATACTTTTCTACCTCGTCTTTATGATTGCCATAATACACGGTGATATGTACTTTCTCACTCATCCTTGTGACAAAATTCCAGCTTACCGAGGACTCTGATCCACGGTATGGGGAGATGTCGTATGTTATCAGGGCGATTCTTTTCATGATCCTTTTTTTAACGTCTGTTTACGTTGTTTTATTGTGCTGACGCTGTAGAAATACTCAGGGGAATTTTGTACCTTTGTACTTGAATTATGATCCGACCTGAACTATACTCGCTCGATATTGCGCCGCTGGCGTGGGTGATGCTTGCGGCAATGCTCCTGTGCCTGATGCTGATAGCCATTCTCTGGTGGCCGAGGCTTCGGCGTGTGCGCCGTCAGGTGGCTTTCGACGATGAGGCGCAGCTCCCGGCCGACGGCTATCCCCCCGTCTCCGTCATAGTCTACTCTCAGGCCGACGGACACAACCTCCGCACGCTCTTGCCGCAGATCCTCAATCAGGACTATCCGGCGCCGATGGAAGTGATCGTGGTCAACGACGAAAGTGCCGACAATACGGAGACTATCGTAGGCGAGCTCGAGCTGCAATACCCCAATCTTTACATGACCTTTGCCCCCGAGCGGTCGCGCAGCCTCTCGCGTCGCAAACTCTCCATAACCCTCGGCATCAAGGCCGCGCGCTACGATGCCCTGCTGCTCACCTGTGGCAACTGCCGCGTCGATTCCCCCCTCTGGATGCGCTCCATGATGCGCTCCATGATCGGCGGTGCCAAAGAAGTGGTCATAGGCTATGCCGAGCCGTGGGGCGACGATGCCCCCGACACCGACCGTCGTGGCCGTCGCCGTGCCTTCGACGATCTCTGGCAGTCCGTCCGCATGCTCTCGTCGGCTTTGCGCCATCGGCCTTTCATGGCCACTGGCTACAATATGGCTTACACACGCCGCCTGTTTTTCGAGCATAAAGGATTCTCGCGGACGCTCAATCTCAACTATGGCGACGACGACATCTTCATATCCGAGATCGCCACGCGCACCAACACCGCCGTCGAGCTGTCCCACGCCTCGCGTGTCCGCGCCCTCGAACACTCTCCGGCCGACCTCCACGACGCCTACCGCATACGCCGCGACTTCACGGCCCGATATCTCCGCCGTGCCCCCTTCCGCGTCCTCGCGTTCACGTCGATCCTCTGGTGGCTCTGGCCCCTCTGCGCCGCTGCCGCCATCTGGTTCGCCCTCCCGTCGCTCGTCGTCGCAGCTGCGGTCTTTGTGCTCACGCTCACATTCTGCCTGATCCATGCCTCGCAGTGGCGTCGCACCGCCCGTGCCCTCTCCCTCCGCCCCCTCTTCCTCACCGTGCCCTGGCTTGCATGGCTCCGCCCCTTCCGCCCCCTCCGCCATCGCCTCCGTGGCCGCCGCCTCCGCCGCTCCAACCTCACCCAGGTCATCTGATCCCCCCGATCAACCTCATCAACCCTCCCAACCTCCCAACCTCCCAACCCCTCAACCTGATCAACCTCATCAACCTCATCAACCTGATCAACCTCATCAACCCCTCAACCTCCCCAATGCCCTCCGATGCCGACATCCTCCGCTCCGTCCGATCAGCCATCTCGCGTGGCGAGGAAGTCATCATGGCCGTGCGAGGGCGCAGCATGATACCCTACCTCCGTCCCGGCCACGACGAAGTCCTCCTGTCGCCCATCGCCGACATCGCCGCCCTCCGTCCCGGCGACATCCTCCTTGCCGCCGTCAGCCCCACCGTCGTCAATCACCTCTCCGCACCCAACGCCCAATCGGGGTCGCGCATCTCCGAGGCGCGTACCGCCCCCACCGACAACTACCATCAAAACTCTCCCACTCTCCAACTCTCCCACTCTATCTCTCCGTTGGGGTCGCGCATCTCCGAGGCGCGTACCGAAAATACCGCCCCCCGGCTCATCCTCCACCGCCTCATAGGCCGCACCCCCGACGGACAGCTCATCCTCATGGGCGACGGCAACCTCCACCAACGCGAAACCTGTTCTCCCTCTGACATCATAGCGCGAGTCTCAGCCATCATCGACACCGCCGACCAGAGCCGCCGCGCCCCCTCACGCGCCACCCTTTGGCGCCACCTCCTTCCCCTCCGCCCCATCCTCATCCGTCTCCTCTCCCCCTAAATCCATCTCAACCCCATCAACCCCTCAACCCCTCTTGACTCTCCCCACTCTCCAACTCTAAAATCTATCCCACCCCACCCATGCCCCTCCGATCCTACATCCGCCTGCTCATCAGCCTCACCCGTGGCCACCGTCTCCAGCTTGCCCTGCGCATCCTCTGCGGACTCCTGCGCGTCGGTGTCCTCCTGCTCTTCGTCTACCTGAGCAAGCAGATGGTCGACATCGCCGTCACCCCTGGATCCTCCATGCCCATAGCCCCCTTGGCCGTGGCCATGATCGCATGCGTTGCGCTCCAGATCGCTCTTGGGGTAGGGGTGTCGCGTATCACCGTCGCCGTGACCTCGCGCTGCGCCAACACCCTCCGTTTGCGCCTCTTCTCATGTTCCATGAACGCCCCCTACGCCCGGAGCCGCCACACCTCCGACATCATGGAGCGCATGAAAAAAGATGTCGACACCCTCTCCGACCTTGCCGCCTCCGCAGCCCCCACGGCCCTTGTCACCGCCGTGCAGCTCCTTGCAGCCTTCCTCTTCATGGCCATGCTCGATTGGCGGTTGGCCGTCGTCATGGTCGCCATCATGCCCCTCGCCCTCCTGTTGGGAAAATCCCTCATGCGTCGACTCCACCGCCTCTCCCTCCACATCCGCCGCCTCGAATCCACCACCCACACCTTCGCCCAGGAACACCTCCGCCTCCGCCTCGTCGACCGGGCCTTCTCCGCTACTCCGGCCACCGTCAGCCACTTCGACCGCCTCCAATACCGGCTTCTCCGCCTCATCCTGCGGCGCAACAACTGTTCGCTCTTCTCGCGCACCATGATCCAGATAGGCTTCTCCGCCGGCTATCTGACCGCCTTCCTTTGGGGAGTCCACGGCCTGAGCCAAGGCATCATCACCTTCGGCGTCATGACAGCCTTCCTCCAGCTCGTCAGCCAGATCCAGCGTCCGGCCGTCGAGCTCTCCCGACAGATCCCCGGCTTCATCTACGGCCTCGCCTCCGCCGACCGCCTCTCCGACATCCTCACCCCCTCCCTTGACGAAACCTGTAGGGACTGCGCCATGGCGCGTCCAGCTCCCTCCGCCCCGTCCGACTACCAGTCCGCCTCGTCTGACTCGTCCGACCTGTCCGACATTGTTGGAATGCAAGCCTTAGGCTTGCGCCCCGACTCGTCCGAAAACTCCGCTCCCTCAACCCCTCAACTCTCCCACTCTCTAACTCTAAACACTCCCCCTCATCCCCTCGGCCTCCGTCTCTCCGCCCTGACCTACCAATACCCCGATGCCTCCGCTCCCGTCATCCGCTCCCTCACCGCCGACATCCACCCCGGCACCATCACCGCCATCACCGGCCTCACCGGCGCCGGCAAAACAACCCTCTTCCGCCTCCTCCTCGGCTTCCTCGCCCCCACCTCCGGCACCATCACCCTCTACTCCGCCCCCCTCAACCCCTCAACCCCTCAACCTCATCACCCCACTCTCCCACTCTCTAACTCTATTCTCTCCCACACTATCCCTCCGTCGGGGTCGCGCATCTCCGAGGCGCGTACCGAAAACTCTCTTCTAAACCCTCAAAACCCTCTAACTCTCCCACTCTCCCACTCTATTAACTCCCCCTCAACCCTCTTCTCCTACGTCCCCCAAGGCAATACCCTCTTCTCCGGCACCATCCGCACCAACCTCCGCCTCGCCCATCCCACCGCCACCGACGCCGACATGCGCCACGCCCTCACCCTTGCTTGTGCCGAATTCGTCCTCGACCTGCCGCAAGGCCTCGACACGAGGGTAGGGGAGTCCGCCACACGCCTCTCCGAAGGACAAGCCCAGCGCATCGCCATCGCCCGTGCCCTCCTGCGCCCCTCCGCACCCATCCTCCGGCTCGACGAGCCCACATCCGCCCTCGACCCTGCCACCGAGCAGCGACTCCTCGCCAACCTCCAGACCCTCACCCCCTCCCACACCATCATCCTCATCACACACCGCCCCACCGCCCTTCCCCCCACCATCCACCGCCTC
>OFFX01000699.1_pt1 | contig 27565 bp, 30 predicted proteins | sample 1521511 | NCBI WGS metagenome assembly OFFX01 (sample SAMEA3504125, study PRJEB24116) | mouse gut metagenome | biome: mouse gut; feature: mouse-associated habitat; material: faeces | place: Denmark | collected 2011
GCTGTGGCTGGCCCCATCCGGGGCGGAGCAGCTGACCGCCCAGGGGATAAACCTCCTCTTCTTCCTGCCGGTGGGGGCGGTGGGGGTATACGCCCACTGGAAAAACCGGCTGGTGGAGCTTTCCGCCGCCCTCCCTATGACCGCCGGGGGCCTCCTGGGGCTGGGTGCGGGGATCCTTTTGGCGGGGAACCTGCCGGGGCGGACGCTGGCCCGGCTCTTTGGCCTGCTCACGGCCGCCATCGCCCTGCGGGAGGGCCGGGGGGCGGTGCTCCTCTTCCGGAGGGAGGGATTTTCCCTTCTCCGGAAGGCTCCCGAAAGGGGGTCTGCATAAACTACCAGCTCTGGCAAAGAATAGATACGACCGACCGGCCCGGAAATCCCCCAAGGGGGGAAGGGCCGGCCATCAGAGAAAAGGAGCGATATTGTCATGGGAAACAAAAATACCATTATCCAGTTTGTCCGGGACAAAGGGTTTTACATCGCCCTGGCAGTCTGTATCGTGGGAGCCTCGGCGGCGGCCTGGGCCACCGCCAGCCGCACGCTGGACAGCATCGAAAAAAACAACCGCCAAATTGTGGAGCAGGGAATCAGCGGGGAGGAGAAACCGTCATGGAGCAGTTCATCCGCAGCAGCCAGCAGCCGGGGGGCCGAGGAAAGCAGGCAGAATATCTCCAGTATCGAAAAGCCGCCTGCCTCCTCTACCTCTGCGCCGTCCTCGTCCTCGGCCTCCGCGCCCTCCTCCGTCTCCGAAACGGCTGCCGCCGCGCCAGAGCCGCTGCCCGATTCGCCGACCTTTGCCTATACTCTGCCCTTGGAAGGGGGTAAGGTGCTGAACCCCTACAGCGGGGGGCAGCTGGTAAAGAACAAGACCCTTAACGTCTGGCGCACCCACGACGCCGTAGACATCCAGGGGGAGAAGGGGGCCAGGGTCTACGCCATCGGGGACGGCGTTGTAGCCTCGGTGACCAACGACGCCCTCTGGGGGGGCGTGGTGCAGATTGACCACCCGGACGGCCGCAGTTCGGTCTACAGCGGTTTGGTGACCGGGGAGCGAATCAAAGCCGGAACAGAGGTGCTGGCGGGAGAGGAGCTGGGCACCCTGGGGGATATCCCGGCGGAGATTTCCGCCGAGCCCCACCTCCACCTTGCCCTTACCAAGGAGGGAAAGGCGGTGGACCCTGCCGAGGTGCTGACCTTCCAATAAAAACCGCCTCCCAAAGCAGCTGCCTGTCCGGGGCGGCTGCTTCCTTTTTCCCCGGCGGCGGAAAATGTCGAATTTCTTCTTTTCTTTCGCCCTGCGGCGTGCTATACTAGTTATACCAGGTTCAAAGACTGCCCCGGCTTCCGCCGGGAGGGGAAGGGATGTGAAGGCTTGGAGGCTGTTATCTGCACCCAGGGGGAGGCCCCTAGGTTCGACGTTCTCCCCACCTACAAAATCACCTGCTATCCCCTGGAAAAACGGGACTACAAACCCTTTGCCCAGGGGCAGCTGTGCCTGACGCCGGGGCAGCTGTGCATCCGCCTTTGGGCCTTTGAGGCCCGGCCCCGGCCCCAAAGTATGTTGGAATGCGTCCTCACCACCCGCCAAAGCCAGGGGATGTTCCGGCTGGCGGCCTGGGCGGAGGGCCGGTGGAGCTGCCGGGTGGACACCCCCGCGGGGGAGCGTCCCCTGGACGCCATCGCCCACACCCTGGCGGGGGACGACTTCCAGGGGGAGTACTGGGGAATCAGCGCCGCCATTCCCCGCCGCCCGGTGGAGGAGGCCCTGGGTCTTCTGCTGGAGCCGGGGGCGGTGGTGCTGGGGAACCTCTATAAGCGCAGCCGGGACCGGGAAAAGCCCCACGACGGCTCCTGCTGGCCCGCCGATTTCGCCGGGGGGCGGGAGTACGCCCTGCCCTCCCTGGTCCCCTTCACCGTAACCGATTACTGACGGACACCAAAGCCCGGTCTAACATAACATAGCATAACATAAGGAGGATTCGAGGATGAAATTTTTAAGCAAGGTTATCGCCCTGATTGTAAAGGTCACCGTGCTGGCCGCCGGCGTGGTGGTGGCCATGGAGGCGGTGGACCGCATCCGGGAGCGGGAGCAGTCCCGCTACCTGGTGGATGAGGACTTTGAAGACTAGGAGCCTGTATTCACAACCATCCAACACCAGCTGGCCGGCTATGAATACAGGCTCTAAGGGCCTATCCATCACTGCCAATTTCCCAAAACAAAGCGGCGCTGTAACTCTTTTTCAGAGCTACAGCGCCGTTTTTTATATTTTGCGTCCTACTGCTTCCCGGTGGAGCCGAAGCCCCCGGCGCCCCGGAGGGTTTCATCCAGCTCCTCCACCTGGAGGGGCTCCGCCATGGAAACCGGCAAAATCACCATTTGGGCGATGCGCTCGCCGGGGGAGACGGTGTACCCCTCCCGCTTGTGGCAGGTGAGGAAGACGGCAAGCTCCCCCCGGTAGTCGCTGTCCACCACCCCCACGGCGTTTACCGGGGCCACCCCCTCCTTCACCGCCAGGCCGCTGCGGCCAAAGACCAGGCAGACATAGCCGGGGTCCAGCTGGATGGCGATGCCGGTGGGGACCCTGGTTATCTCCCCGTGGCGCACCTCCACAGGGGCCTGGATGGCGGCGGAAAGGTCCAGCCCGGCGCTGCCGGGGGTCCCCCGGCGGGGCATCACCGCCCCCGGCCCCAGGAGCTTCACCCGGAGCACCGGCGGCTCTCCGGCGGCCCTCTCCAGCCCCTCCAGGCGGCTGGCCATGGCGCGGAGGCCGTCGGGGGTCAGCCCCTGCCGGGCCATCTCTTTTAAAAAATTATCCAAATATTCCATGCTGCTCCTTGACGATTGGACTTGGTTTTAATATAATTCACATAGCTAGAAAGAAAGGAGGTTGCGACAAATGAAAAACGAAAAACAGTGTGTGTTGGTTTTGCTTCTCCCCCCGGAGGTTCTGGATGGATTGGACAGGCTTTGCGCGGATTCCGGCTGCACCAGGGAGGAAATGGCGGCGGAGATACTGTCCAAGGGCGTTGCCCCCGGCTCCCCCTCCACTTGATTTTCCCAGGGCATTTTCTACACCCGTCATCTCCGCCCGCCCCTGGGATACCCCCTGAATTATTTCAGCTCCCGCAGGTACAGGCCGTTGGTCCGCTCCTCCCGGAAGGGGGCGCCCTCCCGCCACAGCTGCATCACCCGGATGCACCGGGCGGGGTCCTCGATGGTGAAGCGGAGGGTGGCGTGGGAAAAGCCCTCCAGCAGCTGCCGCTTATCCCCCAGGTAAAGGGGCACGGTGTTCAGAAGCTGGCTGTACTGCCGCCCCCGGCAAACCACCGGGAAGCTCTTTCCAAGGCGGTCGGTAAGGGCGGCCTGGCCGGTGCACCGGCCGCAGCCCTTGGGCCCCTGGACCGGGCAGGCCCGGAAGGTCATCAGGGGCAGGTACCCATAGGCGATAACCCCGCAGGGGAGATAATCCCCCAGGGAGGCCCCCTGGCGGAGGTTTGTTTCAAAGGAAAGGGTCATGTCCTCCGCCCCCAGGTCCCGGCAGGCGCGCAGGGCGCAGGAGTTGAGGACGTTCAGCCCGTAATCCCCGTAGGGCCGCAGGCCGGCGGCCTTCGCCAGCAGCAGCTGCCCAGGGCCGGGACAGAGGGCCTTTTCCAGCCCCGCCTCCCGGAGGTCCGCCAGGGTCTTCCCCAGCCCTTCCTCCGCCCCAGGGGGCAGCAGCACCGGCAGCTCCGCCGCCAGCCGTCCCCCGTATTCCGAAAGCAGCTGCCGGTGGGCGGCAATCTCCTCCACCGGCAGAATCACCAGGGCCGCCTCCCCCGCCACCTCCGGGGAAAGCTGCTCCGCCCGCTCCAGGCGCACCCGCAGCTCCGGGTACTTCAGGTTCAGCAGCTTGGGGTGAGCCGCCGGGTCCCCCTTTGGCATTTGGAAGGGATGGGGGAGGGTCTCCTCCCGCAGGGCCAGCAGACGCTCCAGCGCCTCCTTGCGCAGGGCGTTGAGGGCGGAAACCGGCACCACCAGCCCCTCCCCCAGGGCGCAGTCCAGCTTTTCCAGGTAAAAGGGGGTGCCCCCTGTCTTTTCCAGGGCCCGGCGGCAGAGGGCCTCGTCGGTGGGGCGGTTTTTGGCCGTCTCCGGAAGGGGGCCGGAGACAGCGGCCTGCCGCTCCCCGTCGGAGACGACAAGGGCCGCCGGCTGCGACGGCTGGATGGAAAGGCGCATCTCCACCGGCACCCGGCGGGCCTCCCCCCGGCAGGCGAGGGCCAGCTCCCCCAGGACCCCCGCGGCGGCGGTGACGTCCTCCTTGCGCCGCCAGCCGAACATCTCCACCCCCCGGCGGCCGGTGAAGTACCCGTCGGTAAAACCGCTGCGGGAAAAGACCGCCCGGAGGGTGTCCATGTCAAAGGGCCTGCCGTCCAGGGCCGCCCGGCAGGCGGCGGTGGCGGCGGCCACGTATTGGGGGCGCTTCATCCGCCCTTCAATCTTCAGGTAGGTGACCCCTGTTTTCTCCAGCTCCGCCATCCGGGGGACGAGGGAGAGGTCCTTCAGGGAAAGGGCGTACTCCCGCCCCTGGGGGGCGCGGAAATCCAGGCGGCAGGGCTGGGCGCACCGGCCCCGGTTGCCGCTGCGCTCCCCCAGCATGGCGGAAAGATAGCACTGGCCGGAAAGGCTCATGCACAGGGCCCCGTGGACGAAGGTCTCCAGGGCGATGGAATCCCCCATTCCCTCATGGATGGCGGCGATTTCCGCCCCGGTAAGCTCCCGCGCCAGCACAATGCAGGAAAAGCCCAGGTCTTTCATCGCCTGGGCTCCCTTTAGACTGTGAACCGAAAGCTGGGTGCTGGCGTGGCGGGGGAGGGCGGGGCAGCACTGGCGGGCCAGGGCGGCCACCCCCAGGTCCTGGACGATGACCGCGTCGGCTCCGCTTTCGGCGATTTCCTGGAGCTGCCGGAGCAGGGGCAGGGTCTCCCGGTCGGTGATCAGGGTGTTCAGGGTGACATGGACCTTCACCCCCCGGCCGTGGCAGTAGGCCACCGCCTCCCGGAGGCTGCCGCCCCCGAAGTTTTCCGCCCCCGCGCGGGCGTTGAAGCCTCCGGCCCCCAAATAGACGGCGTCGGCGCCGTTTTTTACCGCAGCCTCCAGCTGCTCCCGGCCCCCGGCGGGAGCCAGCAGACGCATCCGGGACATCTTACTGCTCCTCATCCAGGCCCAGGCGGCTCAGCTCCATCCGGGCCCGGTCAAACTGCCGCTTCTGCTTTTCCAGCTCCTGGCGGAACTGGGTGCAGAGGCGTCTTTCATCCTCCAGCTCCTGGGTGACCCTTTCGCAGACGCGCCGCTGGTCCTCCAGCTCCATCCGGGCCTTGGCGGCGTCCTCCAGGTACTGGCTCAGCTGCTCCCGCATCCGGTCGGTGGAGTTTTCCGCGTCGGTGATCTCATCCATCAGGTTCAGGGAGAGGATCACCAAGGCGTCCAGGGTGGAAAGGCTGGGGCGCTGCTCCTGGATGGCCGCCAGCTGCTCGTTCATCTGCTCCTCAATGCGGCGCACCCGGTCCTCGCTGCCGGAGGTGGTGATATAATAGGTGGTGCCCAGCACCTTTACCTTGCTTCGTGTCGCCATAGCTCTCATGCGTTCCTTTCTTTCATAGTCTGTACAGTCAAGTTTTATTTTACCACAAGTGAGAGGAATGGACAAGGGATTTCCAGGTTTCTTTTCGATGTATACATGGGAAAAGCCGGCGGGGCCTGAACGGCCCTGCTGGCTAAGACTCCAGGCAGTGGCTATCGCCCTCCGGAGGGTTAAGCCCCCAAAGGGGGCGGGTAGGGCGTGACACCGGCGGCACGCCGGAGGCCTTCGGCCCTACTGCCTAAAACTCCAGGCAGCCACTTTCGCCCTTTGAAGGGTTAAGCCCCCAAAGGGGGCGGGTAGGGCGTGATGCCGACGGCACGCCGGTTCTTTTCCCGTGAAAAGAAAAAGAAGAAATACGCTCTCTTTGCAAGGAGGGAAAGCGCAATGGGATTTGATGTGACCTGGCACCCCATCAGCCAGGAGGAGATGTTCCTCTGGTATTTTGACCGGCTGGAGGAGGCCCGGCGGGGGGACTACGCCACCGCCATGTCCTTCGCCAAGCAGTACCGGATGGGAAAAGAGGCGGGGTACGAGGACTCCTGCAAGCAGGGGTACCGGGGAATGTTGGAGCAGGGGGCGGGGATCCCCCCGGACGCGCCCTTTGACAAGACCCACAGCTTTCTGCTGGCCATGGTCCAGGGGATGTTCCGCACCTACTACTACACCAGGGGCGGCATCTACTCCGGCCTGGCGGAGATGGATCCCCACATGGCCTCCTACACCCTCCCCTTCCAGGATATCCTGGGGCCGAAGCTCCAAAACCCGGTGCGCAACCGCATCTACGAAAACTACTGCGGCGGGGTGTACATCCCGGAAAAGGAGGTCCCCCGGCTGCTGGAGGACTACGAAAGCGGCAAGGTGGAGGGCCCCCTGCGCCAATGCTTTGGCAACACCCTGCCGGTGTTTTTAAAGGCGCTGCTCCACGCGAAAAAAGAGCGGCTGGGGCTTTTGGAGGCCACCGAGGTGGTGGAGCCCAACCCCATGGACCTCCGGAGCACCAACTGCCGCTCCTACCTGATGAACTGCGATATGGACGGCGTGATGATTTACGCCGAGACGGCGAAGCACCAGCTGGAGGAGGCCATCCGCCAAAGCGGGGGCGATCCCGCCAACGTCCAGGTGAGCCGCCAGGTGAGCCAGGTGGTGCTGCCGCCGGATCCCCCGGAAGAGGATCCAAAACCGCCGTCCCCGCCAAAGGAGGCCGCCCCGAAGAAGAAGGGCTTCTTCAGCCGCCTCTTCGGCGGAAATTAACAGATAGGAGGTCAGCCCCATATGATAACCTTTCTCATTGCCGCCCTGGTGCTGCTTCTGGTTTTGGGAGCGGCGGCCGGATACCTTCTCCTTCGGAGCCCCCGCACCGACGCCCCTCCCCGGCCGGAGGGCCTCACCCCGGAGACCCGCAAGCGTCTGGAGGGCATCGCTCGCCAGTGCGACCTGGGGCGGGAGATTGTGGGGGACCTGGCCCAGGTGGATGGCTCCGCCCTTTGGCCCGCCTACCGGGGGCGCATCACCGACCGGGCCCAGCGCCGGTGCCTTTCCCAGAACCTGGACGGCTGCCTGGAGAAAAAGGTCCCCCTGCGCAAGCTCTATTCCGCCGCCGAATACCGGGAGGACACCGCTTCCCTCCCCATGGCCAGGGAGGAGGCGCTGCCCTTTAAGCCGCTGAGCATCCACAACACCATCAAGACCCTTTACATCCGCTTCTACCTGGAGGACCACAACCGGGAGCTGCTGCTGCCCCCCTCCTACCGGCCCATGGTGCTGGACCTGGAGCAGCAGGCCGCCTATCTGGACCAGATCCGCCCCCGGATGTCCCAGGCCAAGGGGCTTTTAAAGCAGGTGGAGGAGGCCTCCGACGAAAACTTTTTGAAGGTGATCTACGCCGCCTGGTCCATGCGCCGCCCCAACCGGGAGATGCGGGAGGCCGCCTTGATTCTTTACCCCGACCACCCCAACGACCACTTCTTTATGGCGGTGGCGATGCGCCAATGGTTCCTTATCCTCCAGCGAACCCTCCGCCGCCATTTGGGCCTGCTGATTCAGGATTACGACCAGCGCCGTCGGGAGCTGGTGGGCAGGGTCCGGGCCCTGGAGCCCCTCCAGAAGGCGCTGAACAAGCGCCAGCCCCCGCCGCCCCCCGGCTTCCGGGTGCTGTACCATTACCGGGTGGTGCGGGACGGCCGCTCCGCCGAATGCGACGCCCTGGTGCTTTCCACCTCCGGCATCTATCCGGTGGAGGCGCTGTACTTCAGCGGGGAAAGCTCCTTTTCGGCGGACGCCGCGGCGGCCCCCGGCCTTCTGCGGGCGGTCTTCCTGTGGGATTACTTCAGCCCGGTGCTGGAGAAGATGGCCCCCGGCAAGGGGAGCAGCCTCATCCAGCCCATCCTTTCGGTGGCCGGCAAGGCCCCCTTCCAGCACACCAGCCCCTGCACCATTCTGCGGCCGGAGGCGGTGCGGGACCTTATCACCCCCAGGGCGGAGGTCTTCACCCCCCAGCAGGTGGACGAGCTGTACCAGATTTTCCAGTCCCAGGGGGCGGCGCCCTCCGCCTACGCCCTGCCGGACTATACCGCCGCCATGGACCTGCTGGAGCACGGCCCCCTGCGGGAGTTCCGCCGCCTGCGCAAGGCCGCCGACCACCTGCCCCACCGCACCTATACACGCAAATAAATGTCATTTTCTTCCGGTTGGGATAAAGGGAGATCATTTTGCGCACAATAATCCTGCGGACGGGGGAAGGGACGTTCTTACTCCTTTCCCTGTCCGCTTTTTCTCCCTAAAAGCCTGTTCACCCCCTGGCGCACCAGCCGGAGATCTTGAACAGGCTCTAGAAAAACCATCCCGATTACAGGAGGAGCTTTCCTATGAGCTGCAACTGCAACAACGCCAACCATTCCATCGAATGCACCGTCACCAACTGCCGCAACCACTGCGACAGCGCCAACTATTGCAGCCTGGAGCGCATCCTGGTGGGCAGCCACGAGGCGAACCCCACCATGGACCAGTGCACCGACTGCAAGTCCTTCCAGATGAAGTGACGTAAAAGCCAAAAAGCAGCCCCTTCTCCCAGGAGAAGAGGCTGCTTTTCTGCTGACGATTAGAAGCTGTATTCACAACCGTTTGACGCTGTCAGGCCGGGCCTTTTTCCGCCCTGCTGCGTTAAAAAACCTTGAAAGGCACCAAGCCTTCCTGCGGTTTTTTGCCTTGCAGGGTGGAAAAATCCCTTGCCCTACCAGCATCCCCCGGTTATGAATACAGCTTCTTACTTATACATAATGTACCAAATCGGTGTAGGTGGGGATGGGCCATATATCCTTGGGGAGGATGGCCTCCGCCTGGTCGCAGGACTGCCGCAGCTGGAGCATATCCCGCAGCACCACATCCCGCATATACACCGCCCGCTCCACTGGGTCCTCCGGCTGGCTGTCCAGGTCCCATTCCAGGCTGCCCACCTGGTTGGAGATGGCGTTTACGAGGTCCCCCAGCTGCTCCAGATGCTCCTCCAGGTAGCCCTGGCTGCGGCCCATAGCGGCGGCGAAATCCCGGACGTCGCGGGCCACCCCGCCGGTGTACCGGGCCACCGCCGGCAGAATTTGGCGGCGGACCAGCTGCACCAGCACCGAGGCCTGGATGTTTACAACCTTGTTGTAGTTTTCGGTCATGATTTCCCGGCGGGAGGCGCACTCCTCCGGGGTAAGAACGCCGAAGCGCCCCAGAAGCTTCCAGTTTTTAGGGTCCTCCAGGGCCTCCAGGGCCTGGACCGTGTCCCCAATCACCGGCAGGCCCCGGCTTTGGGCCTCCTGGACCCACTGCTGGCTGTAGTTATCGCCGTTGAAGACCACGCGGCTGTGGCTCCGGAGGGTCTCCCCAATCACCCGCTGGACCGTGGCCTGGGTGAAGCCCTCCTCCTCGAAGTAGATGGCAAAGGCGTTGAAGCTATCCGCCAAAATGGTGTTGAGGACGGTGTTGGCCAGGGCGATGGACTGGGAGGAGCCCACCATCCGGAATTCAAACTTGTTGCCGGTAAAGGCAAAGGGGCTGGTACGGTTGCGGTCGCTGTCGTCCGCCATCAGCTCCGGGCTGGTGGAAACACCGATGTTCAGGCTGTGGCTCTGGTGGTCCTCCCCAATCTCCTCCCCGGCGGCCTGGCGCAGGGCGTCCAGCAGGGCATCCCCCAAAAAGACGGAGATAATGGCCGGGGGCGCCTCGTTGCCCCCCAGGCGGCAGTCGTTGCCGGCGGTGGCGGCGGAAAGGCGCAGCAGCTCCGGGTAGGAATCCACCCCCCGCAAAAAGGCGCAGAGGGTGAGGAGGAACCGGACATTCCCCGCCGGCTCCTTGCCAGGGGAGAGGAGGTTCACCCCTGTGTCGGTGGTGAGGGAATAGTTATCGTGCTTGCCGCTGCCGTTGACACGGGCAAAGGGCTTTTCGTGGAGGAGGCAGGCCAGCCCCTGCTCCTTGGCCACCTCCCGCAGGGTTTCCATCACCAGCTGGTTGTGGTCGCAGGCCACGTTGCAGCTTTCGTACACCGGGGCCAGCTCGTGCTGGGCGGGGGCAACCTCGTTGTGCTTGGTCTTTACCGGGATGCCCAGCTCCCAAAGGCGGCGGTCCACCTCCCCCATAAAGCGGGCGATGCGCAGGCGAATGCGACCCAGGTAGTGGTCCTCCAGCTCCTGCCCCTTAGGCATGGGGGCGCCCTGGAGGGTGACGCCGCAGAGCTTCAGGTCCAGCCGCTCCTCGTAGGCGGCCCGGTCCACAATGAAATACTCCTGCTCCGCCCCCACGCTGGGCTCCACCCAGTTCACGTCCTCCATGCCGATGGCCCGGCAGAAGCGCACCGCTTCCCGGCTCACCGCCTCCATGGAGCGCAGGAGGGGGGTCTTGGCGTCCAGGGCCTGTCCGGTGTAGGCGCAGAAGGCGGTGGGGATATAAAGGGTGTTGTTCTTCACAAAGGCGGGGCTGGTGGGGTCCCAGGCGGTGTAGCCCCTGGCCTCGAAGGTGGCCCGCAGCCCCCCGGAGGGGAAGGAGGAGGCGTCCGGCTCCCCCATAAAGAGGGATTTCCCGGAAAACTCGGTAATGGCCCGGCCCTCTCCGTTGGGGGAGAGGAAGGCGTCCAATTTGCCGGCGGTGATGCCGGTCATAGGCTGGAACCAGTGAGTGAAGTGGGTGGCACCCTTCCCCATGGCCCAGGTCTTCATGGCGTCCGCAACCGCCTGGGCGATGTCCGGGTCCAGCCGTCCCCCCAGGTGGGTGGCCTTTTCCAGCCGCTCCCACACATCGCTGGGGAGCTGCTCCTTCATAACCCGCGGGCTGAACACCTGGCAGCCAAAGCTCTCCTGTGGATTCATATGGTTCCTCTCCTTCTATAACAGATGCACCCCGTGGGCGGCGCAAAGCTCCACCTGCTCCAGGGGCCAGATGGAGGCCTGGACCTCCCCGATGTGGGCCTTTTCCAATAGCACCATGCAGATGCGGGACTGGCCGATGCCGCCGCCCATGGTGAGGGGGAGCTTCCCCTCCAGCAGGGCCTTGTGGAAGGGCAGCTCCCGGCGCTCCTGGCAGCCCCGCACCGCCAGCTGCCGCTCCAGGGCGGCGGCGTCCACCCGGATGCCCATGGAGGAAAGCTCCACCGCCCGCTCCAGCACCGGGTACCAGATGAGAATATCCCCGTTCAGGCTCCAGTCGTCGTAGTCCGGGGCCCGGCCGTCGTGGACAGCGCCACTGGAAAGGGTCCCGCCGATGCCCATAAGAAACACCGCCCCGTGTTCCTTGGCGATGGCGTCCTCCCGCTCCCTGGGGGTCTTCTCCGGCCAGCGCTCCTCCAGCTCCTGGGTGCTTACAAAGGTGATGCTCTCCGGGAAGTAGCGGGAAAGCTGGGGGAACTGGCGGCAAAGGAGCTGCTGGCTTTTGGTGAAGACCTGCCAGAGGCGGGTGACCTTCTCCCGCAGGAAATCCCGGTTGCGCTGCTGGGGGGTGATGACCAGCTCCCAGTCCCATTGGTCCACATAGACGGAGTGGAGGTTATCCAGCAGCTCATCCCGGCGGATGGCGTTCATATCGGTGTAGAGGCCGGTGCCGGGGCCGAAGCCGTAGGCGGCCAGGGCCATCCGCTTCCATTTGGCCAGGGACTGGACGATCTGCACCTGGGCCCCGTCCACATCCAGGATATCAAACTGGACCGGGCGCTCCACCCCGTTCAGGTCGTCGTTAAGGCCGCTTTCTGGCCGGACAAAGAGAGGGGCGGAGACGCGGGTGAGGCCCAGGGCGGCGGAAAGCTGCGCCTCAAAGGTATCCTTGGCGGCCTTGATTGCCACCTCCGTCTCTAAAAGCTCCAGCTTGGAAAGGTAGTGCCGGGGAATAATGACGTTGCCGGACATATGGATCCCTCCCGAAAAAAATTACTCACCCATTGTATCACCCCCCCAAAAGGTTTTCAATCCGGGGGAAGGTATATTTTTTCCCAAAAAGCAAAATACTAGGACTGTTGCCAAATTTTCACATGGGAGGAAGAAAATATGCGTTTATCTTCATCAAAGATCCGCCGGGTCACGGCCCTGGAGATTCTGGACAGCCGGGGGAATCCCACCCTTCGGGCGGGGGTGGAGCTGGAGGACGGCAGCACCGGCTGGGCAAACGTCCCCTCCGGGGCCTCCACCGGCGCCCACGAGGCCCACGAGCTGCGGGATAACGAACCGGCCCGGTACGGCGGCAAGGGGGTCCGCCAGGCGGTGGAAAACGTCCGCGGCCCCTTGGCGGCGGCGGTAAAGGGGCTGGAGGCCGGGGACTGCCGCCAGGTGGACAGCGCCCTGCGGGAGGCCGACGGCAGCAAAAACAAAAGCCGCCTGGGGGCCAACGCCCTGCTGGCGGTCTCCCTGGCGGCTGCCAGGGCGGCGGCGGCCTCCGCCGGACAGCCCTTGTGGCGGTGCCTCTGCCCGGAGGAAAGAAAGATCCTCCCGGTTCCCATGATGAATATACTCAACGGCGGCGCCCACGCCGCCAACAATGTGGATATCCAGGAGTTTATGGTCATCCCCCAGAGGGTCCCCTCCTTTGGGGAGGGGCTGCGGCGGTGCGCCGAGGTGTACCACGCCCTGGGGGCGATCCTCCGGGAGCGGGGCCTGGGCTCCGGGGTGGGGGACGAGGGGGGCTTTGCCCCGGATCTTTCCTCCGATGAGGAGGCGTTGGAGCTGATCCTCCGGGCCATCGGCCGGGCGGGCTACCGCCCTGGCGACGAGGTGGCCCTGGCCCTGGACGCCGCCGCCAGCGAATGGATGCAGGAGGGCGGGGTCTACCACACCCCCAAGGGGGGACGGGTGCGCACCCCGGAGGAGATGGTGGAATACTGGGCGGGCCTTGCGGCCCGGTACCCCATCTTTTCCCTGGAGGACGGGATGGCGGAGGACGACTGGCAGGGATGGCAGCTCCTCACCCAGCGGCTGGGGAGCCGGATGCAGCTGGTGGGGGACGACCTCTTTGTCACCAACATCCGGCGGCTGAAGCGAGGGCTGGAGGAAAAGGCCGGCAACGCCATTCTCATCAAGCCAAACCAAATCGGCACCCTCACCGAGACGCTGGAGGCGGTATCCATGGCCCAGGAAAAGGGCTGGGGGGTGGTGATGAGCCACCGCAGCGGGGAGACGGAGGACGCCATCATCGCCGACCTGGCGGTGGCCACCGGCTGCGGGCAGATAAAATCCGGCGCCCCCTGCCGCAGCGAGCGCACCGCCAAATACAACCGCCTTTTGGAAATAGAGGCGGAGATGGAAAGCATGGGGCCGCACCAGTAAAAAGCGCCCCGCCTGGCAAAAAGAAACCGGCAGCCCTTTTCCATAGCGCGGCGCCCGCCGCGTTTTTGGGAAAAGACCGCCGGTCTTTTTTATTTATGAGTGCAAAAATCCCAGGCGCTTATAGACCTTCTCCAGGGTGCGCCCGCTGATGGACATGGCCTTCTGGGCCCCCTCCCGGTAGCACCGCTCCAGGTAGGCTTTGTCTGCCATCAGCTCCTTGTAGCGGGCCTGGATGGGGGCCAGACGCTCCGCCACCGCCTCCCCCACGGCGGTTTTAAAGTCCCCGTAGCCCCTGCCGGCAAACTCCTCCTGAATGGCCGGGAGGTCCTTGCCGGTGAAGACCGAGTAGATGCGCATCAGGTTGTTGATGCCATCCTTGCCGGGGGCATAGGCCACCTGGGCGTCGCTGTCGGTGACGGCGCTGCGGAACTTCTTCATAATGACCGAGGGTTCGTCCAGGATGGAGACGAAGCCCTTGGGGTTGGGGTCGGATTTGGACATCTTCCGGGTGGGGTCCTGGAGGGACATGATCCGGGCCCCCTCCTCGGTCCGGGAGATCAGAGCCTCCGGCATGGTGAAGGTGTTGCCGTAGGCCCCGTTGAACCGCCCGGCGATGTCGCGGGTCAGCTCCACGTGCTGCCGCTGGTCCTCCCCCACCGGCACCAGGTCGGTCTGGTACAGGAGGATATCGGCGGCCATCAGCACCGGGTAGGTGAACAGCCCGGCGTTGATGTTGTCGGCGTACCGGGCGGCCTTGTCCTTAAACTGGGTCATCCGGCTCAGCTCCCCGAACTGGGTGGAGCAGCTGAGGGCCCAGGCGCATTCCCCGTGGTGGGGGTTGTGGCTTTGGATGAAGAGGATGCTCTTTTCCGGGTCCAGGCCGCAGGCCATGAGGAGGGCGTAGGCCTCCAGGGTGCGCCGCCGCAGCTCGGCAGGCTCCTGGCGGATGGTGATGGCGTGGAGATCCACCACGCTGTAGATGCAGCGGTATTCCTCCTGAAGGGGCCCCCAGTGGCGGATGGCCCCGATGTAGTTGCCCAGGGTGAAGACCCCGGTGGGCTGGATGCCGGAGAAGATGATCTTCCTGCGCTCCCCCTGGGGAGCCGCCGGTGTTTCTGCCATGATGGGGATACCTCCTTTTTCGCTGTGGGTCCGCTTAGCGGCAGAGGCGGTCCAGGACCTTGCCCAGCCGCTCGATGCCGGTGACAATCTGTTCGTTGGTGGGGGCGGAGAAGTTGAGGCGCACCGCCGTGCAGGGGGCGGCGGTATCCGGCAGGAAGGTGGTGCCGGGGACGACGGCCACCTTCGCCTCGCTGGCGGCCCGGACAAAGGTCATTAAATCCACCTGCTGGGGCAGGGTGCACCAGAGGAAGAAGCCCCCCTCCGGCTGGACAAAGACGGCCCGCTCCATGTGCTGCCGCATGGCCTGAACCATCAGGCTGCACTTGGTGCGGTAGAGCTTCTGAAGGGTCTTCAGATGCCCCGCCATGTTGCAGGACTGGAGGAAATCGCAGCAAAGGAGCTGGCTGAGCATGGCGGTGTGGACGTCCCCGCACTGCTTGGCCACCACCATTTTGGTCAGGAGCGGCTGGGGGGCGATGGCGTAGCCCACCCGCAGGGCAGGGGCGATGATTTTGGAGAAGGTGCCGCAGTAGCAGACAATCCCCTCGGTATCCATGGTTTTGATGGCGGGGACATGGCTGCCGGAAAAGCGCAGATCCCCGTAGGGGTTGTCCTCCAGGATGACGATGCCCGCCTGCTTGCAGAGCTGGTACACCGCCTGGCGCTTTTCCAGGGAGAGGGTGACGCCGGTGGGGTTTTGGAAGTTGGGGATGATGTAGAGCATCCGAGCCCGGGGATTTTCCCGGATGGCGGCCTCCAGCTTTTCGATGGAGATGCCGTCCTCCTCCACATCCACCCCCACCAGCCGCGCCCGGCAGGTGCGGAAGGCGTTGAGGGCGCCGATAAAGGAGGGATTCTCACAGAGGATCACATCCCCCTCGTTCACCAGGCTTTGGGCGGCCAGCTGGATGGCCTGCTGCGCCCCGGAGGTGATGATGATGCCGTCCCCCGGCTGGGAAAGGCCCGGCTCCCGGCGGTTGGCGAACTGCCGCGCCGCCTCCTGGAGGGGAGGGTACCCTTCGGTGAGGGAGTATTGCAGGGCCGCCACCGGCTTGTTTTCAAAGATGATGCGGCCGATGTTTTCCAGCTCCTTGACGGGGAAAGCGTCGGGGGAAGGGTTGCCGCCGGCAAAGGGGATCACCGTCGGATCGGCCATGTTTTTAAAGATCTCCCGAATGGCGGAGGGCTGCATGGCGGCCATCCTGTCCGAGATTTTCAGCTCCATAATAACACCTGCTTCGCACAATATATAGTCCATCTTCCAGGGGAACTCTTGTTTATCATTATAGCAAACTTCCGGCGGCTTGAAAAGTCCTTTCTTCCCCAAAAGCTGGAAGATACTCCCAGGGGGGCGGCAAAACCCGGCAAAAAAGCGGGAAACCCCAGTAAAAAAGCGGCTTTTGCTCTTGACTTCCCCGGACGGGTATGCTATAGTAAGAACACCTCTCGGAGAGGGTTCTTTTTTTGTGCGCTCCAAAGGACATAAAGGGGGACGCCTTTCAATACGCAAGAGGGAGGCAAACTAGGGTCCCGACGGGGAACCGCCGGGGCGGCCACGATTAGGAGGTGCCGATATGCGAGTGAAGATCGTTCTGGCCTGCACCGAGTGCAAGCAGCGCAACTACAACACCAAGAAGAACAAGAAAAACGATCCGGACAGGCTGGAGATGAAAAAGTACTGCCGTTTCTGCCGGAAGCACACCGTCCACAAAGAAACCAAATAAGGAGGGCTGACGAATATGGCAGGTACGGAAAAGAAACCCGGCTTCTTCGCCAGAATCTCCCGTTCCCTGCGGGATATGCGGGGGGAGCTGAAGAAGGTCGTCTGGCCCAGCAAAAAGCAGATCCTCAACAACACTCTGGTGGTGCTGGCTGCCATCCTCATTTCCGCCGTCTTCATCGGCGGGCTGGATGCCATCCTGGGCACCGTGATCCGCGCCGCCCTGGGGGGCTGAGCCTTGCCGCAGGTAAAGAGGGGAGTGTGAAGAATGGCAGACGAAGCGAAATGGTATGTGGTCCACACCTATTCCGGGTATGAAAACAAGGTGGCGGACAGCATCGTCAACGCGGTGGAAAACCGCCAGCTCCACGACCTGATCCACGAGGTGAAGATCCCCACCGAGATGGTCACCGAGATAAAGGACAACCAGAAGAAGGAAGTGGAGCGCAAGCTTTTCCCCAGCTACGTCCTGGTGAAGATGATCATGACCGATGACAGCTGGTATGTGGTGCGCAACATCCGGGGCGTCACCGGCTTCGTAGGCCCCGGCTCCAAGCCGATCCCCCTCACCGAGGCGGAAATCGCCCGCTTTGGGGTGGAGACCCGCACCACCGAGGTCAATTACGCCGTGGGGGACAGCGTCATGGTCTCCGGCGGCTACATGGAGGGCTTTGTCGGGGTGGTGGATTCCATCGACCTGGACAAGAGCCTGGTGCGCGTCACCGTCTCCATGATGGGCAAGGAAGTGCCGGTGGAGCTGGAGCTTACACAGGTACAGCCCCTGGGATAAGGCTATCCCGAAGAACGAAAATAAGCGCCTCCCCAAAGGAAGGGGGCGGCGCATCCGTGGGAGGGGGCGGCGGCTCCCCGGCAAAGCAGAGAGTCCCCGCTACCCGCTAAGAATTACCACTTTTTGGAGGTGCATTTTTTATGGCACAGAAAGTAGTCGGCTACATCAAACTTCAAATCCCCGCTGGAAAGGCAACCCCGGCCCCCCCGGTCGGTCCCGCCCTGGGCCAGCACGGGGTGAACATCATGTCCTTCACCAAGGAGTTCAATGAGCGCACCAAAAATGACGTGGGCCTCATCATCCCCGTGGTCATCACCGTCTACGCGGACCGCTCCTTTACCTTCATCACCAAGACCCCCCCTGCCGCCGTCCTCATCAAGAAGGCCCTGGGTCTGGAGAGCGCCTCCGGCGTCCCCAACAAGACCAAGGTGGGCAAGATCACCAAAGCCCAGATCCAGAAGATCGCCGAGACCAAGATGCCCGACCTGAACGCTGGCAGCCTGGAAGCCGCCATGAGCATGGTGGCCGGCACCTGCCGGAGCATGGGCGTAGAGGTCGTTGACTGAGAACCCTATTGTGGGAGGAAAAAATCCGTTTATTACCACTTGGTAGGAGGAGAATGAAGAGTTATGAAACATGGAAAGAAATATGTGGAGAGCCGCAAGCTCATTGACAGCTCCACTCTTTATGACATCACCGAGGCCATCGAGCTCTGCACCAAGACCGGCAAGGCCAAGTTCGACGAGACGGTAGAGGTCCATGTCCGCCTGGGCGTGGACAGCCGCCATGCCGACCAGCAGGTCCGCGGCGCGGTGGTGCTGCCCAACGGCACCGGCAAGAAGGTCCGGGTGCTGGTCTTTGCCAAAAACGACGCCGCCAAGGCCGCCGAGGCCGCCGGCGCGGAGTATGTGGGCGGCGAAGAGTATATGCAGAAGATCATGAGCGAAAACTGGATGGACTTCGACGTGGTCATCGCCACCCCCGATATGATGGGTATTGTGGGCCGTCTGGGTAAGATCCTCGGCCCCCGTGGCCTGATGCCCAACCCCAAGGCCGGCACCGTCACCCCCGACGCCGCCAAGGCGGTCACCGAGGCCAAGGCCGGTAAGATCGAGTACCGTCTGGATAAGACCAACATCATCCACTGCCCCGTTGGCAAGGTTTCCTTTGGCGTGGAAAAGCTCCAGGAGAACTTCGATACCCTGATGGGCGCTATCATCAAGGCGAAGCCTGCCGCCTCCAAGGGCCAGTATATCCGCTCCTGCACCGTGGCTACCACCATGGGCCCTGGCGTGAAGATCAACCCCGCCCGGTTTGTGGTTACCGCCGCCCCGGAGAAATAATCAAAGCGAAAAGCAGCGCCTCCGCCGTAAAAGCGGGGGCGCTTTTTGTCTGCCTGGGGGGGACGGCCTCTGGCAGAAGATTCATTTGTATTCAAAAAGAGTATAAACTGATTCTTACACTCATTCCCCTTGCTGGTAAGATAATTGAAACTGAATACAAAGCACCGCTGCCCCCGCGCCCTTGCGGGGGGCCCCTATATAAACCATGAATGGAGGTATAGCTATGGCCGGTAATTACTATCAGCCTTTTTCGGTCCGCGTCCCGGAGGAGCTGCTGGATAAGATTAAAAGGTTGGCCGGGATGAATAAACGCTCCGCCAATAAGCAGGTGGAGTTCATCCTGGAAAAATACGTGGAGGAATGGGAAGGGGAGAATGGCCCTATCCTTCCCCCGGAGTCCTAACGGTGCGGCGGCCCCTGTTTTTCTTCTCCGCCCTCTTCCTGGCGGAGCTGGCCCTTTTCTTGGGTTGGGGAGGATGGTCCGGGCTGGCGGCAGCCTGCGCCGTCCTCCCCTTTGCTGTTTGGACCCGGAGCAACACCCTGCGCAGGCATCTCCTCCTTTGCGGCCTTCTCTCCCTGCTGCTGGCTATTCCGGTGGTTTGGAGCCTCCAAAGGCGGCTGGAAAGATGGCAGGCGCTGGAGGGGGAGACGGTGGAATTTTGCGGCTGGGTGGCCCAGGAGGAGCCCTATGGACAGGGCCGGGTGCGCCTCCATGGCAGCATCTTGCAGGAGGGAAAGAGCCAAAGGGTGATGCTGGAGCTGCGGGGCCTGGGGGAAGAGCTTCTCCCAGGCCAGTGGGCTGCCGGGCGGGTGCTGGTGCTTTCGGCCCGGAAGGATGGGGACGCCTTGGGAGGCGTGTCCCTCTTGGGCCGGGTGGAGGGGGCGCTGGAGCCGCTGGCCCCGCCGCCTGGCCTGCACCTGTTTTCACCCTTGGCCGCTTTGCGCCAGAGGCTTTCCACCGCGGTGTGGGAGGCGCGGCCAGGGGACGCCGCCGCTGTAAGCGCCGCTATCCTCTTTTCCCGCCAGGACCTCCTTTCCCCAGAGGGGCTAAAGCAGCTGAACCGGGCGGGGATGCGCCACCTGCTGGTGGTCTCCGGCCTGCACCTCTCCATAGCCGTGGGGTGGCTTCGGGGAATACGCCGCCTGGGGCTGGGGGAACGGGCAAGCTCCCTGGCGGCCCTGGCGGGGGTGTGGTTTTTGGCGGGGCTGGCGGGTTTTTCCGTCTCGGTGCTGCGGGCGGCCATTATGGCAAGCCTGGCCCTTTTGGCGCGGCTGTGCTGGGCCAGGGCGGATAGCCTCACCTCCCTGGGGGCGGCGGCCCTGGTGCTGGCCTTGGCCTCCCCGCCGGTGCTCCTCCAGGCCGGGTTCCAGCTCACCTTTGCCGCCTCCCTGGGCCTCCTTTTGGGGCAGGAGCCCCTGTCCAACCTGGGGCGGAGCCTGTGGGAGGGCCGCTTCGGCTCCCTGGGGCGGGGCCCCCGCTGGGTGCTGGAGGGGCTTTCCAGCTCCTTTTGCGCCCAACTGGGGGCTGCCCCGGTGCTGGCGGCCCACTTCGGGTACTTCACCCCCTGGGGGCTTCTTACCAGCCTGTTGGCCCTCCCCCTGGTGATGGGGATACTGCTGGCGGGGTGGGCCGGGGCGGCCCTTGCCCCGGCCGGGGCGGTTTTTTCTTCAGCGGCCGCTCTGCTGCTGGCCTGCGCCCGGATGCTCGCCAGGGGAATGCTCCTTTTGGCGGAGTTGGCGGGGACCCTCCCCGGCGCCGTTCTCCCGGTGCTCCTTCCCTGGCAGCTGGCCCTCTGTGTGCTTGTTCCGGCGGAGGCGCTGGGGTGGCTGCTGCTCCGTCCCCGGCTGCGGCGGCGCAGCGCCAGGTCCCTTTTCTTCTGGGGCCTTGCCGGGCTTGTTCTGACCCTGGGGTACGCCGGCCTCTACTACCGGGGCGGTACATTGATTTCCGCCAGCGGGGAAACCGGCGGGGTGGTGGTTGCCACCCCTGGGGGCACGGTGGCGCTGGCAGGGGAGGGGGAAGGCTACCACCGGCGGCGGCTGGCCGCCCAGCTGGAGCGCTGCCAGGGGGCGGGGCCTTTGGTGCTGGTTTGCAGCTGGGATACCGGCCCAAACGGCATCCTTGCCTTGCACCAGGAGCTTTCTCCCGCCGTCACCCTGGTGCCGGAAGGGGAGCTGGCCCTCCTCCAGGCCCAATCCGCCGGGCCCTTCCTCCCCATCCCGGAGGAGCCGGCGGAGGTGCTGCCGGGGCTTTGGGTGGGCGCCCCCCTGCCCCAGCTGCTTACAGTGGAAACAAACGGCAGAAAATTGCTGAAATCCTGGGCAGGATATGGTATAATAAACGAGTCCAACCTTCCGCCGGGGGGCGATCTCCTGGTGGACATGGATGGAAGGGTGTATCCCCTATCCCCGGAGCTGCGCCCGCAGCGGCTTCCCACAGGGGACACCAATTTAATCTTGCCAAGGAAAAGGGGGTGAGGGCATGGTCCTGTCCGGCCCGAAACAGCTGGACGCCATGATGAAGGAGGGCACCCTGCCGGGGCTGCTCCTTCTGTGGGGGGAGGACGCCCCCCTGATGGCCGGCTACAAGCGGCGGCTGGAGCGGTGGGCGGTTACCGCCTTCCCGGACTTTAACCGCTCCCAGTACGACGGCCGGTTCCCCCTGGACCTGGAGGCGCTGGGGGACGCGGCCCGCTCCCTCCCCATGATGGCCCCCCGGCGGTTTGTGCTGGTGGAGGACCTGGACCCCGGCCTTCTTTCCACCGGGGGCCTGGAAAAGCTCCGCCAGCTGGCGGAGGAGCTGCCGGAGGAGACCCTTTTGGTGATGACCATGGGCAGCGTTCTGCCAGACCTGAAGAAGAAGGGGAGCAAAGGAGCCCAGGTCTTCCAGCTCTGCGAGCGGCTGGGGGGGGTCTGCCATTTCCCCAAGCCGGCGGGCTCCGCCGCGGTCCAGCGGATGGTATCCGCCGCGGAAAAAGCCGGAAGCTCCATCAGTAAGGACGCCGCCCAGCTGCTGGCGGAATACTGCGGCCGGGAGCCCCAGCGGATGTTAACCGAGGTGCAGAAGCTGGCGGCCCATTCCCCGGAGGGCATTACCCCGGAGGACGTCCGGAGCCTGGTGGCGCCGGTGACCGAGGCGCGGGTTTTTGACCTTCCGGACAAAATCATTGCCCGGAACTTCACCGCCGCCATGGCCGCCATCAACGACCTGGTTTTCCTCCGGGAAAGCCCGGTGAGCATCCTTTCCATCCTCTCCATGGCCTTTGTGGACCTGTACCGGGCCGGGGTGGCCCGGAAGGCGGGCATCCCGGACGCCGAGGCGAAGAAGGCCCTGGGGTACGGAGGCAGCGGCTACCGCTACGACAAGGGGGCCCAGAACCAGCGGAAATTTTCCATCCCCACCCTGGAGCGGATTTTGGAGCTGCTGGCCGAGGCCGATAAGCAGATGAAAACCACAGGTCCGGATGCAAGGGTGGTGCTGGAGACCACGGTGGCGGAGATTTTCCGGGAAATGGAGGGAGCCTGATGGAGCGGCTGCGGGTGAAATACCCGATCATCGTGGAAGGGCGGTACGACAAGGCCAGGCTGGCCTCCTTCATCGAAGGGGACATCCTCCAAACCGACGGGTTCCAGGTCTTTTCGGACAAGAAAAAGCTGGCCCTTATCCGGCGGCTGGCGGCGGAGGAAAAGGTGGTGATCCTCACCGATTCCGACCGGGCGGGCTTTCGCATCCGGGGGTATCTGGCCGGAGCCATCCCCCCGGAACGGGTGCTCCATGTCTATATCCCCCAGGTGCAGGGCAAGGAGCGGCGGAAAAGACGGCCCTCCGCCGAAGGGACCCTGGGGGTGGAGGGGATGGAAACGGAGGTGCTCCGGGAGGCGCTGGCCAAGGCCGGGGCCCTGGCTGGGGAGGAGGTCCCGCCCCGCCAGCCCATCACCAAGGGGATGCTTTACGCCCTGGGGTTTTCCGGCGGGGAAAGGAGCGCCGTCCTGCGCCGGGCCCTTTTGAAGCGGCTGGAGCTGCCGGAGGGCATCGGGGCCAACGCGCTGCCGGGGGTGCTCACCCGCCTGGTGAGCCCCGCCCAGCTGGAGAAGCTGGCGAAGGAGCTGCGCCAGGAGATTTTTTAGAGGAGTATGGTCAAACGCGCTGCGGCGCAGAGCCCCGCCTTCTTTTTCTTCTTCCGAAAGAAGAAAAAGAAGCAAAAAGAAGAACGGCAAAAGATTTCCATAACACAGCAAATTCAACAGGAAAAGCTGCGTGGTTTGGCCACTCCCTTTTAGAGAGGAAAGGGGCAGCCCCATGGCGCGCCGGTAAAACTCCAGGCAGCCACTCCCGGCCAGTACAGACTGGCGTAGGGCGAGACACCGGGGGCACCCCGGAGGTGAAAAATATGGAACCGATTCATTATTTGGTCACAAAAATCCAAGGGGATTATGCTATACTGGTAACCACTGATCGGCCGGAGCCCGTTGAGGCCCCGGTGGCCCTTGCTCTCCTGCCGGACGGCGTGACAGAAGGCAGCCGCCTGCTGTGGGAGAACCTGGAATACACCATCATTGGATAAGGACGGAGCGCCTATGAGACTATTTTGCGGAGAACGGGCCATCCAGGTAAATGTGGTTGGCTACCAGTTCCCCTATAACCCCCTGCGGACCATCTACGACAACAACTGGCTGATGGTCCGCATCCGCCTCACCGAGGGGGTGCTGGTCTACGATTTTGACGACCCCTGCATGACCACCGCCGAGCTTGCGGATTTGGTGCGGGGGCTGGAAAACGTGGCGCTGGGCCTCACGGTGGAAAGCGAGGCCCAGTTCATCGAACCCTATATGCGCCTGCATACCCACCGGTGCGTGGGAGGGGTGCTGGTGAATCTGGGCGTCGCCCTCACCGAGGAGGAGGACGACCCCAGCTTTGTGGAGCTTCAGGAGCGGCTGGAGGAAAACGATTGGGAGCGGTTTTGGGTTTCCGCCGTCCTAAGCGACGAGGATTTTTCCCTGATGATCCGCCGCTTCCGGGAGATGGCGGAGCGGTTTCCCCAAAGGTGAAGCCGCCAAAACGAAGAAAAGAGCCTGCAACAGGATGAAAAGACGATAGAAGGAGGAAATGGAAGTGGATCTGGAACAGAGGATTGAAAACGCCAAGGAAAAGCTGGGGGACGCGGTGGAAAAGGCCGCCGGCCGGGCGGAGGAAGCGGCCCAGCAGCTGAGCCAGGAGGTTTATACCGAGCAGGTGCGGGTGCGCCGGGAGAAGCTCAGCGCCCTCCAGGCGGAGGGACACGACCCCTTCACCATCACCAAGTACCCGGTGAGCACCCTGGCGATGCGGGCCAAGGCGGACTTTGCCGCCCATCCGGAGCCCCCGGAGGGGGAGGAGGTCCCCGGCCCCAAGGTCTCCCTGGCGGGGCGCCTGATGACCAAGCGGGGGATGGGGAAGGTGGGCTTTGCCGACCTCCAGGACGGCTCCGGGCGCATCCAGCTCTATGTCCGCAAGGATATTGTGGGGGAGGAAAGCTACGCCGCCTACAAAAAGTTTGATATCGGGGATATTGTGGGGGTCACTGGGGAGATGTTCCGCACCAAGATGGGGGAAATCTCGGTGCGGGTCCAGGAGATCACCCTGCTTTCCAAGGCGCTGCTGCCTCTGCCGGATAAGTGGAGCGGCCTTCGGGACATCGACACCCGGTACCGCCAGCGGTATGTGGACCTTATCGTCAACCCAGGGGTGAAGATCACCTTCTACAAGCGCTCCCGCATCCTAAGCGAGATTCGCAAATACCTGGACGAAAAGGGCTTTTTGGAGGTGGACACCCCGGTCCTCACCCCCTGTGAGATCGGCGCCGCCGCCCGGCCCTTCATCACCCACCACAACACCCTGGATATGGACATGTACCTGCGCATCGAAACGGAGCTGTACCTCAAGCGCCTGGTGGTTGGGGGGATGGACCGGGTCTACGAGGTGGGGCGCATCTTCCGCAACGAGGGGATGGATACCAAGCACAACCCGGAGTTCACCACTGTGGAGCTGTACCAGGCCTACACCGATTACAAGGGCATCATGGACCTGGTGGAGGAGATGAACACCATGCTGGCCCAGAAGGTCTGCGGCAGCACTAAAATCACCTACCAGGGCACCGAAATTGACATGGGCCGGTGGGAGCGCCTCACCATGGTGGAGGCGGTGAAGAAGTATTCCGGGGCGGACTATTCCGCCTGGGAGAGCGACGAGACCGCCCGCGCCTGCGCCAAGGAGCTCCATGTGGAGGTTCCGGCGGGAGCCACCAAGGGGACGGTGCTGGCGGAGCTTTTTGACGCCTTTGTGGAGGAAAAGCTCATTCAGCCCACCATCATCTACGATTACCCGGTGGAGATCAGCCCCCTGGCCAAGCGCAAGCCGGAGGACCCCGCCTTCACCGAGCGGTTTGAATACTTCATCTGCGCCAGGGAGATGGGCAACGCCTTTTCGGAGCTCAACGACCCCATCGACCAGCGGCAGCGGTTTGAAAGCCAGGTGGCGGCAAAGCGGGCCCAGGAGCCAAACACCAAGGCGGAGGTGGACGAGGACTACGTCACCGCCATGGAGTACGGGATGCCCCCTATCGGCGGCCTGGGCTTCGGGGTGGATCGGCTGGTGATGCTCCTCACCGACAGCGCCTCCATCCGAGACGTGCTCCTCTTCCCCACCATGAAACCTCTGGAAAAGTAAAAGGGGGAAAGACCCATGGGATATGCCCGCATCCTGAAGGACCAAAGCGGCAGGCCCTCCGGCTACCGGGAGTGCGACGGGGAGGTCTGCTGGATGCCCCAGCGGCAGTCCTACGAAAGAGAATACCGCCTGGTAAAAATAGAGCCCGCCACGATGGAGGTTCTGAACCACGATTTTATCAAGGACGGGGAACGGGTCTACCGCCAGGGGAAGCTGCTGCGGGGGGTCTCCCCGGCGGGGTTTCGGGTCATCAACGCCATCTATACCGGGGGGCCAGGCGGAATCTGGAGCATCTATGGCGACGCCGGTATCTGCCATCCGGAGAGCTTTGTGGCGCTAGATGACGGGGGCGTGCCGGAAGGAGCGGTATTTCCCCAAAGCTACGGCCGGGACGAAGAATTTGTCTATTTCTTCACCGGCTCCACCGATACCGGCCGCGCCCTCCGGATACGGGCCTGTAAGGAGCCGGCTTCCTTCCAGGTGCTTTGCTGGCAGTATGCCAGGGACAGCAGCCATATCTACTACCAGGGGGCGGTGGTAAAGAAGGCGGATGCGGAGAGCTTTGCCGTTCTGGGCGGGGGCTACGCCAGGGACAAGACCCATCTGTTCCTGGGGGACCGCCTGCTGGAAGAGTCCCCGGAGGGCTTCGTCCCTCCGGCGGTGGGGACCTAACCAAATAGGTCGGTTCAGGCGGTATACAGGGTAAGAAAAAAGAGGTGGCGGCGTTTGGCCGTCACCTCTTTTATAGTTTCAGCGGGGGGCTTTGGGGGAGGGCTCCTCCTCCCTCCGGGAAGGTTCCTGGGATTCCCAAAAGGCCACGAACTCCCGGAAAAGCCGCTGGGCGGAAGGGGACATGTTCCGAGGGAGATAGAGGACCCCCTCCTCCCGGTCGTAGGGGAGGGGCTGGTCGATGAGCCCCATCAGAAAATCGGAGGAAACGTTGAAGTACCGGGCGATGCGCGCCTTGATTTCGTCGTTGGGCTCGCTGCGGTCCTTCTCGTAGGAGGAGATGGTGTAGTGGGAGAGGTTCAGCTTGCTTCCAAGCTCCTTCTGAGAGATGCCCTCCCGGCGCCGCAGATAGGCCAGTCGTTCGCCAAGCATGGGGAAGCCCTCCTTTCCTTTGCTTACATCAGCACGTAGGGGACGATGTTAAGACGGTTGGCCGCCAGAATCCACACCATGTACAAAAAACCGAAGAAGAGGATAAAGCCGATGGAAGCGTAGTACATGATGCGCTTGTCCTTCAGCTGGGCCCGCAGCTCCCCGTACCGCTTCTTGCTGCCGGTGCCGGCCTTGACGGCCCGGCGCAGGCTGTCCAGCTCCTCCTGCTGCTGGGGGGAGATGGCGAGGCAGCGGTTAATTTCCGGCAGCAGCAGCATGGATACCGGCAGCAGCACCAGGGCAAACCGCTGGAAGACGAAGTGCTTCAGGGTCATCAGGAAGAGACAGCCGCAGTAAAGGGCCAGGTTAATGAGGGGCAGGTTTTTGGGATTGCGCTCCAGCAGGGGCTTTTGCAGCAGCACCGCTACAATGGAAAAGACCACAGGGATAACGGCGGTGGCCACGTCCCGCCCCAGCATATAGTAGCTCCCCACCTGGTAATGCTGGTAGACATACTGGGTGATGAAGGAGAGGACCGGCTCCGAAAAGAGGAAGTAGAGCACCAGGCAGACCCCGTAGAAGGTGTAGGTGCGCCAATCCAGGGCCAGCTGGGCCAGGAAATACACCGGCAGCCAGATAAGCATGCTCTTGTGGAAGGTGGCGCTGAGGAGGACAATCAGCAGGTAGGGGAGAAACCGTTTGTTTTGAAGGTGGGGCAGGGCGAACATGAAGATGGCAATGGCGATTTGGTGCCGGATGGTGCAAAGGGTGTAGCCGAAGAAGCCGAAGGAAATGAAAACAAAGACGCTAAGCCACACCGAGGAGGAATAGCGGTAAAGGAAGACGGCGTTCAGGCCCAGGCAGACCAGGGCGATGCCGGAGGCGTACACCACCTGGGAGGAGCCAAAGAGGGAGATGACATACTCCAGGAGGCTGTAGCCCACCTCGATGCGGTAAATATTTTCCGAGGAGAAGACAAAGGGCAGCCCGCCCTCGCAGACCTGGTGGAAGTAATCCAAATAGGGCTGGTAATCAACCCCCACGGTGATTGCGCGGGGCACCGAAAGGGCAAACATGGCGATGCCGGTGATAATGAGAAAAATCAAATCGTTGCGCCGGGAAGGGTGCAGTTCGCAAAGGAAAAAGCCCAGCGCCGCTGTGGCCAGCGCCAGGATGAGATAGGGGGCCATACGCTCCAACGCCTTTCTGTGTGAAATGGGGCGGCAAAAAGCTGGCCGCCGGTGAATACCCCTATTATAGGCGATTCCCGGACAGGATGCAAGGGATTTTTACGAGAATGGCCTCATGCCAATCTGGGCTGCCGCCCCGCCTTCTTTTTCTTCTTGCAAAAGAAGAAAAAGAAGCAAAAAGAAGAATG
>OFFX01000715.1_pt1 | contig 27072 bp, 20 predicted proteins | sample 1521511 | NCBI WGS metagenome assembly OFFX01 (sample SAMEA3504125, study PRJEB24116) | mouse gut metagenome | biome: mouse gut; feature: mouse-associated habitat; material: faeces | place: Denmark | collected 2011
TCCACCGCTAAAACAGACGATTTTCTTTCCCGGCTTGCAGGTCGTGTCCACGTTCACCTCCCCTTTTCCCACGCTTCATCAATCAGCTTGTGGCAGGCATCCGGCCCAAAGTCTCCTACCCACGTCTCCAGTGCCCCGTGCTTTTCCCGGCACTCGTACTTGCCTATCACGTCGTAGTCTAACTCTATCGCCTCCTGGTTGAAGTAGCCGATGCAGGTATGGCTCCCTGTACACAGTCCGGCGCAGATCATGATGCACCCGCTCATTCCCAAGTCCGGGCTGATGGATACGCCCATGTTCCCCATCTGCATAGTGAAGACCCCTTCCAGACACGCTCTCCGGTCCAGGCCCTTTATGGTCCCGAACTTCTGAAGGGACATCCGCCGTGCCATCGCCAGCATCAGCCGAAAGCCGCCTGGATAGGTCCTTTTAGACATTTTCTCCCGCTCCGCCGCATTCAAGCGTTTCACTTCCTCCATTGCGGCCTTGTAGTTGTCGCAGAGTTTTACTAGAATGTGCCTGACTGGCAACGGTTTTGAATTTACCAACCGTTTTTCCAACAGTAAACGGGACATCCAGACCTTTTTTGAGAAAACTGCTTATGATCTTGGTATCCAACACAAGCTCATTCGTCCTTATACACCTAGGCATAACGGCAAGGTGGAGCGCAGCCACAGGAAGGACAATGAGAGGTTCTATGCCACCCATCGCTTCTATTCCTTTGAAGACTTTTCCAAGCAGCTTAAGGCATACAACCGAAGGGATTACAACAGCTTTCCTATGCGTCCTCTGGGGTGGAAAACTCCGAGTCAGGTATTAAGAGATTATCTGCGGTCGGTGTAACATATGTTTGACAAACTTACATATAATAATATTTTTCCATATAAAGAACTTTGTTTCAAAATAGGAAGTACAACATTAGAAATTGGAAATAAATCATTATTTAAACAATATGCAAAAATTATTGCAGAAAGAAACGGATATCATAAATTACCTTACTCTTCTCGCCAATATAAGAATGTTCCCTATTATATACGTGATGACGAAGAATACATAATTTGTGTTGATACTTTACATGGTTTATTTGAAGTGTTTCAAAAAAGTGGTTCTACATATGAAAATTATAAGGGTGAATATGATTTTTCATGTAATAAAGTGTCTGGGAAAACATCTTCCTCTGAAACACATATTTGTTACAAGTATTATTAAAAAAAAGAGAGATCTATATTAAAATAGACTTTTACTAATGCCACTCTTCTATTGGAAAGGATGTGATAAAAAATATTTAAAATTTACTCCCGCAGTTACCGCACTTCCATGTTTTTCCAGCATCATCAATAGCTCCTACAACACCAAATACAGCCGTTTTAACTGCTCTACTGCCAACGGTGATTTTATTTATATTTGTAGAACCACAGATAGGACACTTAGGAATGCAGTTTTGTTTATCTTTCTTTTTTTGCATTCGAGCAAGATTTTTGGCTTGTTGTTCAAGTAATTTCCGCTTCTCATAATCATTTAATCTTTGATTAATCTGAATCTTTTTTTGTACTTGTTTCTGATAATCTTCCGTAGAAAATAATGGGTTATCTTTCAATTCGCCCATTACAAAATTTTCTTTACGTAATAATTCTTCTTCGTCAGAAGTTTGTACCCAATCTTCTACAAAAATATGATATTTGTACTTCAAATTTTCTGGTAACAACTTCATTTTTGTACCACAATTTTTACATTTTTTGCTAAAAACTATATGCCCAACATGACCGCATTTTTCACAATACATTACTTCATCCATTTTTGATATTACCCTCTACTTTTCTAAATTGTAGCATAAACAAAACAAAAATGCCACTCCACATGGCTTAAAAATTTGCGTTCTCCACAAACGCATAGTATGTCTCCACAACATACACATTTTAATAGTATGATATTCACAACAAAAAACGAAGAACTTGCTATATTTGGAAAAACAATAGATGATATTAAGAATAAGATTGATAAGTTTAACGAAGTAAAAACCAAAAATGGTTTATTTGGCGAAAACGGTGCTTTAGCATCCTTATTCAGTGGCAAAAAGTTAAACAATATCCTAACACCAGAAACATTAAAACAATTTGATGAGTTTAAAAAGAAATTCAACAGCTCCTCTCTCAGTGCAGAAGCATTAGCTGAACAAATGGAGAATGTTGACCAGAGAATCATTGACTATGCTAAGACCTGTAAAAATGGAGAAATGACTACAGAAGGGTTTAAAGCGTCTGTAGAAGGTATGACACTTTCTGCCAAAGCAGGTAAAGTAGCACTACAGGCACTTGCAATGGCTGGTAATATGATTGCTATGTGGGGAATATCAGAAGTTATCTACGCAATACACTCATGTATAACTGCATCAGACAGACTCAAAGAATCTGCGAAAGATTTAGGCAGTCAGTTCTCTTCTACTAAGTCGGATATTGAAGTCTATAAATCAAAAATCAATGATTTATACAAAACAATCAACGATAGCTCTTCTTCATATGAAGATACTTATAATGCCCGTAAAGAATTGCTTGCAATCCAAGATGAGATGATCGAGAAATTTGGCAGTGAAGCTGAAGCTGTAGAATTAGTTACTTCAGCTATTCATGGCAACACAGAAGCATTTGATGATCTTACTAAACAAAAATGGCAGGAAACTGTAAACGAATTTACAAACGGTTCTGATAAAAAATGGACTGAGAGAGTTGGTGATTCATGGGCTAACTTATGGAGTGGAGCTTCAAATAACTTTGATCGTATGATCAAAGAAATGGAGAATACAGAAGTAAGTTTCCGTGTCATTCCAAGATATGATGATGAAGGAACATATGAAGAATTCTCTAACAAACTAAAAGAAAACTTCGGTGCATCAATAACTCATACAGAACGTGATGATGTATTCACTTTATCTGGTGATTTAGACGACATCTATGACCAGTTACTTAACATACAATCTCTTGCAACAAACATGGGAATAGACGATTCTTTCTTACCAGATTTGTCACGTCAAGCTGATGAAACCAAAAAGACTCTTGAAAGCTATCAGGAAATTTATAATCAGCACATATTATATGACAAAATATTTGATAGCGATGCATATGAAAAATCTTTTAATGATATCAACGATGCATACAAGAAATATCAAGAAGCATTTGCATCTGGTAATAACGATGCAATAGAAACAGCAAAACAATCATTTGCTGAAATTGTACAAGGTGCTACAGAAGGAATTAGTGACCAAAGTGTTATTGATTATTTCAATAGTATGTATCCAGATTTGCAGGAAGTCGTTGGTGGCTGGGAATTTGAAGTTAAATTTAAGGCTGCTATAGATGACGATGCAAATGATTTTGAAAATGAAGTAAAAGATGCTATTGGAAAATTCGATTCTTCTAATTCAGTATTAAATTTTCAGTCAAATGTTGCAACACAAGAACAGATTGATGCTTATGCCCAACTGAATTCTATTGCAGATGAATATAATCTGACTCTTGAACAGTTAATCAAAGAGCTAGAACAGCTTGGGTTAATCAGTTCAAATGTCAAACTTGATTTACGAAACAGATTATCAAATGGCACACAGAATCTTGTAATTGATGACTGGATTGCTACTCTCACAGATGAAGAAGCAAGTATGGCAAACAGTACCGCTTTTGATGAAGCATTAAAGCATCAGAAAGAAGAATTAGATGGTGCTGCTCTCTCTGCTGAGAATTACAGTGCTGCTTTAGAAGAAGTTAAAAATAGTCAGGATGGTTTAGGCAACGAAACTGGTATTTCACCACTATCTATCTCCCAGACAATTGACCATCTCAACACACAACTCAAACCAGCATTTGATTCGTTACAGTCTGCATACCAGGATATTTTCACAGATGATGGTAAATTCGCATTAAACACCATAGATATCCTATCAACATGCGACACCATTAAATCCAAACTGGATGATATGGCAGAACTTGGATTAGATATCGACTATTCTTCCTATGAGGATTTTGTAAGGGTATTACGAAGTTCCGAATCAACAGAACAAAATGTAAAAGACGCATTTGATTCCCTTGCTGCTTCCATTACCAGTGCAGGATTATCAGGTGCGGAGGATTTTGAAACACTGAAAGCCGCTCTTGAAGACCTGGGTGTTGTAAATGAGGAACTTGTGGCATTTGAATCACTTGCAAATAATACGGAAGCATTGAAGAAAGCCGGGCTTGACTTGGCAGAAGCTACGGACGAACAAATCAATACCTTTGCAAATGAAATGGTGTCCGCAGAAAATGTGTCAAATGCTATTGCAATACTTACCTTCCAGAAGGAATTATGCGGATTGCAGGATTTGAATACGGCAGGTGAGGTTGCAAATTTACTTACACTTGCTGAAAATGCTGGATATACAGGTGAAGTGATTGAACATCTTACAGAATTGGAACAGATATACCAGCAGATAGCGAGTGGCACACTGACACCAGGACAATTAGATGCAAAATTAGCAAGGGCTGAAGAACTGCGGACACTCATCAAGGAATCGGCAGGTAAAATAAATTATGAACCGAAAGTTGATTTTAAGGGTGCAGGCGGCAAAAAATCAGCCGGAACCGCCGGAAAAGAAGCGGCAGATACCTATCTGGAAGCATTCGAAAAAGAATTGAAAGACCTTGACGATCTGAAATCCAATGGAAAAATAAGCGAAAAACAATACCTGGATGCCCTAAGGCGGCTCTATGTCAAATATTTCAACCAGAAGAAAAAATACCTGAAGGAATACGAGAAATACGAGCATCAATACCTGGAAGGCATGAAATCCCTCTACGAATCCGCTTTCAGCTATATTACAAAGCAGATTGACAAGCGCATAGACGCAGTCAACAGCCAAAAGGATGCCGCCGTATCCGCCCTGGAGGCGGAGCGCGATGCACGCCTGGAAGCGATAGAGGCTCAAAAGGAACAGTATGAACACGAGATCGAGGGCATTGAGGCACAGATAGACGCCAGGGAAAAAGAAATCAAGGCCATGCAGGACGCCAACGGGGAACGTAAACGTGCCATCGATTTACAGAAAGCGGAATATGAACTCCAGCGCATGCAGAACCAGAAAACCTCCTTCGTCTATAAAGACGGCCAGATGGTGTACGAAGCCGATACTTCCGGCATCCGCGATGCCAAACAGGAAGTGGAAGACGCAAAGCTGGAAATTGACATCTCCAAAATCGAAAAAGAAATCGACCGGCTGGAAGAAGAAAAGGACCTCCTCCAGGAACGGATCGACCTGCTGGACAAAGAGGCGGAACAGGTCAATCAATATTATGACCAGCTGATCGCCCAGACGGAAAAGCATTACGACGCCATGGTAAAGGGACTGGAGGATTACAAGTCCCAATTCGAGGCATTGACAGACCTTCTTGAAAACGCACAGCTGGAAGCAAGCCTTTCCGAACTCGGCATCAACATGGACGCCCTGTTAAGCGGCTCGCAGGAAGAATTTGAAAAACTAAAGACTGCCTATATCGGCATCCTGGCGGACATGAGCCGTGGAAATGACGGCGTACTCGAGCAGCTCTCCCGACTGTCCGGCATCAGCACGGAGTCCATCAGCTACCTTAATGCAACAAAAGGTGCGTTGGAAGAACTTGGGGATGTGACCCTGGAAGGGCTGGAAGAAAGCATTGGCGGTATCGGCGAATCCGCAAGCACTCTTTCCACAAGTGCGGGAGAAGCATCTGCCGCCGCAGGAAGCATACAGGAAAGCGTCCGCAATATGTCCCAAAGCATAGCTCCTCTGAATACGGAGCTTGGGAACCTGAAAACCCTGATCGGCGAACTCATTGCATTGTTAAATGACATAACATTCCCTGAAATCGGTGAGGAAGGCTATGCACAGAAACTAATGGACATTGCACAAGCATTCGGTGAAATCGCATCGAAATGCGGCGAATTCAAAAACATCGACTTCTCTTCCATCATCGGCTCCGCATCCGCGCCCAGTACGGACGGTGCCGCGATGCCTGGCGGGGAGGGGATGGAAGGAGCAGCGGGAACCGGCTTTCTGGGGCTTGCATCTGCCATTTCAGAAGCAGTGTCATCCATTGACGAGCAGATGGGCAAGTTAAAGACGGCATTGGATTCAGGGAATAGTTACTTTACGGGGCAGATTGATGTCATCAACGAGAAATATATCCCTGCATGGGAGAACCTGCGGACACGCCTTGCGGAAATCATCGGCGTAGAAGGCGGTGACAGTGAGGATAAGGAAGGCAGGGGGAAACAGAAAGCCGGAAGCACCGACGGCGGTTCCGCATCCGACGGGAAGCCGGGAAGCATTATAGACATTATGCAGACTGGCGGGGATGCCGTTGACGCAAAGCTGGAAGACCCGTGGTTAAAGGCATTCAACGACTTTGCAACGGACGGCGACAACTCCATCCAGACCATATGCGACAAAATCATTGATCTTGTCACAAAAATGGCGGAGATCATACAGGCGAAATGCGAAGCTGCCGCAAGCGCATTGCATTCCCTTGCAAAAACGGCAGAGTCATCTCTTTCCGCAGCAGGCGGCTCCAGATCAGGGAACACAGTATCCGGAAATCCCATCTTTGTTTCCCCAAATGCGAAAGGCACCGTTGGCCATGCATTTGCAGAAGGTACGGGAAAATATAAAGGGCTGGCACATGACGAGAAGCATGCCTTGCGTTCCGAATACGGGCAGCCGGAACTTACCGTATATCCTGACGGAACAGCGGAGCTTACTACGGAACCGGTGCTTGGCAGCTTGCCCAAAGGCACTGTCATTTTCAATGAAGAACAGACAAAACGCATCATGAACAATAAGGGGGAAGAACTTGGCAATACACATGTTGAAGACACAGTTGTAACCAAGGATGGACGTGTTTTACTTCCAATTACCCCCGATAACGAACTATACCGGATACAGCAGAAATTTGAAGCATATTTCAAAGAAAATAAAGGCGCATTTATTGATCCGGCTGCTGCCATGTTCAGAGCGACTGAGTCCATGGACCGGGTGATAGAAACAATCAGCAATAATAAAACCATGCACCAGAACATGATAACCATAGGCGACATACACCTTCATGAAGTACAAGATGCCCACAGTTTATCCAGGGAACTGTTGCTCAGATTCCCAAACATGCTTTTGCAGGAGACAAAAAAAGTATAACTACTGATGAATCAAGAAACGGGATGGCGCATTGCCGCTATCCCGTTTCAAAAAAGGAGAACCGATCTTATGAACGAAGTCTTAAATGAAGACATAAAAGCGGCAAATATGCTGGCAAGGCAGATCGCCGCCATAGTTAAAAACCATGGACATAAATACGACAGGACTTTTGCATCGGCCGTCAAAAGCATAAACAAAGATTCCACCTACACTATTATGGATGATGCGGGCGCGGAACGGAAAGTAAAATGCTCCCTTCCCAATGCCGCCTTAAAAACCGGGCAGTACGTATGGGTAAAGGTTCCTTGCGGCAGACTGGAGGATATGCACATATGCGGATTGAAATAAAATTGAATAATAAACGAACCGAAGGGAGGTGAACGAATATGGCAAAACCGATAGTAAATAAAATAACTCCTTTTGATGCTGAAATGGATAAGGAAATCGGATTTACATGGAATGGAAGCCAGTCATACGCAAACCGGCTGATCATTTATAATGCCGATTCTATGGAAAAGATCTACGATAAAACAATCACTACGTTTACCCATTCCCACACAATTCCTGCCGGAACACTTAAAAACGGGAAGCAATGGATCGCACAATCTCAGACGTTCGATGTGGATCATTTGGAGAGCGGCCTGTCTGACAAACGATACTTTCAGACTTTTAAGACCCCCCTCTTCTATTTCTACGGTTTAGAAAACGGACAGACGATCCATACTGCATCTTATAAGGCACAGATATATTATCTACAGGAAGATTATGAAGATATTCAGTCCTTCCGCTTTTCCCTTTATGACGGAACGAAAACATTGCTCAAAGAAAGCGACACTTTATATAACAGCGACCAGATCAACTATACTTACAAAGGACTGGACAACCATACCGTTTACTACTTCAAATGCCATGGCATTACCGTAAACGGCATGGAAATCGATACCGGCTATATTGAAGTCTATACCGATTATAAAATGCCGTCCACTTACGGCATCATCTATGCCGAAAATGATCCGTTGCACGGATATATCAAATACCATACCAACATAAAAATTATACAATATAACGGCAGCAAAACCTTCCGCTTCGAAAACGGAATGATAGACCTTCGAAATGACGAAGAAGGAATCTATTATGACGAGGGATTTGTCATAGAAGATGATTTCACGCTAAAATTACGGGGCATGTATCTGAACCAGACCGCTACGATCCTGAAACTGCGCAATACGCAATATTCCCTTGTAGTAGAATCCTTTTTGTACGAAGATGGCACAACCCGTTTCAAACTCACCGTTCCCAACCACCTGAATAACTATATCCTCTATTCGGACGCTCTCGCCTTTCAATCTACGGATATGGTCTGTGTCTGGATCAGGCGCGTCCATGATATTTACCAGCTGGAGATTTTAGTGGATCCCGATTTCACGGAAGAAAACAACATCTGGTACGGGCAGCAAATGCCTGGCAGCGGACTGGAAGTATATGATTCCTGGATCGATGCGCCCAATTTATTTACCTACTCCGTGAACCGCGAAGGAATGAATATACATGCTTCCGACAGCGAACCCGACGAAACGGAAACAGATGATCTATGGATTTAAGGAGGTGACAACATGTTTTTTCTCAACAACATCCTTGGAGCAACTAAGGATACGATCCCATTGACTCCGACCCACCTGAACAACCTCACCTATATAAAACTCAGCAATGGCCTTTATGACTGCCTCTACATTACAAAAGAAACAAATTCGGAACCATCCATGGATTGTCCTCGGGAATGGGACTTTGATACCATTTTCCACGCTGATTTTAACAACTCCACCAATGCCGGTAACGTAGACTGGAATTTAGATTCCGTGTCCCATTTGATCGTAAAAAGAAGGGACACGTCCAAATTCCAATGGATCACCATCGCCGTAAAAGAAATCCGCGCGCTCGAAGATTTTTCAGACGGCATCAAGGGAAACGATTATACCAACGCTTCCCATGTGGAATATGAATATGCCATAGTCCCTGTCTTACATGGCACGGAAGGGCTGTATCACACTGTTTTTGTCGATTCGCAATTTCATGATATTTTCCTCGTGGAAAAAAACTGCATCATTGGTACGCCGTCCTCTGACGGTTTCTGCGATACGACGAGAAGAGTCCCTTCTTCTGTCAATGAAACTATCCATAACAAATACCCTTCCTATATCAGAAATACCCTTGCCAATTACGACAAAGGGAATTGTAAGGGTAAATTCATCGAACTGGACGAGGAGCATTGCGACTTTTCCGTTGCAGACGCTCTCCGCGTTCCCTATCAGCGAAAAATCATGGATTTCCTCGCCGACGGAATGCCGAAATTATTAAAGCATTTCGACGGAAGGATATGGCTGGGCCCGCCGTAACGGGCGATCCCACGGACACCGCCAACGGCACATACAATAACCGGGATATCTCTTTTGAATGGACCGAAATCGGAAATTATGAATCCGAGCGCGACTTATACAATACAAATCTGTCCGATGTGGAAGAGGAATGGTGGAACGAATGATTACAGCAAAAGACCTTAAACTAATGTTGCAAAAACCATTGCACTTTTTATTAAAAATCGAAGTTTTAAAAGATGATGGAAAAACAATACTCGACACATTGAAAGGCGTTGTCATCGGAGGAACTGCCTCCATCGACAGCGCTTCTTCCATCCGAAGAACCTTTTCTGCCTCTCTGATCCCGACCCTCCATGACAACAACAATACAAAAATTACGGAGGAAGGGCTTGTCTGGTTAAACAAAGAACTTCGCATATATGCGGGCGTCATGGACATAAGAACCGGAACATATACTTATTATCCGCTCGGCCACTATGTATATACCAGTTCTTCCGGCTCCTACGATGCAGCTACAAATCAGCTGACCATTACATGCAGTGACTATATGTCCAAATTGGACGGAACAAAAAACGGACAGATCGGCGCATTCACCACTCGTATTCCCGCATACGAGGAAAATGCGCAAACCGGCGAAATCATCAAACACAATATTATACGCGAGGCGGTGATCTCCGTTCTAAAACAATCAGGAGGAATCGACCGCTATATGGTCGATGATATGGGCGAATATAAGGCGCTGCCCCAAAATAACGAGGACTGGAAAAACTACAGGGTTCAGAACCCCCTATGGAACGCCATCCCCTACGACCTGGAGTTCTCCAGCGGATGCACCGTTTTATCCATACTGGAAACACTCCGCGACCTTTACCCCCATTATGAAATGTTTTTTGATAAATACAATGTATTCACATGCCGTATGATCCCAAGCTGTTACAAAGACGATATTATTTTCAGCAACGAATTCCTTCAAAGGATCTATATCTCGGAAAACACCAGCATAGATATGACGGCCGTCAGAAATATATGCGAGGTATGGGGAAAAGTCATCGAAGCGGATTTCTATACCGAACAATGCAGCTATCAGAGTAATATATACCACTGTTCCATCGACGGATACGACGAGGCCTACTATAACGGCGATACGGTTGCTGTAAAAATACCTTCCGCAAACGCCGCCAATCCCAAACTGGATATCAATCATTTAGGGGCCATTCCTATTCTGGACGAAAATACGGAGTCTCCTGTCGCGCGCCTTGCCCTGGAAAAAGATGCTGTCTTTGTTTTCAAAATAAAAAGCAAACGAACCGAAGGCCAAACCACATACAATGCTTATCTCCTCGGCCATTGGCAGGCGCATGGAATGAACGTTCTCACGGATGGCACTGTCGGCAGCGATTACACGTTCCAAGATGGAACCATATGCCCCCGTTACTCCAAAAAATATTTCCAGAAAAAATACAACTGTGAATCCGTGGAACTGGAAATCATCCCCAATTCCCCATTTACCGTACAAAAACTCGGAGAAATACCTGATATAAAAACAGGCGGCGATTACGACCGTATTACTTCCGATTCCCTGGCGCTCTCCCGCGCCAAATGGGAAAACTGGAAAAATTCCAGGCTCACGGACAGCATTACTTTAACTACAAATCTTGTTCCTTTTTATGATGTGAACATGAAAGTATTGTACCAAACTTCCTGTTCCAGCGCGCCGAAACAATATATAATTAAATCCGTTTCCCATGATTTTAGCTCTGGAACCTCCACACTGTCTTTAATGAAATTTTATCCCTTATACGATGACATCATCAGGGAAATGGGAACCCACCGCGCTCTCTCCAACTATAAACATGGTACCTTAAGCCAATATACCCATCATAAACTGACCGAACTCATAGGAGGTGATCCTTATTAACGTAACGACAAATCTAAAATTGGGGAAACCCACAAACGAGGAAAAGTATGATATCAAAGTGCCGAACGCCAATATGGACATTATCGACAGCAATATCAAAAGATTGCAGGATGCCGACCGTAACTTTGCCACCAATGAAAATTTACAGGCGCATACGGAACGCAGGAACAATCCCCATGAAGTCACCAAACAGCAGATAGGACTGGATAAAGTCGTAAACCGGCAGCAAATCTACGGCATCCCCGGCACCGTTACTACAGGCGGAATACCCGTCTTTGACGGCAACGGATATACCGTCAGGGACAGCGGGTTTACCATTGGGAAATCCGTCCCATCCCATGCCGTCTTCACCGACACGACTTATGGAATCGCTGACGACAATGCCCCGGGAATCATCAAACCAAGCGATTCCATCCGAGTTTCTTCCGACGGAACCGCTTCCGTCGCCGATGATTCCCATTCCCACGATACGCAGTATTATGGAAAATCGGAGGCAGCCCTGCTTCATGAAAAAAATTTGCAGGATTCCAAAAAATATACTGATTTGAAACTCTCAGAGCATAAGGCTGAGAATACCGTCCAAAAACAGATCGTTGCTTCCTTGCCCACATCCGGCATAAACACTAACACGATATACCTGGTGCCAAAGACGGATGCTTCCACTCACGACCATTATAATGAGTACATCAATTTAACAGGCGATACAAACGGATGGGAATTTTTAGGAAATACATACATTGATTTGACTGATTATTATAACAAGTCGGAAGCCAACCGTATCTTCTTCCTTAATTCCAATATATCGCAAAGCAACGAAAACAGATCAAATAAGGTTCCAAGCAGCGCATTTTTATTTAGCATCATACAGCAAAAAAATTCACAAATACAGGATTTACAAAACGAAATTAGTGAGATAAACAGCAATTTATCTGAGTTAAACAACCGTTTGTTAAAAGGTAAAGCTGTTACTTATACACCTACAGACATATTTGACAGAATCATCTTCCGAAAAATTGGCCCTGTAGTATTAGTCATGTTTGGACGCATTATCCGCGAAATCTTGAACACTGAAACAAGTAAAACAATGAGCATAGGAACTATCCCAGAAGGATATCGGCCTTCAAGTTCATATGTTACCATGCTTTCGGTAACATTAAGCGGAGTGCCAATGTATTTTGGCACTAGCAGTTCGGGAGAATTTAGCGTACGTATTACCCGTACTATTGCAGCAGGTATAAGTTCTTACGGATCTTGCGTATATCTTTCCAACCCGTAGCCTACAGTAGTTAGCCGGATAGATACTAGGAATTGTAGAATGTGAATGTGGTGCCATGGTAGACTTGTCTTTTCCAAGTAGCAAAATGAAAAGAGGAAGAGCGCAAAACGGAGGGAATATTTGCCCAACGATAACAGCAGAATGAAATCAGAAGAAGTAAACAGCAATTTACCAAAATTGATCCTATTCAAAATATTTACAAAGGAAGTTACACTTACTGACGATAAGGCACAAATAGTAGATATCCCTATTAATTCTATAGCTGGTTATACGGCATATTGCCTTAATTTCTGTGCCTTTAACGGTCACGTAATTAGTACCTGTTTAAGCATTTCAGCGATTTCGGAATCGGTAAGAGGAACCGTAAGATCAGATACGAGTGTAACCTGCTCCGTACGAGCCGTCATTATGTATATAAAACAACTATAGTTTAGAAAAATAAAGTATTTTTGCCGAAAAGACTCAAATTATCAATTATTTCAAAAATTGTTAAAGTAGAAGCATACATAGAATATACAGGAAGATATCACTATGTATATATTTTACACAATACTACTGCGCTTATAGTTATTTTTTGCTGGCCGGACGTTACATTGCGGAGTTCGATAAGGACATTATTTCCGTTAAGCATGAACCTTGTTATAGCGCTTGATGCCGTATTGGCATTTACGGCAATAACGCCTAATGCAATGTAGCCGCTTGGTACTGTATAGGGCAAATTTACAGATAAAATCGTTGAGGCTTCTACGGTAAATTCTTTTGTTTGCGTATTCACAGTTGTAATAACGCTGGAAAGAGACGGACGCCCGGCTATGCTTTCCCATGGAACACTGCCAGCGCTGTTGGCATAATTAACGTTTTGGCTTCCTATGTTACTGGTAGTGATAGCGGTGTTTGCATCTTGTTTGGTGGATAAATTGCTGTTTAATACACTAACCGCCTTACTGGAAGCAGCGATATCTTCCCTTTGGGAATCCAGTGCGGATGATATACCATGTATGCCGCCGACATTGGTTCCCAATATTTTTAAACCCTGTACAATGGCAGATAAGCTTTTTTTCATATTCGAAAGTGTGGAGAATATGCTGGTATGACTTTGGATGGCGTTGCTGGTTGTTTCGGCAGCGGTGTTAGATTCAGCCAATGTGGTGTATGTGCTTGTGGTATCGTCGAATGCGGGCTCTTCAATTCCGGCAATACTTTCGTTTGCTGCAGTCATAGCGCTTTCCAGCGTATTCCCGTCGGCCATTTCAACATTTTCTGCCGAGATGCTTTTGATTTCCGAACCATTTTTTCCGCGGGGAATTCCAAAATCTATATAGTTGTTTAATCCGTCTTTACGGATATCCACGGTTGCGTTCTGATCGGGATCCAAAGTGGTGACATTCCCTTTCAGCATTTTGGGAGTTAATCCGTCTAATTGTTCCGGTGTAAAATCTTCAAACACGAAGGAATCTCCTTTGTCACCGACTACTTTTCCTAAATTTAATTTTGGCATAGAATAAGTACCTCCTTTAATTGTAAGATAAAATAAACAATTCCCCATGAGCCATGGGGAATTTGTTTTTTGAAATATAAGAAATTTTTAAAATATAGTGTGTTAAGAATAGAATATAAAAACCAAATGCTGTTATGCTATCCGACGGTCAGGATGAGGCATCCGTTATCGTCGATATGGGCATCGGGCGGATTGTTCTCATCATTGTAATAGAGCATTAAATTTTCATTTTCGATTTTAAAGGCGATTTGGCCTTCTATTGTTGTGACAACACCGTCTTTTCCATCAATACCGTCTTTTCCGTCCCTTCCGTTAAAATATCCCGAGGCCAATTTGTTCTCTAAGTCGTTGGAGACATTATGGGCGCGTTCGGTAGCTTTACCCGCAAGGGTGGCTGCCGCATTTGCCGAATCGGCAGCAGTATTAGCGTTGTCTGTTGCCGATTCGGCATTGAGAATCGCGGTTTCGAAAGCATTCTGCCGCTGTGCTTCCGCATTGTTTCGGTCGATTTCGTTTTGCTTGCGTTCCTCTTCGCTGGATATCCGCTGGTTCTCATTGGCAATTCTTATTTGTTCCGCATCGGAAACCGTATCGCTTAATCGATTCATGGCATCAATGGCAGCGTTTGCCGTATTGGTGACATCAATACAATGAGTTGTGGCATCGTTGCATTCCTGTGTAGCCTGAACGGTATTTGCAGTTGCTTCCACACAACGTTCGGTAGCAGTATTACAATTCTGAGTAACATTTTCCATTTCTGATTTCAGGCCCGATAAATCTGCCTGAATTTGATGGACTTGATTGATTTTTTCTATTAAAAGTCCGAATTCATCAGAGGATACGACGTATCCTATATCAAAACTTGATTGGGAAATGATGATAAAAAAAGGGAACGATGTAAGCGTCCGGTTTTCAAGATTTGATATGATTGAGATTTCATAATTGCTGCGTCCGCTTACGGCAGACATTTGCTGTGTGATTTCTATGCGGATGGTATTACTGTCCAATATCTGACATTTGTTAAAAATGACATTGTTGTCCGGTTTCGTTCCCCGGATGGATACCGTTACCGCTTCGCTGTTTACCGTATAGGGCTGACCGTTGTTCATAAGTGAGATATCTACATATCTCGTTCCATATCCATCTCCCTGTATGCCTTTTACAAATAAAAAGTTATTATTGCTTGCAAAATCTACAGTATATTGCTGGATAAGTGGAGTAATTGTGTCGGGCATGGAAGTCCTCCTTTCTGAAAAAATGGTTTATTTTTCCGCGTTATCGGCTTCATCCTTCTTTTCCCTTTCGTTGTTTTCGGCATTTTCCAGACATTCTTTGTTAATCTGGGCATAGTATAAGTGTTCCAGATTGTTCATAATGTCTTTCATGATGAAATAAGCGGCTCCGATATCGAGGCTGCTGTTTTCAATGGAATAGTTGATTTGTTCTTTTAAGATTTGGTAGTTTTTGATCATTTGTTCCTCCAATTTTCTTGCTTAATCACCATTTGTTATGTAGACATAAAATATAGTTGGTTTGTACTAGCCCAGACATGGTTTACAGCGCCATCATTATTAGTGGTATATAGTATAGGTGGGATAACTACCTCTACTTGCCGCCAATGTGAAGTTTTATTTTCAAGAGCATCAATTCTTTCTATGGCATTGTTTAATGAATTGACGGTAGCATAATCATTTAACACGCCGGTATTTCTAATGTTCCCAGCAGTTATATTATTTACAACCAATTTATCAAAGTCTCCCAAAGCCCCGCCATTTAGGACAAAGCTGCTATTAGCCAAAAATCCGTTTTCAAACGCACCGTAAGTACCGTTGGTGCTTAAGCTTACCCCGCCAAATGAGCTGCCAGTGTTTACATTATTAATGTAAACATCTTCAAAATGAGCTTTACCATCAGAATTAATCCACCAGTTTCCGTTCGATGCGCGAATGGAATCACTTTGTATAGTAGCGCCGCCAATCGTTCCGGATATTGCAGTAATAACGCCGTTGGTAGTCACTTTAAACTTACTGTCTTTACCAAGAGCAATCCCGTCCGTACCGAGATAAATGCCGGCTTTGTCATCGGAAATAGAAGATTTGCCATGGTACAGTTTATCTCTCTCCAGTACAAAGCCGCCGGTACCTCCAAGATATCCTTTCTCCGCATAAAAAGTTCCATCATTGGACAGCTTCAGCACATTATTGGCACCCAGGGCGATTCCGTCTGTGCCTATATATATGCCGTTTGTACTTGAAGTAAGGGAATTTTTCCGGCAGTATATTTTCCCGTCTTCAATCACAAAGGCGTTTTGGCCGCCGATCCAGCCTTTTTCGGCTTTTATCGTACCTTTTGCGGTCAAGACGCCTTTTTCATCCAAAGTAAGTTTGGTTTCATTGCCGGCGTTGAATTCGAAGGTTCCTTTATTGAGATCGATTTTGGTACCTGTTTTGCCGGCAGAGTAGTTGGTGGATTGCAGGATGCCTCCATAGATTTCGCTGCCCTCTATGACAGAGCCGCCGATATATCCGGCTAGTACAAGGTGGGCGATGAGGCCGAAATCATTGTATGTGACCCCTTGCTTTGTATACTGTACCCGTCCCAGGGCAGTGTTAATGGTTTGGAAGGCGTCATCGCTGAAAAGAATCTGGGAATCGCCGATAAAGATTCTGTCATTGGGGTATTTGGATTCGGGGGTATTGCTGACAATGATCCCCCTGTCGTCAATCGTGACGTCTGATCTGGATGTTTTCAGGGTTTCGCCGGCAGCCAGCAGACCGCTGGCAATGACCTTTGACAAGTCGTCCGCCTCTTTGTTGGCACGGTTCCAGTTGCTGCTGTTAAAAGAAACGGTGGAGGCGACGGAAGAGGCGGTATCCAGTGCCGTTGTGGTATCCGCATATATATTTTTTCCCTTGACTTTATTCATATTTCCAAAAGTAACGGAAAAGTCGTCAGGATGGTAGAAATCCATATCCAGAGTCAGAAGCCTTGCCTTTACGATATAGTCATCGCGAATAATAATATTGATATAATTGCCAGGTTCAAAATCGGAGGAAACGTTTTTAAATTCCTCCATTTCAAAAAGATTCAGCAGTTCCGCGCTGAACTGTAATTGCGGCTGCGATACTTTTTGCAGCTCTTTCCGGCCAAAGGCAAGCATTTCTTTTAACATATCCATCCGCTCGGAATCGGTCATAGTGTCGGTGACGACAAAATTGGAAGAGGACAGTTCGTCCTCACGGATGAATTTGGACAGCTCTTTTAATTGTCCGGCCGTAAAATTCTGCTTCATACTGATTGAGGAAATCATGCGGTCCATTTGCGCGCCAATGGAAGATTGTCGGGTTTTTAAGGAAGAAATTTGTTTTTCAACGGCAGAAATCTGGGATTTGATCGCAAGAATGGCGTTGTATACGGGGAGGTATAAGGTCTTATAGTCCTTGTGGTCTTTTTTCCCCTGTCCGGCCTTGATCATAATCGATTGTCTTCGTTCATAGGAAGCGAGTTTTTCCTGCAGCGGTACAAGCCCATATTCTGCCCAGTTGACGCTTTCCGTATTGGAAGGCATTTTCTCATGGGTAAGATGGTTGATCTCGTTATAATAATTTTGGTATTGGGATAGAAGAGAAGAGTAGCCGGGCAGACTATCGTTCCATTTTTTTGTCCATTTGCTGTATGCATCGCATAATTCTCGGCTCATGAAATCGGGCGAATGAAAGTAGTCCAGCATATAAATTTTGTCGTATCCCATATTTACTTCGCGCAAATTCAGGTCATCGGCGCCGGTAACGGTCAGACATGTCTTAATGTCATCAATGGAAGAGGAGATATCCGTTGTTTTCAGAAGATTATCATAAGTGACAAAAATGTCCGTGTCTTTTCCGACCGTGTCTTCCGTGTACGCATGGATTCTTTGGTGCAAGGTGTCGAAGAGAAATACGCATTGAAAGGCGGCTGCGGCGTCTTTTGTCAGGAAAGAATAGACATCCTGTCTTGTAACTTCGAAACATCGTTCCATTGTCATAAGGGAGGTGTCGATATGACCAAGCGTCCAGTCCGGGCATTTTTCCAGAACCAGATGGAGCAGGCTTTTATCCGGGTTCGACAAGTTGTAAAACTTAACACCGTCTATGCTTTCCGTTGTACCCATGTTGACCGTGAATAATTTGAGATATTTCTGGCCGAGCATAGTTTCCAGGCCGACCGCTTCACAGTCTTTGCATTCCAGGCGCTGTCCTTTGGCTTCTGTTTTTACGCTGGATAAAATGAAGCGTCCAAGTTCTTCCACTTCTATGAACTGTCCTTCGGTTATGGAATCATAGGCCGGATTTTTTACATTGTCCATCTGCATGTAGCTTTTAAACTGAATGATATCCGGGGCATTAAATTTGAAAAAATATTTCTTTTCGGTGCAGCTTAAAACATGCATCCGGTCATGGTTGGCTTTTGTAAGGATATAGGCAGGAGGGACGGTGCGGTCGAACAGATTGGTATGAAATGACAGGCTCATAAAATAAATCCCACCTTTCTCGCTACTTGGTATGTAAAAGTAATCTGGATGCCATGGTTTACCTGAAATTCATTTTTGCCGGGAACTAACCGTATAAAGTGCATATTAAAATCATTGTTTATAATCCTTGATGGAAGGGAGGATGACAATGTATTGTGTTGGGAATCCATGGTGATTATTTCACCTGCTGACAGTGATTTAAGAGTTGTCGTCCAGTTGTTGTCCATCAGGTTGCATATAGTTAAATTAGTGATAGCGGCATTTGACTTTATCGTTACTTTTGGCAGCAGGTAATCGTAGAGATGGTCGGAACTGTTGAACAGGATGAGGTTGGAAGCGGGAGAGGCATGGAACGTATAGTTAAATTCATTGGACCATGCGAAGGGTGAATCGCATTCCATTTCCAAAATGATACCGGCTATGCGGCCTCCGGCTTTCTGGTATTTTACATTTGCCACTCGGATATGGAAAAAGAGCAGTTCGTCAAATTCGTAAGAGAAAACCTGCATTTGTTTATACCCGCGGAATCCTGTCAGCTGCCTTAAAATTTCACGGCATTCGTGTTCGGTAAAATATTTATTTTTATCGCTGTTGATGGTATTTGGATCTTTGATAAGCGTAGCGGTGAGGCGTAACTTGGAACGAAAGGGGGCGTCGAGGTATACCGGCACGGGATTATGCCCGATATATTCTTCGATAGTATCGCTATCCATGCCGAACTCTTCATCGGATGAATGGGAGCTTTCAAAAGAAGCGAGAACCAATCCGTAGTTGCTCAACTGAAAATCCCCGATAATTGCGTCTAGTCCGAAAATATTAATTGTGATCACCAACTTTCTTTATAAGCTTTTTTAAAATGAGAGAGTGTCAGATTTTGCAGATGGCCGCACCCGTGTTCCGGGGTGCGGCGTTAGCAGGTTAATAGGTTCCATATTTTCTGGACATATCCAGGTCGTGCCAGCTTTTTCGGATAGCGTCGTTGGCAACGGTTTTTATATCGTTCAGAAAATGTTTGGTGTCGTTTACGTCGCCATTGATGGTTACGAGGCTGTCGTAATGCACATTGACATTAGGATTGTGTCCTGTATGATTAGGAATGGAATTTTGCAGTCCTGTTGACAGACCGGGGATATTCCAATTCCAGAGAGAGGGGGAGCGGGCGGAGAGATTGGCCATGAACTGACTGCTGTTTTCAGGCGCAAATACCGTGGCTTTTTCCGTTGTTTTTTGAAGTGCTGAAGCAAGATTGTATATGGCTCCAGTCTGCTTTTCTGTGAGAATGCTTTCCCCTTCTTTGGCGGCGATAAGAGTATCTTCTCCCAGGGCTTTTGCAATATGATTCCAAGGGTTGTGGCGATCCTTGGTTATGATGCCTCCTTTGGCATAGACTGGGACAACTTTACCTTTTCCATAGGATTTGGCAAGTCTTTCGAGGTCGGACTTATTATAGGAAGTAATCGTACCGCCCGCCACGCCTTCCAGTTTATAAAGTGTTTTGCTGTTAGAATCAGATGCCGATTGTTGGGCGGCGCTCACGGATCGAATCGCATTTGCCGCATTATTAGCCGCAGAAGCCACGTTATTCAGCCGGTTTGCGATGCCGTCAAGCGCGCTGCTGATGCCGCTGATATTGTAACCGCTCTCCAGAGTCCTTACCAGACTGTCACGCAGTGCCTGAGTCATATAATTCAGGTTCTGTTCGCTGTAATAGGAGGAAGCCAGTTCAGCCACAAGGGTATCCGCGCGGGTGGAGAACATCCATGCGAGGGTATTTGCAGTTTCATTGGCCTGATACTGAAGGTTATATACTTCGTATTCTACGCCCATCAGGTTTCCGATAAATACGCTGGTCTGTTCCGAAAGAATGGCCCCATAGCTGGCAATCGCCATTTCCCCGCTTTGCCAGGAGGAAATAATGGCAGAAGATACGGTGATGCCGTGTTCTTCTGCGATACGCGCGATTTCCTGGCCGATCAGATTCGCATTTTGTTTTACTGTTTCAAAGGAGGCAGCGATCAGTTGTTCCTTTTCTTCCAGAGATGCCTGGAGGCGTTCGATTTCCGCATTTCTTGCCTCTTCGTAGTTTTCCAATTCCTGGGTTAAAGCATTTTCCTGCTCTTCGATGGAATGATCGTACTGAGCTTCTTCCAATTCTTTTCTCGACTCGGCAAGTTGTTCTTCAAGCAATTTCCTTTTGGCAATGGCAGAAGCGGTATCATCATTTCGCATAGCGGCGATTTGACGCTCCAGGTCAGTGATTGATTTCGTTTTTTCTGCGATCAGTTCCTGATAATCGTGCAGATCTTTTGCCGCTTTTAATGCTTCGATTTGCGCATCGGTCAGTTCTTTATAGGCGTCTATTTCTTTTTCGATTGCTTCCACTTCTTCTTTCACGCGGGCTTCATGGAGATTAAGGATAGCATCTTTGACGGATTCAGAACTGTTGACCGCATCCCATTGGGCGGAAGACAGGTCGGACAATTTATCCGCATATTCGGCCGCAGAGTATTTTCCGGCAAGATAATCTTTGTTTAATTGATTCAGTTCATCATTATATTTTTTGATCTGGTATTGCGCCAGTTCATATTGCTGGGCCAGAAGTCCGAGCTGCGCAAGTCCTTCTTTTGACCAGTTGGAGCTGCCGTCGGTTGCCTTGGAGCCTTGGAACAGGTTAATGAAATGAGAGAGTTCGGAGTCCAGGTTTTTAAATTGATTCTGGATTCTTTCAAAGATGTCCCAATGGAGCTGCAAAAGTTCATTGTCCAGTTCCTCCATGGCCTTTTTGCAATCCAGAATATTGCCTTCCACATCGGAGAGGGCATTGACCATTTCGAGCCATTCTTCGGTTCCCTTTTGGACTCTTCCGGAACCGACTGCGGAGGACATTTGCGTTACCAGTTGTTTTTTTTCTTCTTCCAAAAGGGAAAGTTGTTTTTTGGACTGATCGATTTGAGCCGTAAAGAAGGATTCGCCAATCAGCTGTCCGGCTTCTTTTAACAGGTCGATCTGTTTGGAAATCAGATCTTTGCCGCTTTCCCTGATGTCGAACTGGTTTTGAAAGTCTTCCATGATATGGTTGAATTTGTCCAGTTCCAGTTGTCGGATGGAAGTTCTTAATTCCGCCAGCTGCTTTTTGCAGTCGGCAACTTTGTCCGCCCAGTTTTCATAATCTTTGATGGCTTCTACAACATCCTGATTGCCGTCGCCGACAAAGGTAGTGAGATCCACGGCCCCGTCTTTTATTTTGGCAGCAATATCGGAAGGAAGTTTGGATAAGGCTTCGTTTGCCTTTTGGCCGTACATATGCAGAGCATCGGAATAATTTTTGAATTTTTCTTCCGAGACGCTTAATTGGGCATCGACAAGTTTATTTTTTGCAAACGCGCCAGTGACGTTTTCCAGGTTGGTTTTCAGAAGATCAAGGGAATCGCTTAGTACTTTATTTCTTCGGTCAAAGAAGTCTATGAGTTCTTCGAATGAATCCTCGATTTCGTCTACGGATTTTGTAGCCTCTGTCTGCGCTTTGTCCGCCGCGTCTGAAATAGCTTGCTGTGTAGCAGAACTTCCGGCATAAGCCGGCGGCAGTTTTGCTTTGTATGATGTAGGGGAGGATACAGCGGCATTTTGTGAAAAATTTTTCATGGCTGTTTCTTTGATAGAAGCAGCCTGTTTTTCCAGTATGGTGATGGCAGTTTGGTTGGCCGCCTTCATCCACGGATTATCGATAGAGTCCGTGCGAGCGCGAAGCTGCTGGATTTTGTCCATAATACCTGCCAGCTGAACCAAAGCGCTGCCGGCGGCGCTGGAGGCGCCAACCATACCTAACAGTTGGTTGATGGAATTTGAAGCATCGATGGGATTGCTTGTCAAATTAATCTGCATTAAGTACAGTTCGTATAACTTATTTTTTGCCTGTTCGCTATAGTGGCCTTCTTCCAGCAGACGTTGGATTTCTTCGAGAGTAAGATCGGAGAGATTGTCGGTAGAAATGCCGAGCGCCTGTTTTGCAGCTTCCACTTCCTGTAATGCCGTAGCATACGACTGGTTGACGATGGCTTCCGCGTTTGTAATTCCGATTTCCTTCAGCATGGATGTGATAAGCTGCTTGTTCTCATCGGTAACATTTTCCAGAATTCCCGATTGATGAAGGTAGCTGTCGGTCAAATCTTCAATAACAGCGGTTACGGCCTCCGTATCCTGCCCGGCTTCCTGCAGACGCCGGATATAGCCATCAATCCCATCGAGGTCCTGAAATGCCTCGGCGATGGATGCCAGATCTTCGAAACCGATCTGGGAATCGGGATCGAAAAGCTTGGAATAAGCCTGGTCTACGGATTCGAATTTATCTTGGAACTCGCTGAGCTGGGTTATGATATCCGAAAAGGACATAGGGAGAGTATCGCCTAATTCGCTCCCGGCTTCCACGCATTCATTGATGTAATCGCAAAGCAACTGGGCGGCGTTCTGCCCGTCCTGGACGAGTAATCCGCTTTCTTCTATCGCCTTGTTTAAATTCTCGTATCCTGAGATGGTTTCCGGCGTTAATTGACCGGCTCTTGCCATTTCGATCAGTTCATCCTTCGTTTTTTCGATATTTCCGGAGGAAAGGATATCTGCAAATTCCATACGGTTCCAGCTATTCTGGTCGGTATATTGATAGATTAATTTAAGACTGTCATATATGGATTCATAGGTGTTGATCGCGTCCTGCTCCCCGGATGATAATGGGAGGATTCCCTGGTCTCTTTTTTCAATGGCAATGTCATAGGCATCTTGTAATGAAATCAGTTTTTCTTCCAGGTCGACCACATTGCGGCTTAATCGGGAAGAGTATTCTGTGACTAAATCATTCGCATGCTGGATATCTTTATTTATCCAGTCGGTATTTTCCCCCTTTTTTTCCGCATCTTTCAAATTCTGTTGAGCTTGTGTCAAAAGTTCTATGGAATGAATATAGGAAGCCAGATTTCTGGTGATATCGTCAGGACTGTCGGGATGAGGAAAATCGTAGTTTTCTAATGCGTCAGTGAGGTTATTTTCAGAAATATCATATTTCCCATATTGCGTCTGATAGGCATCCACGGTTGTAACGGCGGCTTCCTTTGCGGCTGCTTCTGCCTTCCGTTTTGCAATGTCCTGCTGGAGCATCAGTTCTTTTGAAATTGCCTGTAGTTCTTCCAGTTCGCCTTTTTCCGTGTAAGTCAAGGCATCTTTGGACTGTAATTCGCTGATGCGCTGGTTAAGACCGTCCAACTCGGAATTGATATTTTCGAGATTGGATTTTTCCGTTTCATATGACGAAACGGCATGGCGCATTGCTTCGTTGGCTTTGTCCACTCTGTGAATCCAGTTGTCGATAGCGGTGACAGCGGCCTGGACGAGCCAGTCCACCAAGGCGTTGCCTATGCTGGCGAGAGCCTGAAGCGCAGCTTTTCCGATTTTGGCGGAGAGAGATATCCCTTTTAGCGACTGCTCGAAACCTTTCGATGTCATTTCGCCATTTTTACAGGTTTTGGCATATTTGATAATGGAAGAATCTACATTCCCCATTTGTTCCGCCAACGCTTCGGCGCTTAAAGCAGAATGGTTAAACTGTTCCTGGAATTCTCTGAACTGGGACATTAATTCATCAGGAATAACAACGTCGTTGAAGCCGAATAATGTTGACAGAGTCCCGTTATGCCCCAGAAGACCAAAGCTTTGATACGCCTTTGAAAGATCGTTGAGTTTATTTTTGACATTTCCTAATGTTTCGCCGAATATTGTAAGTTCTTTGTTTTTTGTTGAGAATATCGTACTGCTATATATACAAATAAAATAGTATGTTGTGGATTCAAACTAATTACTTGTATAACGTATATTTTTGTACTACATAAGGTGGTATTTTGGCCAAGGCTATGTTATAATTTATCAAATATAGAGGAACCGGCAGATAAAAATGAAGCATTTGAAATATCAAAGGAGGAATCTCAGTAAATGAAAAAGCTATTGCCCTTTTTATTAATTCTTTTATTTCTAAACAGTCCCGCTATCCGGGCAAATGCGGCAGAATTAAATCCGAAACCAACGGATGTGCCAGTGGCAGGGGATGCCATAGGAGATAGTTCAACGGAGGATAATGTTATGGAAGACAGTTCAGCGGAGGATAGTTCTGTAGAGGACAGTTTTGAAGAAGATAGTTCTACAGAAAACAGTTCTGTAGAGGATGCGGCTATGGAAAATAATCAGGTAAAAGATAATAGTGCGGATAACGATCTCGTAGAGCAGAATAAAGATTCGGGTAAAATCATAGACGACTTAAAATGGAATCCCGACAAGCCAGGCAGTTTGTCTTTCCATAAAAAGGCCACTAACGGAACAAGTTTTTATGTGGAAGTATTTAAAGATGGAGAAATTCGAATAGGATATTTTTCTGGAACGTTTAAAGAAGAAACGACTGTAGAAGTCGATTTATCCCACATGATTTATGAATCTGGCGATTATGTATTCAGAGTATATATATATTCTGGCAGCGATTATAATAATGCAGAGAGTATATCGGATAATAGTGAGGTATTTCATTATGTACTCCCGGATCAAAAAGTGGAGGCACCCGGGAATGTAAAGTGGGATCCTTCTAATCCTGGATTAGTTACATGGGATTTTGTTGATCATGCGAAAACATATCTTGTTGAAATAAGCAAAGATGATTTTAATTCTGTGGTGCTAAGAGGAAGCAAGGAATATAGTATCCCCCAAGAGGACTTTTCCGAATTGATGGAGCCAGGAACGTCCTATAAAGCAAGAGTAAAAGCCTATAGCGACAATATCAATCTTTATACCCATAGTGATTTTGCGGAATCTCTTCCTTCTCCGGGTAATAGCAGCCAGGATGATGAACAGGATGTGATTTCCGGCGGAGGATCGGAAGCTGAATATAATCCCAATACTGACGATAAGGAAGAACCTGCCCTTTATGTATGGGTTCCGGTGACGGAAGAAGAAAAAATCCGTTATTCCTGTGTAGGTAAAGAAAAAGTAGCATATACGCTGGCAGATGGTTCTCCCTTTGATATGAATATTCAAAACGCAATGCAAGGAACAAAATGCTTTGAGGTATTCCAAAATACAGCAGGGGACTATACGATCGCGAGAACATATAATATTTATCCTCTGAACAGTGAATCCCAATATTCCACGAAGGAAAAGATTACCATTTCCCTTACGATACCGGAATCCCTGCGAAAAGAAAAACGGGAGTTCAGGATGATCTGTGTTACCCAGGATGGAATCCCTGTCATATTGAAAGATATAGATAAAGATCCAAATACAATAACATTTAGCACAGATAAATTTTATGCTTATGCGTTGATTTATAAAGATATAAAATAATAAGTCCTAATAAATGGAAGATGCCTATGTCCTGATTCAAAGCATAGGTATCTTTTGTTTGTGGAAAATGAAAGTATAGCATAATTTGAAAAGGGATGCCAAGGAAATTTTCACATCTCGACCTCAACCAAAACACACTCATCATCCTTAATATATTTCCGTTTAAACTTCATAATCCCCATCTCATCCGCCGCATCAAAGTTCTGCTCATCGATAATTTCCGATTCAAAGATTCCAACTTTTAATACAATGTATTTCACCCATTTTTTGAATGGATATTCCCTCATGATATAATTACCGTTCACGAAAATCCCACCTCCATAGAGATAAGCATATCATATTAACTGTACCATAAAACGGTCTTATAAAAAATGATTTTCATGCTTGCAATAAGGGAAACGGTTTACCCGGATTTTGCGGGCGGCAGGGAGGAGTTTCGGAGGCGGCGAAAGGGCGGCGGGCAGGGAGTGGAGTTTCCAGATGTTGCATACAATCAGAAATTTCACTTATGAAATGGCTCATTGTCCTAGGGAAAAATCGCCACGGAGGGCGATTTTAGGAAGCACAGGACAGGATGTCCGTTGCTTCCGGCCCGTCCGATTGGACACCATATACCCATTTCATTAGTGAAATCTGATTGGAAGCGTCAGCCGGAAACTTCACTCCCTGCCCGCCGCCCTTTCGCCGCCTCCGAAACTCTTCCCTGCCGCCCGCAAAATCCGGGTAAACCGTTTCCCGCTCCTCCCACCAGCAAATACAATGAAGAGGGTGAAAACAATTCTCCGTTTCTTCCACAAAGGCCAGGAGAAATCCCAGCATTATCCTGTTTTCTCCCGAATATAACCGGTTGCTGTAAAAAAACAGGAGAGCAGCCACGCTCTTTTGGTTGATACCCAGTCACGGGCAGGTTTTCCTTCCTGGTTTCGAGTACC
>OFFX01000747.1_pt1 | contig 26362 bp, 26 predicted proteins | sample 1521511 | NCBI WGS metagenome assembly OFFX01 (sample SAMEA3504125, study PRJEB24116) | mouse gut metagenome | biome: mouse gut; feature: mouse-associated habitat; material: faeces | place: Denmark | collected 2011
ACGCCGCTTTCGGGCTTCTCTTAACCCAGAAACTTTCCTCTCGATTTTATTGGGGGCTTAAATGCTGTTGCCCTGCTTTCCTCCCTTTTTTGCATTGACAGGCTCTCCTGGGACTGCTATACTGAATTTGACAAAATCCGCGGGATTTTATTTTGCAGGGAGGTTTTTCACTGTGGGTAAGTTTGCTATTAAAACGGTCAAGACCGGGATCAAGTTCAACCTGAAGGCCAGCAACGGCGAGGTTATCGCCACCTCCGAGGTTTACACCACCGAGCGGGCCTGCAAAGCGGGTATCGAGAGCGTTCGCAAGAACGCCCCCATCGCCAGGCTGGAGGACCAGACGGTGGAGGGCTTCGAGACGGTGACCAACCCGAAGTTCGAGGTCTATACCGACAAGGCCGGGGAGTTCCGGTTCCGCCTGAAGGCCCGCAACGGGGAGATTATCGCTGTCTCCGAGGGGTACAAGGCCAAGGCCTCCTGCATGAACGGCGTCGAAAGCGTCCGCAAGAACGCTCCGGACGCCCCTGTGGTGGAGGAAGAGGAAAAATAAAGAGCCCGAAGAGGCCCCGCCATGGGATTTTTGGCGGGGCCTCTTTATATAAGGGAAACCCTTGCCAAAGCTCCAAAAATTTGTCATAATAGAGACGGCTCTTTCATTAAAATCGGACCAGGGGCATTTTGCCCGTGGAAGGGAGGCTTTTTGCAATGCCGGTGAAAAATACCTGTGCTCTCCTGCTGGCGGGGGAGGAGCGCGAAAAGAGCGGAAATCCCCGGAGCGGAGCTCTTTCCCAGCTGTTGTTCCGTCCCCTCATCCGGTGGGTGTGGGACAACTGTACCGAGGCGGGAATCGGGGATATCTGTGTAATTGCGGGGGAGGACCCGGAGAGAATTCAGCGGGAGCTGCCGGAGGGCGCTCCCACCGTCAGGCGGGAGGCGGGCCAGGGGCTGCGCTGCGCCGAGGCCTTTTTGACGGAGCATCGGGACAAGGATGTGCTGGTTATCACCGGGGACGCCCCTTTTTTATTCCCTCATATCCTGGAGGGGGCCTTGGCCGCCCACCGGGAAAAGGGGAGCGCCGCCACCACCATCGCCGCCGCCTGGAAAAACCCCATGGCGGGGGAAGAGCAGCTTTACACCACCCGCTGCGGCTGGTTCCGAGGGGAGAAGCTGCTGGCGCTCCTGGAAAAGGGGACAGGGGCCAATGAGCTGGCCGGGGCCCTCCAGGAGGCGGGGGAGCAGGCGGACTGCTGGCTTTCCCCGGACTTCCGGGCCGCCCTGCGGGGCACCGGCCGCCAGCAGCTGGCCCTGCTGAGCCACCTGGCTTTGGAGATGACCCTGGACCGCCTTTACGAGCAGGGGGTGGATATCGCCATCCCCGACGGGGTGGTCATCGACCCGCGGGCAAAGATCGGGGAGGGGAGCCAGATACTCCCTGGAACCATCATCAAAGGGGAAACGGTGGTGGGGAAAAACTCGGTTATCGGGCCAAACTCCTGGCTGGAGGATTCCGTCCTGGGGGAGGGCTGCGTCATCAACGCCACCTATGTCCTGGGCTCCGTCCTGGAGGAGGACGTGCAGCTTGGGCCCTTCGTCCGGGTGCGGCCGGGGAGCCGCCTGGGGGCCGGGGTGCGCATCGGCAACTTTGTGGAGGTGAAGAACGCCACTGTGGGGCCGGGGACCAAATCCGCCCACCTCACCTACATCGGGGACGCCGACGTGGGGGCGCGGGTGAACTTCGGCTGCGGGGTGTGCATCGCCAACTACGACGGGGTGCAGAAGCACCGCACCACCATCGGGGACGACTGCTTTTTGGGCTGCAACACCAATCTGGTGGCTCCGGTGGTCCTGGGGGCGGGGGCCTACACCGCCGCCGGCACCACCGTCACCGAGGATGTGCCGGAGGACGCCCTTTGCATCGGCCGCAGCCGCCAGGTGAACCTGCCGGAGCGGGCAAAGGAGCACCAAAAGCATCCAAGAAAGTAACCCTTTGCGCAGGCCGCGCCGAATAGAAGGTCCTCCGGGGGCTTCCCCGGAGGCAAAAAGAAGAAGGTTGTGGAGGGGGCGCGCCCCCGGAAAAGAGAAGGAGAGAGTATGAACATACACGGCAAGGACATCAAGATTTTCACCGCCAACGCCAACCCCAAGGTAGCCAGAGAGATTGCCGAGGCGCTGGGACTGCCCCTGGGGCGCAGCACCGTCACCAGCTTTGCAGACGGGGAGATTTCCGTTTCCATCGAAGAGACGGTGCGGGGCTCCGACGTCTTTGTGGTGCAGTCCACCTGCGGGCCGGTGAACAACAACCTGATGGAGCTGCTTATTATGGTTGACGCCTTCAAGCGGGCCTCCGCCGGGCGCATCACCGCCGTTATCCCCTACTACGGCTACGCCCGCCAGGACCGCAAGGCCAAGGCCAGAGACCCCATCTCCGCCAAGCTCTGCGCCGACCTCATCAGCGCCGCCGGGGCGGACCGGGTGCTCACCATGGATCTCCATGCCGCCCAGATACAGGGGTTCTTCAACATCCCGGTGGACCATCTGCTTGGGGTGCCCATCCTGGCCCCCTACTTCATCGAAAAGACAAAGGAGATGGACCAGGAGGAGCTGGTGGTGGTCTCCCCCGACCTGGGGAGCGTCACCCGCGCCCGGAAGTTTGCCGAGCGCCTGGGCAGCTCCCTGGCCATTGTGGACAAGCGCCGCCCCCGGCCCAACGTCTGCGAGGTAATGAACATCATCGGGGAGGTGAAGGGAAAGCGGGCCTTCCTGGTGGACGACATGGTGGACACCGCCGGGAGCATCTGCAATGCCGCCCAGGCCCTGATGGAGTTTGGGGCCACCGAGGTCTACGCCTGCGCCACCCACGGTGTTCTTTCCGGCCCCGCCCTGGAGCGGATTAAAAACAGCTGCATCAAGGAGATGGTGCTGCTGGACACCATCCCGGAGAAGGAGGGGGCCAAGGAGGCCCGCATCACCATGCTGCCGGTGGCGAAGGTCTTTGCCCAGGCCATCGAGCGCATCTACGCCGACAAGCCGGTGTCCCCCCTGTTTAGCTAAAGTGGAAAGTAAAAGGAGAAAACAGGACATGAAAAAGATGCTTGCGTTTATACTGGCGGCAGCGCTGGCTCTTTTGCCAGGCTGTAACACGCCAGCCCCACAGGCGGAAACCTCCCAGGAGGCCCCCGCCTGTACCCTGGAACTCGCCGGGGAGGACCTTACGCTGGAACCCCGCCAGGAGGCGGATGGGGTGCATATTCCCCTGGAAATGGCGGCGGGGGAGACCCTGACCCTGGCCTTTACGGCTACCCCCGGCTGCCAGGTGAAGGAGGCGGCAAGCGCCCACAACCTGGTGGCCGCCGTGGTGGGGGACCAGAAGCTCATCCTCACCGCTGCCGCGGAAGGGGCGGAGGAGATTGCCGTCACCTGCGGCGGGGAGGGCTACCGGGACTGTGTGGTGACCCTGGAGGTGACCGTCACCGCCCCCGCCCTGCCCCTGGCCGTCACCTGCGGGCTGCTGCCCCAGCCGGGGGAGGAGGAGCCGGAGCCGGAGACCCCGGAGGAGGGAATCCTGCCGGACGCCGTCCCGGTGGAGGAGGAGCCGGAGACGCCCCTGGACCCGGCCATCCGATATGAGGACGGGAAGCTGGCCCTCCCGGTGGCCGCCTCCTGCGCTCTCCTGCTGGAGGCTCCGGAGGAAACGGTCTACACCCTGACGGCCCCGGAAGGGGAGGCGGCCGCAGAGGTTAGCCTCCATCCGGAGGGATATCTGGCTATCACCGGCCTGGAGGTGGGAAGCTGCGCCTTTACCCTGGAGGCTTCCCATCCCGATTGGAGCACCGTCACCCTGGCGGTGGAGGTACAGGTGAGCCTTCCGGCGCTGCTTGTCACCCCGGAGGCGGAGGGCTTCCTGCTGGACGCCCCCTCCCTGGAGCAGGGGAAGAGCGGCTACCGCCTCACCCTGGCCGGACTGCCGGAGGAGGCCAAGGTGGAGCTCCGGCAGGATAACGAAAACATCGCCTTCAGCCTGGTGAAGGAGCAGCTTTCCATCACCCCCAAGGCGGTGGGAGTTACCAAGCTGAACCTGGATATAAGCTGCGAGGGGTTCCAGCCCCTTAGTCTGGAATACGAATTTGAGGTGACCACCACCAAGGCGGCCTTTACCCTCAACGGCGGCAAGAGCGCCGCCACAGTGTGGGTGGAGGGGAGCATCTCCCTGCCCATCGCCCTGGGGGCGGGGGCAGAGCTGCTGCTGGACTACCCCAAGGAGCTGGTGGAGGTGGAGCGGGTAGGGAACACCCTTTCGGTAAAGGGAATCGCCCCCGGCACCGCTGTCCTTTCTGCCACCGCCCGGAAGGAGGGGTTGGCGGATAACCTCCAGCGGGTCACCATCACCGTCACCCCCCACCAGGCGGTGGCGATCACCCTGGGGAACCGCTCCCTGGCCGGGCTCATCGGCCAAAGCCAGGGGGTGCGCATCACTACAAATCCCGCCGACGCCAAGGTAACCATCAGCGGCGGGGGAAGCATTGCCGATTGCAGCTATTCCGGGGGCGTCCTCACGGTCACCCCCTTCGCCCCCGGCAGCGCCACCATCGCCGTCACCGCCTCCAAGGCGGGGTACACCACCTCCACCGCCTATCTTTCCCTGACGGTGGCGGCCCAGGCGGGGAAGATCACCCTTTGGACCAGCCCCACCTACTTGAATTTGGAGCCCGGTAAAACGGGGAGCTTCACCATTTACGCCACCCCCAAGGATGCCACGCTGAAGGTGAGCGCCACCGACGGCTTTGACTGCCAGCTTAGCGGGCAGCGGGGAACCATAACCGCGCCAGATGAAGCCGCCAACGGAACCGTCACCGTCACCGCCTCTAAAGAGGGATTTCCGGAGGTGACAGCGACAGTTTCGGTGAGGGTGGCGGCGGGGTGGAACCCTTCTGGCTATACCCAGCGTGTCTTTGAAATCGTCAACCAGGAACGGGCTAAGGTGGGGGCGGCGCCCTTAGTCTATATGGATGATCTGCAGGATGTAGTAGACCTCCGTGCCAAGGAAATTTATACCAAATATTCCCATACCCGCCCCAACGGAGAAAGTTTCTCCTCGCTCCTTCCTGACTATAGTTTTTGCGGCGAAAATATCTATAAAAGTCCCCGTACCCCGGAGGCTGCTATGACCGGCTGGATGAACTCCACCGGACATAGGGCAAATATTTTAAAACCCCAATATACCGGAATGGCCGTAGGTATTTATTTCGAAAATAACACGCCGTGTTGGGTGCAGATATTTTTCACACCAATGGTATCATCCTGCACCCTCTGCCTCGGCTGCACCAACACAAAACCCAACCACGGCTGCACCGGGGACCCCGCCACCTGTACCTGCACCTGCGACCTTTGCAAAACGCTGGGGAATTTCTACAAGCCCTGTACCCTTTGCAGCGGCTGCACAGCCACGGGGCCGAACCACGGCTGCACCGGCGATCCCCGCACCTGCTACTGTACCTGTGACGGCTGCAAAAAGCTAAAGGAGGACTTCCAGAACAGCCTCCCCTGTCTGGTATGCACAGACTGCACCAAAACCGGAAGCAACCATGGCTGTACCGGGGACCCTGCCACCTGTACCTGCGACTGTGCCGGCTGTGAAAAGTGGCGGCAGCTAGAGTCCTCCAAACCGGATCCAACACCGGAACCCCAGCCGGAGCCTGAACCTACCCCAGAACCAGAGCCGGAGCCTCAACCGGAGCCGGAACCGGAACCCACTCCGGAGCCAACGCCAGAACCACCCCCCGCAGAGGGAGAGGCGACGCCTCCGGCGGATGGCAGCGGGGAGACCCCCGCTCCGTAATATCCATACCAGAGAAGAAAACAGCCAGGGGAAAACTCCTGGCTGTTTTTTGGAAGAGGATATCCCTATATTATAGAGGAAGAGAGTGGCGGGGAAAGAAAAAAAGGAGTGTCTTAGATTGTGCATATTTTCCTATTAAATATATTGTGTTATAAGAACTTTTAGCCGTTCTTCTTTTTGCTTCTTTTTCTTCTTCCGTAAGAAGAAAAAGAAGGCGGGGCTCTGCGCCGCAGCGCGTTTCGGAGCGCAACCGAGCGAAGCGAGGCTCTTGGCGCGGAGATGGCGGCAGCCCAGATTAGCATAAAAAGCGTGTTTGGCCACTCCCAAAATATCCGCCCCCTTGCAATTAGGGCTTTAGTGTGGTAAACTATACCTAGATAGTCGTGGGAAAGGAGACGGTTTTGGTTGATTCATAAGTGGGAGGTCACCATCCCGGAGCTGACCGGAGAGGAGCGGCGGCGGGCGTACCTTTACCTGCCGGGTGCCTATGAACGGGAGCCGGACCAGCGCTATCCCGTCCTCTATATGTTTGACGGGCACAACGTCTTCTTTGATGAAGACGCTACATATGGCAAAAGCTGGGGGCTGGGGGAATACCTGGATTACACCGGCGCCCCCCTGATTGTGGCGGCGGTGGAGTGCAACCACCATCCGGATAACGGCCGCCTTTCCGAGTATTCCCCCTTCACCTTCTACGAGCCGGACCTGGGGCAGGTCACCGGCCGGGGACACCTCACCATGGAATGGCTGGTGAGGCGCTTTAAGCCGGAGGTGGACCGGCAGTTCCGCACCCTGCCGGACCGGCGGCACACCTTCCTTTGCGGCAGCTCCATGGGGGGGCTGATGACCCTTTACGGGGTGCTGGAGTACAACCGCATCTTCTCCAGGGGGGCGGCCCTTTCCCCCTCCCTCTGGGTGGCGCCGGAGCGGGTGGCCCGGCTGGTGCGGGGGGCGGAAATTTCCTCGGATACCGTCCTTTACATGGACTACGGCTCCCGCGAGCTGGGCAACCACCAGCTGATGACCGAGCAGTTCGGCCGCGTGGCCGGGCAGCTTTTGGGCCGGGGGGTGCTCCTCACCTGCCGCATCGTCCCCGACGGGGAGCACTGCGAGGCCAGCTGGGAGCGGCAGATTCCCTTTTTCCTCAACACCCTGCTCTACGGACTGTAGCAAAACCCCTGCGGCAATCGAATTATGTATGGAACAAAAAACAGCAAGATGAGGTGACAGCAGCTATGGAAAAGCAGTATTTCCGGGAGCACAGCCCCACCCTGGGGCGGGAGATGGAGTGGAAGCTCTACGGCCACGGAGGCCGCCCGGTGCTCTTCATCCCCTGCCAGGACGGGCGGTTTTTCGACTTTGAGGACTTCGGCATGTCCTCGGTTTGGTCCCCCTGGATTAACTCCGGCCAGGTGATGGTCTTTGCTATCGACACCCTGGATAAGGAGACCTGGTCCAACAAGGGGGGGGACCCCTACTGGCGCATCCGCCGCCACGAGCAGTGGGTGGATTACATCACCGGGGAGATGGTCCCCCTCATCCAGGAGACAGCCCGCCGCCGGGGCAGCTGGAAGGAGGAGAGCGGCATCCTCACCTTTGGGTGCAGCCTGGGGGCCACCCACGCCGCCAACCTGTACTTCCGGCGGCCGGACCTCTTCGGGGGGTGCCTGGCCCTCAGCGGCATCTACAATGCGGATTACGGCTTTGACGGGTACATGGATGACCTGGTGTACCGCAATTCCCCGGTGCACTACATGGCGAACCTCCCGGAGGACCACCCCTACATCCCCATCTTCAACCGCCAGCGGGCGGCCATCTGCGTGGGCCAGGGGGATTGGGAGCGGCCGGAGACCACCTTCCAGCTGGCGGATATCCTCCACCGCAAGGGCATTCACACCTGGGTGGACTTCTGGGGCTACGACTGCACCCACGACTGGCCCTGGTGGTACAAGCAGGCCACCTATTTCATCCCCTGGCTCCTGGGCGGGGAACCGGGTTAAGGGAGGTGTGGCAGGATGAAAAACGTCGTCTTTATCTCCCCCAATTTCCCCACCAACTACTGGCAGTTCTGCCGGCAGCTGCGGGAAAACGGCATGAACGTCCTGGGCATCGGGGACGCCCCCTACGAGGCGCTGAGCCCGGAGCTGCGGGACAGCCTCTGCGAATACTACAAGGTGGACAGCCTGGAAAACTACGAAGCGGTTTACCGGGCGGTGGCCTTCTTCATCCATAAGCACGGGCGCATCGCCTGGCTGGAATCCAACAACGAATACTGGCTGGAGCGGGACGCCCGCCTGCGCACCGATTTTCACATTACCAGCGGCTTCCAGACAGAGGACATCCCCCGTATTAAATATAAATCCCGGATGAAGGAGTTTTACCAAAAGGCCGGCATCCCCGCCGCTCGCTGGCACCTGGTGGAGGGGGCCGAAGACTGCCGGGCCTTCATTGGGGAGGTGGGCTGGCCGGTGGTGGTGAAGCCGGATAACGGCGTGGGGGCCTCCGATACCCACAAGCTCGGCTGCGACGCCGACCTGGAGCGGTTCCTCCGGGAGAAGGACCCGGCGGTGCCCTACATCATGGAAGAATTTGTCCACGCCGAGGTCAACTCCTACGACGCCGTCATCGGCCCGGAGGGGGAGCCGATTTTTGAGACCGGCAACGTCACCCCCTATTCCATTATGGATATCGTCAACAACGAGGATAACTCCATCTATTACATCGTCAAGGAGCTGCCGGAGGATACCCGGCGGGCGGGGCGGGCGGCGGTGAAGAGCTTTGGGGTCAAAAGCCGCTTTGTCCACTTCGAGTTCTTCCGCCTCACCCAGGATCAGGAGGGACTGGGGAAGAAGGGGCAGATAGTCGCCCTGGAGGTGAACATGCGCCCCTGCGGCGGCTTCACCCCGGACATGATGAACTTCGCGGGCAGCACCGACGTCTATAAGATTTGGGCGGATATGATTGCCTACGGCGAATCCCGGCTGCCGGTGGGGGAGCGCCGCTTCTGCGCCTACGCCGGGCGGCGGGACGGCAAGCCCTTTCTCCTTAGCCACCAGGAGCTGGTGGAAAAGTACCGGGATAACCTGCGGATGGTGGAGCGGATCCCCGACGTTCTGGCCGGGGCCATGGGCAACCAGATGTATGTGGCTGTCTTCCCCACCCAGGAGGAGATGGACGCCTTTTATGGCGATGTTTTGGCGGAGCAGGGATAACGCCTTCCAAACACGCCCCCCAAAATTTGTTGAAAACGCCCGTTGTATTCCGCAGGGCAGCATGGTATAATAGCATTGTCTTTTTATCTTGTGAGAGCTTGAGTCAGGGTAAACGGACCCGTTCCTGGGTCATGTTTTCCTTGGCTCTTTTTGTGCCGCAGGAAAAAGAAATCCGGCTCCCCCTCCCCGGCAGCTTTGCCGGAGAGGCCGCCAATTTTGGAAAGAAAGGGAATCCAAGATGATGTATGATGTAGCAATCATCGGCTGTGGGATCATCGGCGCCGCCACCGCCTACGAGCTTTCCCGGTACGACCTGAAGGTGGTCGCCCTGGAGGCTGCAAACGACGTAGCCAACGGCACCACCAAGGCCAACAGTGCCATCCTCCACGCCGGGTACGACCCGGAACCGGGGACCAAGATGGCCCGCCTCAACGTGGAGGGAGTGAAGCTGGCAAAGGAGCTTTGCGAAAAGCTGGCGGTGGAGCGCAAGGAGATCGGCTCCTTCGTCCTGGCCTTTAACGACGAGGAAATGAAAACGGTACATACCCTCTTCCAGCGTGGGAACCAAAACGGCGTGCCGGATATGAGGATTCTCACCGGGGATGAGGTGCGGGCTATGGAGCCCGCCATCAGCACCGAGGTGGTGGGCGCCCTCTACGCCCCCTCCGCCGCCATTGTCAGCCCCTGGGAGTTCTGCATCGCCCTGGCGGAAACCGCCGTCCGAAACGGCGCCGAGGTAAAGCTTTCCGCCAAGGTGGAATCCATCGAAAAGAAGGGGGAAACCTTCCTGCTGCACACCGCCGCCGGGGAGGTAGAGGCCAAATACGTGGTGAACGCCGCCGGTGTGGAGGCCGATAAGGTCCATGCCATGGTAGGGGGCCACACCTTCAAAACCCTGCCCAACCGGGGGGAATACTTCCTGCTGGATAAGGCCCAGGGGGAGCTGGTAAACAAGGTGGTGTTCCAGTGCCCCAACCCGGACGGCAAGGGGGTGCTGGTGGCTCCCACCGTTCACGGCAACCTTATCGTCGGCCCCAACGCCGAGGGGGTGGACCGAGCGGAGGATGTGAACAACACCGCCGCCGGCCTCGCCTTTGTCCGCAAAATGTCGGTAAAATCGGTGCCTGCCGTCAACTTCCGGGATTCCATCCGCAACTTCGCCGGGGTCCGGGCCAACAGCGACCAGGCGGATTTCATCATCGAGGAATCCCCCGCCGCAAAGGGCTTTATCAACCTGGGGGGCATCAAATCCCCCGGCCTTTCCTCCGCTCCCGCCATCGGCGTGGAGGCGGTGGAGCTGCTCCAAAGCTGCGGCCTTGCCCTTCACAAGAAGGAAACCTTCATCGACACCAGGGAGCGCACCGTCTTCCGCCACCTCTCCCCGGAGGAGAAGGCGAAGATCGTGGCGGAGAACCCCCTTTACGGCCGGATCATCTGCCGGTGCGAGACAGTCACCGAAGGGGAGATTGTGGAGGCCATCCACCGCCCCATCGTCCCCCGCTCCATCGACGGCATCAAGCGCCGCTGCAACGCCGGAATGGGCCGGTGCCAGGGGGGCTTCTGCGGCCCCCGCGTCCACGAGATCCTCTCCCGGGAGCTGAATCTCCCCCTGGATCAAATCCTCATGGACGAGGAAGGCTCCTACATCCTCACCCAACCTACAAAGGAGGGCAAGTGATATGAAATACGATGTTATCATCATCGGCGGAGGCCCCGCCGGCCTTGCCGCCGCCTGCGCCGCCTCCGAAAAGGGCGCCAAGAAAATTGTCATTATCGAGCGGGACAAGGAGCTGGGTGGCATCCTCAACCAGTGCATTCACAACGGCTTTGGCCTCCACTACTTCAAGGAGGAGCTCACCGGCCCCGAATACGCCGGGCGGTTTGTGGAGATGCTCCGCAAAACCGACGTGGAGGTAAAGCTGGACACCATGGTGCTGGAGGTGGGCCAGGATAAGGTGGTCCACTGCATCAGCACCAGGGAGGGATACCAGGCCCTGGAGGGCAGGTCCATTGTCCTTTCTATGGGCTGCCGGGAGCGGACCCGCGGGGCCATCGCCATCCCCGGCGACCGGCCCGCCGGTATCTTCACCGCCGGGGCCGCTCAGCGGTACGTGAACATGGAGGGCTGGATGTGCGGCAAGCGGGTGGTCATTCTGGGCTCCGGGGATATCGGCCTCATCATGGCCCGTCGGATGACCCTGGAGGGGGCCAAGGTGCTGGCCTGCGTGGAGCTTTGCCCCTATTCCAACGGCCTGAACCGGAACATCGTCCAGTGCCTCAACGACTACGACATTCCCCTCTACCTCTCCCACACCATCACCGACATCCAGGGCAAGGAGCGGGTGGAAAAGGTGGTGGTGAGCAAGGTGGACGAAAACCGGGCCCCCATCCCCGGCAGCGAAATTGTCTTCGACTGCGACACGGTGCTTCTTTCGGTGGGCCTCATCCCGGAAAACGAGCTGACCCGCTCCGCCGGAATCGCCATGGACCGCCGCACCAACGGCGCCATCGTCTTTGAAAATATGGAGACCAGCGTCCCCGGCGTCTTTGGCTGCGGCAACGTGGTCCATGTCCATGACCTGGTGGACTTCGTCACCGCCGAAAGCATGCGGGCCGGCGCCGCCGCCGCCCAGTACGCCGCCGGCCAGGAGGCGGGAGGCCCTGTCCTGGAGGTGAAGACCGGCAACTGCGTCACCTACACCGTCCCCCAGCACATCCGCCGGGAGAACGTGGAAAAAACGGTGGAGGTCTTCTTCCGGGTGGGCAACGTCTACCGGGATATGGTAATTCAGGTAAAGGACGGGGAGAATCTCCTCTGCCAGTTTAAGCGGGAGCATATGGCCCCCGGCGAGATGGAGAAGATTGTCATTCCCCGCGTCCATCTGGACAAGGTCCAGGGGGAGAATATCACCATCACGGTGGAAAAGCAGTAAGGGAGGGTTTACCATGACAAATCTCATCTGCATCGTCTGTCCCAAGGGCTGCCACCTGGCGGTGGACGAGGAGAAGGACTTTGAGGTCACCGGCTTCGGCTGCGCCCGCGGCGTGGACTACGGCAAGAAGGAGCTGACAAATCCCACCCGGGTCATCACCTCCACGGTGAAGATTCAGGGGGGCATCCACAAGCGCCTGCCGGTGAAGACCGATCGGGACATCCCCAAGGGGATGATTTCCCAGGCCATGGCCCTGCTGGACACCGTGGAGCTTACCTCCCCGGTGAAGGTGGGGGAGGTGGTGGTGCCGGATATCTGCGGCACCGGCGCCGCCTGGGTAGCCTCGCGGGATATGTAAGGAAAGCCGGCTGGGTTTTCAGGGGGGCTGTTGGCCCCTTCCCCCGGCCCCTGCCTCCTTGCAAAACCAAAACTGGCCTTAAAACGCAAAAGTCCCCCTGGTTTTCCAGGGGGATTTTTCTGTCTTTAGATATAAAAGAGGCTTTCGCTCAGGTGTTCCGGGTCGCAGGTGACGTCCAGCCCCAGCTTGGAGCAGATTTTTTCGTCGCTGCGGGTGAGGTAGCTGGTGGAGTGGGCCTGGCAGCCGTCCAGCTGCCCCAGCCGCTCCATGGCCGCCTGGGCGGTGGGGTTGGTGACGGCGGAGATGGATAGAGCCATGAGGATTTCCTCCGCCCCCAGGTGGCAGTTTTTCATCTTCAGGGGGCCGCTTTTCAGGTTCAGGATGGGCTGGATGATAATGGGGGGCAGCAGCAGAATGTCGTCCGGGATATTCCCCAGGTGCTTGGCGGCGTTGAGGATGGCGGCGGCCGCCGCGGACATCAGCTGGCTGTTGCGGCCGGTGATGACGGTACCGTCATCCAGCTGGATAGCCACCGCCGAGACCCCCTCCTGGGTGCCCAGCCGCTCCTTCACCTTGGCAAGGTACTCCCGCGCTGGCAGCACCACCGCCCGGTCCTCCACCCGCAGGTTCATGGTCTCCATCAGCACCTGGAGGCGGTGGAGGGTATCAATTTCCGCCGCACCCCGCTTGTAATCGGCGGCGGCCTTTAAATACCGGCGGATAATCTCCTGGCAGGAGGCCTCCCGCACCGCCTCGTCGTCCACGATGGCGGCGGCGATTTGGTTCACCCCCATATCGGTGGGGGAACGGTAGATGGAATCATCCCCGGTGATGCGCTGGATGATGCGCCGGACCACCGGGAACATCTCCATATCCCGGTTGTAGTTGACGGTGGTGACGCCGTAGGCGTCCAGGTGGAAGGAATCAATGATGTTGAAGTCCTTCAGGTCGGCGGTGGCGGCCTCGTAGGCCACGTTCAGGGGGTGCTTTAGGGGGACGTTCCAGACGGGGAAGGTCTCGAACTTGGCGTACCCCGCCCGGTTGCCCAGCTGGTGCTCGTGGTAGAGCTGCCCCAGGCAGGTGGCCAGCTTGCCGCTGCCGGGGCCGGGGGCGGTGACCACCACAATGGGCTTTTCGGTGCGGATATAGGGATTGGCGCCATACCCCTGGTCGCTGACGATGGTGTCCACCTCCGAGGGGTAGCCGGGGATGGGGGCGTGGGTGTAGGTGGTGATGCCCCGGCTTTCCAGCTTGTTGGCGAAGATGCGGGCGGCGGGCTGTCCCTCGTACCGGGTGATGACCACCGAATTGACGGTGAGACCCAGGGCCCGCAGGTCGTCGATGAGCTTAAGCACCTCCGCCTCGTAGGTGTTCCCCAGGTCCCCCCGGCGCTTGTTGTGCTGGATATCCCCGGCGTAGACGCAGATGAGGATCTCCGCCTGGTCCCCCAAGGACTGCAAAAGCTCCAGCTTGGCGTTTTCCCGGTAGCCGGGGAGGCACCGCTTGGCGTGGAGATCGTACATCAGCTTGCCGCCGAACTCCAGGTACAGCTTGTCCCAGCCTTTCACCCGCTCCAGGATGTATTTGGACTGCCGTTCGATGTAAATTTCATGGTCAAAGCCCTTTTTCATAATGCCCACCGCTCCCCCTTTGGTTTTGGATGCAATCACACTTTGCCAATTATAGCACATCTGGAAACCTTTTGGAAGGGAAAACCCGCCTGGGGGAGGGTGCAAATTGCGTAGTTTTTTGTGCTCGCAAAAACTGCGCAATTTAGCCACTCCCGTGGCAGAAATCCTCTTCCCTTTTTCCGAAGAATGTGCTAAGATAAGAAGCATCCTATCAGCCCTTGCAAAGACCCTTCTCCCGCGGGCGGGACCCGCCGTCAGTCGAAAATTCCTGACGCTAAACAAATACTAGGGGCCGGCTGTTTTGGGCCAGGCCCTACGAAAGGAAAAATGAATATGGAAAACCGCAAGCTAAAACGCTTGGTGACCAGCGCCCTGCTGGCCGCCATTTATTCCGTGCTGGCACTGGCGCTGCCCCTTCTCTCCTTCGGGCCGGTGCAGTTTCGCGTCTCGGAGGCTCTCACCCTCCTGCCAGTCTTCTCCCCCGTCGCGGGGGTGGGAGTGACGGTGGGCTGCCTCATCACCAATACCATCGGCTTTTTGATGGGAGTTACCTTCCCCCAGGATATCCTCTTCGGCACCCTTGCCACCCTGGTGGGGTGCGTCTTCACCTGGCTGCTGCGGGGGATACGCTTCCGGGGGCTGCCGGTGCTTTCCGCTTTGGCCCCGGTGGTCTCCAATACCCTCATCATCGGCTGGGAAATCAATGCTTTCTTCCTGGATACCCCCTCCCTTGTGGGGTTTGTCACCTCCGCCGTGGGGGTGGGGCTGGGGGAGCTGGCCGCCTGCCTGGGGCTGGGCCTGCTGCTGGTGGCCCTCCTGGAGCGCACCGGCCTGGCGCGGCACTTCCGGGAGCTGTAACGCGCCTTATCCGCTTTTAGCAGGGCTGTAGGGAAACAAAGGAGGAACCAATCATGATAATTGCAGTCACATACCAGGATGGCCAGGTGTTCCAGCACTTTGGCCACAGTGAGGCTTTTAAGCTCTACCAGGTGGAGGCGGGGGAGATCCGCTCCGCCCAGGTGGTGGAGACCAACGGCAGCGGCCACGGGGCTTTGGCGGGATTTCTCCGGGAAAAGGGTGTCACACACCTGATTTGCGGCGGCATCGGCGCCGGCGCGCGCACCGCCCTGGCCCAGGCAGAAATCCAGCTATACCCTGGGGTGACGGGGGCGGCGGACGACGCGGCCCTGGCCCTGGTGAAGGGAAATCTCCAGTACGACCCGGACACCTCCTGTACCCATCACCAGCACGGGGAGGGGCACAGCTGCGGCGGCCACTCCTCCTAGCAAACCAATGAAAAGCCGGGCGCCTTTCCTTCGAGGCGTCCGGTTTTTTCCATGGGTGGGAATAATTTCCTTCTCCTCGGCCCATACTGCTGGCAACGACACAACCGCCGCCAAAGAAAGGACAGAGGAAGATGAAAATATACCGCCTGAAGAAGCTCTTTTCCACCCCGAAGGACGCTGCCTCCCTCCCGGAGGAGCGCAGGAGACGCCGCCGCTTGGACGCCGCCCTGGGGGGCGGGCTGCTGCTGGCAATGCTCCTTTCCCCTCTGGCGGGGTTTGGGCAGCAGTGCGCCCAGGTCCGGCAGGATGTGCTGCGCCTGCATATCCTGGCCAACTCGGACAGCCCCGAAGACCAGGCCCTGAAGCTCCAGGTACGGGACGCGGTGCTGCTGGAGACGGAAGATCTCTTTTCCGGCGCGGCCACCTTGGCCGAGGCCCAGGCCAAAGCGGCGGCCTGCCTCCCCGCCATCGAGGAGACCGCCCGCCGTACCCTGGCGGAAAACGGCTGCCAGCTTCCGGTGCGGGCGGAGCTGACCCGGATGTACTTTAACACGCGGGAATACGAGGATTCCACCCTCCCCGCCGGGGAGTACGATGCCCTGCGCCTCACCATTGGGGAGGCCCAGGGAAAGAACTGGTGGTGCGTCATGTTCCCGCCCCTCTGTATCCCTGCCGCCGCCACGGCGGAGGAGGGGGAGGGCCCGGAGGCCCTCCGGGAGATTCAGCTCCTGAACGAAGAGCCCCATTACCGTTTGGCCTTTGCCTCGGTGGAGTGGGTGGAGGAGTGCCTTGCCTCCTGCATAGAGGAGAAGGGGGAGTAAGGCGGTACCCTTCCCCCTCTTCTTTTCCCACCGCCAGGCCGCTTTTCTTTTTGCTTCTTTTTCTTTTCCCGCGAAAAGAAAAAGAAGGCCGGGCGGCAGCCCAAAAGGTTCCCGCAGAAAGGAGAGAAGATGTATGCACTACACAGGGACCATCTGGCGGCCCCCCTACGAGGCGGGGTCGCTGCTGCTGGAGGTCACCGCCGGCTGCACCCATCACCGGTGTAAATTCTGCACCCTTTACAGGGAGCTGCCCTTCCCCTTCCGGATGAGCCCCCTGGAGACGGTGGAGGCGGACCTTTTGGAGGCCCAGACGGCCATGCGGAGCCTCCGAGAGGGGGAACTGCTTCTCCGGGGCCTGGGGGAGCGCCCCCAAATAAAGCGGGTGTTCCTCACCGGCGGCAATCCCTTTGCCCTGGAGTTCCGGCGGCTGCGGCGCATTGGGGAGCTGGTGCGGCAATACTTCCCGGAATGTGAAACCATCGGGTGCTTTGCCAGGGTTACCGACGTTGCCCACAAGAGCGGCGAAGAGCTGGAGCAGCTGGCCCGGCTGGGGTATAACGGCATCTCCATCGGGGTGGAAACAGGGGACGACAAGGCCCTTGCCTTTATGGACAAGGGCTATGAGGCGGCGGACATCCTGCGGGAAACCAAGCGGCTGGAAGAGGCCGGCATCGGCTACCACTTTCTGTACCTGGCGGGCATCGCCGGTGCCGGGCGGGGGAAGGAGGCGGCGAAGAGGAGCGCCGCCCTCTTTAACCAAACTCACCCCGGCATCATCGGCAGCTCGATGCTCACCGTCTTTCCCGATTCCCGGCTGCAAGGGGAGATCCAGGCGGGGAACTGGCGGGAGGCGGGGGAGCTGGAGAAGCTGGAGGAGCTCCGCGCCTTGGTGGAAGAGCTTTCCATCCCCGTCTGGTTTGCCACCCTGGGCTCCTCCAACGCAGTCTTTGTAGAGGGACGCCTGCCGGAGGAGCGGCAGCGGCTGCTGGGGGAGCTGGACCACGCCCTGGCAAAGGGAAGCGAAGGGGCCCTGCGCTCCTATCGGGAGGACTTTACAGCGGCGGGATGGTGATGCTCCGGGCGCCCAGCAGCTCTGTCTCCTCCCGGTGGTGGAGCACCGCCGCCACCGCCGCCCCGGCGAACCGCTCCCGAAGGAAGGCGGCCGCCCGTTCCCGGTTTTCCGGGTCCAGGCCGGTGAAGGGCTCATCCAGCAGCAGGAGGGAGCTGCCCAGGGCCGCCGCGCGGGCGATGGCAACCCGCCGGGCCATCCCGCCGCTGAGGGCAGCGGGGTAGCAGTCCCCCTCCTCCGCCAGCCCCAGGGGGGCCAGAAGGGCCAGAAGGGCCTTCCGGCTGGAACGGGGGGAGACCAGGGCCAGATTTTCCAGAACGGTGAGGGAGGGAACCAGACGGTTTTCCTGAAAGACCATGGAGACCCCCTCCGGGGGGATACCGGTGAGGCTCCCGGAAAGGGGCATTTCCAGCCCAGCCATCAGCCGCAGGAGGGTGGTTTTGCCGCAGCCGGAGGGGCCTGTCACTGCGATAGTCTCTCCAGGGGGCAGGGAAAGGGAGAAGTCCCGGAGGAGCATCCGGCCGGGGTAGCCGAAGGTGATATGGGAAAGCTCCATCAGCTCCCCTCCTTTCCGGGAAAGATACGGGCCAGCAGGGCCACCATCCCCCGCTCCAGGGCCACCGAAAGGAGGATGATGAATCCCGTCCAGGCGAAGAGATCCACCATTTCCAGGCTGGTTTTGGCGTCGTGAAGCTGCCGCCCGATGGAGCTGGGGGCGATGGCCAGCACCTCCCCGGCAATGCCCGCCTTCCAGGCGAAGCCGAGGCCCACCCGCAGGGCGGAAAGGAGATGGGGGAGAGCCGCCGGCAGGTAGACCGCCCGAAGGACAGCCTGGGGGGAAAGGCGGTAAACGCGGGCCATCTCCAGCAGCTGGCGGTCCGCCCCGGCGATGCCCTGGCTGGTGTTCTGCCACACCAGGGGCAGCACCATCAAAAAGGAGATGAAAATGGAAAGGTTCTCCCCCCGAAGCCACACCAGGGCCAAAATGACAAAGGAGGCCACGGGGGTGGCCTTCACCGCCGCCATGGCCGGGGCCAAGAAGGCCCCCGCCGGGGGGAAGCAGGCGGAAAGGACCGCCAGCAGGCAGCCCAGCGTCACCCCCAGAAGAAAGCCCAGAAGGATTCGCCCCAGGGAGTGGCCGCAGGCCAGCCAGAAGCGCCCCTCCCCCAGGAGAGCCGCCATCCGCCCCAGCACCGGCAGGGGGGCGGGAAGGAGCAGTTCTTCCCCCACCAGGAGGGCCGCCCCCTGCCACAGCAGCAGCCACAGGCCGGGAATCCAGGCCCGGCGGAGGATAGGAAGGGTGTCCATGGCAGAGCCTCCTTTCATGGTTATTTATGCCTATCTGGGCTACCGCCATCTCCGTGCTAAGAGGTCCGCCTTCTTTTTCTTTTCACGGGAAAAGAAAAAGAAGCAAAAAGAAAAGCGGACAAAGTATTTAGAAGCTGTACCAATAGCCGAAGCGTGCAGATTTGCCGTCAAGATACATGCGGTGGCTATTGGTACAGCTTCTTACGCCACAGTAGATCGCTCCGAAATCTGCGTGCGCAGAAAACGTACTCTTTTATTGAGAACAGGGGTTGACAACCTTCCTTTTATGTGGTATATTTATAACAACAAGAGCGAAATACACCACATTTTTAAGGAGGACGATTTCTATGACCAAAGAAGTAAAACCAAAAATTAACTGTTTGGGATTCCTGTCACTGCTGTCTCTCATTGCGCTCCTTGGATGGAGCACCGGCAACGAAGGGCTGTATGGCTTCTTCGGCTTCGCCTACTACCTGCGCTATTTCTGGGTTTTGCCAGATGAGCTGTTCCGGCAGAACCTGCAAAAGGCCGCCACCTGCGCCTTTTTGACAGAGCTGCTTGCCCTGGTGCCCTTTATGTTCCTTTGCACCGCCTTTTCCGACGGCTGGCGGGCTGTCCCCGCCGCCTTCGGCCTCAGCTTTGCCGCCGCCATCCTGGTCTTTACCATCGCCCTGCTGGTGTTGGAGTGGCGGGAGCAGAGGGGAGCGGAGCCATGATTCACAACCGGATGAAGGAGCACCGGGCCCGCCTTGGGCTGAACCAGGAGGAGCTGGCAAGGCGGGTGGGGGTGCGGCGGGAGACCATCGGCAACCTGGAAAAGGGGAAATACAATCCCTCCCTGGTGCTGGCCTGGAACATCGCAGGGGTGTTCGGGGTGCCCATCGAGGAGGTCTTTACCGTGGAGGACGAGGAATAAAGCTGCAATCCAGAAGACGGTGCAAAAGCACAGCCTTCTGGCCTTTTTTATCCCAGGTAATACAGCCCCTCATCCGGCAAAGCTCCCCCCACCGACTTGGGGTCGGCGGCGTGGAGCACCGCCAGGAAGCCGGAGGCGGTCTTCTTCATCTCCTCCCCGGAAAGGAAGGTGATGCCGCACTGGGGCAGGGCGGCCTTGGCTACCGGCTCCTTGGGGAGGATGCCCGCCTGTACCACCAAGGCGGCGGCAGCGTCCAGGTTGGCCGGCTCGGTGACAAAGTCCACCGAGGCCTTGTATTCCGCCAGGAAGGCGGCGGTAGCATCGGCGTTTTCCTCCAGGAAGGAGCGCTGGGCGATGACACAGCCCATGGTGAGGCCGCTGGCCCCTTGGGCAACCTTATCCCACTCTTGGGTGAGGTCCAGGGCCACCCGCAGCTTGTCGTTCTGGCTCAAAGCGGTGGTGACAAAGGGCTGGGGCAGCAGGGCCACGTCCGCCTGCCCCTGGCTGAGGAGGGTGGCCAGCTCGGCGTGCTCTGTTTTGTATTCCACCGCCACCTGGTTCGTCAGGTCGTTTTCCGCCAGGATGTAGTTTAAAGCGTATTCCGGGGTGGAGCCCTTGCCGGTGGAATAGACCGTCTTCCCCGCCAAATCCCCAATGGACTGGATGGTATCCCCGGCCTCCACTACGTAGAGGACCCCCAGGGTGTTGAGGGCCAGCAGCTGCACCTTCCCCTGGGTCTTGTTATAGAGGGTGGCGGCCAGGTTGGTGGGCACCGCCGCCACGTCAAATTCCCCCTGGATGATGCTGCCCACAATCTCATCAGGGGAGCCGGCCAGGGTGAACTCGTAGCCGTTGGCGGTGTTCCCTGCAGCGGCTTCCTCCATCAGCTTGACCATCCCCATAGCGGTAGGTCCCTTGAGGGCCGCCACCCGGAGGGTCTTGCCGGTCTTTTCCAAAGCGGTCGGCGCGGAGACAGCATCCGGAAGGCTTTCCGGCTGGGAGGAAGGGCTTTCCGGGGCCGGGGAGGCAGGGGGGAGGGTGGTGCTGGAGGAGGCGGGGGCGCCCCCGGAGCACCCGGCCAGGGACAGCACAAGGACCAGGGCAAGGACAAAGGAAAACAGCTTTTTCATGATTTAAAACTCCTTTTTGTGAGGTGATAAGACTTTCCCATAGCGGCGCGGGCCGCGTTATTCCAAAGAGGCGTCAGGGGGCGATAGAAGGAGGATGCGCTTTCCCTCCCGCCGGATGCGCCCCTCCGCCTCCAGGGTCTCCAAGGCCCGGTAGAGGGAGGCGCGGCCCAGGTTCAGCGCCCGTGCCAGCTGGCTGTAGCCACCGGCTACCTCCACTGCGTCCCCCTGTTGGGCAGCCAGCAGATGGCGGTACAGGGTCTCTTGGGCGTTGGGGGCGGTGAAGCTGTCGATTTTCCGGTTCAGGAACCGGATGCGCTGGGATAGGAAGGCGATGTAGGCCACGGCGGAGGCGGGGTGCTGGGCAAAAAGCCCAGTGAGCCATTGCCCGGAGAGAAAAACCAGGGCGGAGGGGGTCTTTGCCATCACCGTGGTGACGTAGTCCTCCGCCGGGCAGAAGATAGCCGCCGCCCCAAAGCACTGCCCCGGTCCCAGGATGTTGAGGAGCAGTTCCTTCCCCTTAAGCACCGAAAGGCTCCCCTCCAGCACCACCCCCATGGCCTGCCGGAACTCCTGGCGGCTGTAAATCACCGCCCCAGGGGGGTACCGCTCTACCGTAAGACCGGCGGCGAGGGCCGCCAGTTCCTCCGGGGAAAGGTTCCGGAAGAGAAAGAACTGGGACAGTAAGCGCAGATGGTCAGGGGAAAGGGACATGGCAAGCGCTCCAATCTGTATCATTTGAGACAGATTTTATTATAATGTGTTCCGGAAAAGCTGTCAAGGGGGTTCCTTGTCGGGAGTGGTCAAATGCGGTTTTTATGCCAATCCGGGCTGCCGCCCATCCCCGCCTTCTTTTTCTTCTTGCAAAAGAAGCAAAAAGAAGAATGACAAAAGGTTTCAATAACACAGCAAACTTAATAGGAAAATCTGTGTGATTTGACCACTCCCCACCTGCCAGAAACGTTCAAACTGCGCAGTTTTTGTGCTCTCAAAAACATCCCACCGGGATGTTGCGGGGTGCCTCTGGTGGGCGAGACTCCGGGGGCACCCCGGCGGCCTTCGGCCCCGCAAACTAAGACTCCAGGCAGTGGCTTGCGCCCCTTCGGAGGGTTAAGGCCCCTTAGGGCCGGGTAGGGCGAGACTCCGGGGGCACCCCGGCGGGGTCTGGTCTTTTCCTCGAATCTGTAGTAAAATAAAGAGCGGCGGAGGACTGCTCCGCCGGAAAGGGGAAGTGGTGATGGCGGGGAAAAAGGAGCTCCGGCCCTGGCTTTTGGGAGGGACGCTGTTGGGCGCCCTGGTGCTGCCGGGGCTGTATAACGGACTTACGGTCCGCCGGTATCGGCTGCCCACAGGGCGATTTGCCTGTCCGATTCGCATCGCCCTGGTTTCCGACCTCCACGCCTGCAAGCATGGGGAGGAGGAGCGGCAGCTGATCGAGACCATCCACCGGGAAAAGCCGGAGCTGCTGCTGATGGCCGGGGATATCTTCGACCACCGGCAGGACATACGCAATGTGGAGTGTTTCCTGCGGGGGGTGGCGGGGAGGTATCCCTGCTACTACGTCACCGGGAACCATGAATATTGGCACAAGGGCAAGGCCCTCCCCGGCGATATGGCGCTGCTGGCGCGGTACGGGGTGCGCCGCCTTTCCGGGGAGATGGTGACGGTGACAGTAAAGGGCCAGGCCTTGAACCTTTGCGGGGTGGACGACCCGGACGCCTCCGCTGTCCACCCGGCCTGCAACGGCGGGAATAGCCGCAGCTTTTTGCAGCAGCTGGCCCATGTGGGGACCCAGCCCCGCAACGGGAACTACACCATCCTGCTTTCCCACCGCCCGGAGCCCTTTCGCTTCTACGCCTGCTACGGCTTCGACCTGGCCCTCTGCGGCCACGCCCACGGCGGCCAGTGGCGCATCCCCGGCCTGCTTAACGGCCTCTACGCCCCTCACCAGGGGCTTTTCCCCAAATACGCGGGGGGGAGATATCTAAAAGGGGGGACCACCATGATTGTCAGCCGGGGGCTGGCCAGGGAGAACACCCGTGTTCCCCGCTTTTACGACCCCCCGGAGCTGGTGATTGTGGATCTGGCATAGAAATAGAATGGAGGGAGCGGGGATGGAGGAGCTGCTTGCCTGTGTCTTTTTGTACCGGGAGGGGCTTTTGCCGGAGGAGGACTGCCGGAAGAAGGTGGATGAGCTCTTCCTGGCGGACCCAGAAAACGACTTCCTGCTGGAGCTGGAATGGAACCTCCAAAGCATGAAGGAGGTGGGGGTCCGGGTTTGGGTATATTGCGGCGCCCACAGGGCCGCCCTTTCCGACGAGGTCTTTGGCCGCTTCCTGATGGCCCGTCTCCGGGAGGTTTACCAGCAGGAGGGGCTGGACCTTTACACCTTCGCCAGGCGGATGTACAGCCTTTGGAAGGGGCTGCCCCCCTGGCTCCAGAACGTCCAGCCCTTTTGGACCCTCTGTTACGCCGACGATCCCCTCTCCTGGGGGGACGAGGCCCAAACCAGGGAGCTTTACCAGTGGATGCTGGATTACTACGAGAAAGAGGATTCTACCTCCAGCCAATAAGAACCTGTATTCACAACCGTCCAACGCAGTCAGGCCAGGGCTTTTTCCGACCTGCTACGTTAAAAATCCTTGCAATACACCAAGTATTGACTGCGGATTTTTGCCTTGCAGGACGAAAAAATCCCTCGCCCTGCCCGCATTGTCCGGTTATGAATACAGGTTCTAAGAAAGGAGCCTTTGCTATGGAAAAATTTGTCCCCTTTGAAAAGCTCTCCAAACGAAAAAAGCGGGAGCTGAACGCCAGAAAACGGAGAAGCTGGAACGGCCTGGATCCGGTCACCCGCAGACCCCCGGACCCCAAGGCCTACAACCGGCGAAAAGCGCCCCGGTGGCAGGAGGAGCCGCCGGAGCGTTTTTTTGTTGGTGCAGATGGTGCTAGATAAGCAGCCGCACCGTGACGATGCGATCCCAGGTGTTGCGGCCGATGATGCCATCCGCCGGAAGGCCGAAGAGGTTTTGGAAGGCCACCACCGCCCGCCGGGTGGCAGGGCCAAAGATGCCGTCTATGGATACAGAGGGGATGTTGTACCGCTGGCTGATGGTCCGCAGGTACTCCTGCATAAGGCGCACATTGTCCCCGCGGCTCCCCTCCCGGAGCAGCACGCCGGGGTAGGGGACCACCAGACCGCTGGTGTTGGCAATGCCCATAAAGACATTGTAGAGGCTGTTCCAGGTGGCGGGGCCGATAATCCCATCTGCCGCCAGGCCAAACCGCTTCTGGAAGTCGATAACCGCGTTTGTGGTGGCGGGGCCGAAGATGCCGTCCGGCTGGATGGGGCGCACCGAATAGTAGTAGTTGGAGATGACCCGGAGGAAGTACTGAGCCAGGCGCACATAGGGGCCCCGGTCCCCCTCCCGGTAGACGCCGCTGGGACGGGTCTCCGGCAGGGGCTCGCTTTCTCCCCCCAGCTCGGCCAGGCGGGTGACCGCTACATAGATGTTGGAGATGCGGTTCCAGGTGCCCCGGCCAACGATGCCGTCCTGGGTGAGGTTGAAGATTCGCTGGAAGGCCAGCACCGCCGCCCGCGTGTTGCTGCCGAAGATGCCGTCCACCGGGGAGATGGCCGGAATGGCCGGGTAGTTGCGGCGGATGCGGTTGAGCTGCCGCTGAATGGTGCGCACCGCGTTCCCCCGGCTCCCTGTCTGGAGGGGGGAGCCAGGATAGGAGCTTGCAATGTTGCGCACCTGGGTGGCCTGGACCAGCTCCACATCGCCATAGTACCGCCGAAGGATGTTGATGGGATAGTAGCCGTTTTCCGCCAGGGAGACGGTGCCCCACTGGGAAAGGCCGGCGCAGGTGACGGTGGTGCCGCTGCAATATTCGGCAAAGAGGGGGTTGAGGGCGCCGGGACGCCGGATGTAGGTGGTGAAAATCTCGTCCACAATGCGGCTGATGTTGGTGAAGATATTCCGCCCAGGGATGTAGTACTGGTCATAGCCGGTGTGGTTGGTGATGTTGAAGCTGTATCCCCGGCTGGGATACCATTCGGTGAAAACCCGGTTGAGAGCGAAGGAGATTTGGGCGTAGATGTTGGCCCGGATGGCGTTTTCCGGCCAGGTGGGGTAGATTTCGCTGCTGGCGACATTTTTGATGTAGTGGGCGAAGTCCACCGTCACGTTCTGGGCGGAGGCGTTGCTGGGGGCCCCCAGGTGGACGGTGATGTACCGGGGGATATAGACGGTATCCAGCACCTGTCCGACGGGGATATCGCCCTCCGGGCCGATGGGCTGCTGCTCCGGGATGGTGCGCAGGGCGTTGGGGGGAATCTCAAAAACCTCCCCAGGCTCCTGCTCCCGGCCCACCGGCTGGGGGTTCAGCTCCAGGGGAACCACCGATTCCACCCCGGCAAAGACCTGGATGCCCCGGATGGTCACCGGGGAAAAGCCCTCTGCCAGCACCTGGGCGTCGTAGAGCCCGTAGGGGAGCCCCTCGTAATTGGGGTCCAGGCTTGCCTCCTGGGGCGGGGCACAGACCCGGAAGGGCGGGGTGCGTCCGGAGATATTGGTGATAAAGGTGGTCCGCCGCCCGGTGCGGGGGTCGGTTAGGATTACGGTGGCGCCTGGCACCGGCGTGGCCTCCCGCCCGGAATAAAGCTGGAAAACCAGCGTAGAGGATCTCTGCATGGTAACACTCCTTTCCCGGCCCCAGCAGGCAGTGGGAGAAGCACCGGCCGGAACCTTTGCACCATTCTATGCAGAAAATGCTGGTTTGGCAAAAATTCTGCCCCCCTGGTGGGTTGCCATCGGCGGGTTTTTTCAGTATAATAAAAGAAATATCAAACGGTATGCAACAAAAAGCAGGTTTTCATCGTACTTATATATAGAAAACGGATGTGGAGGTATTAAACCCATGAAAAAATTTCTCTCGGTAGTACTAGCCCTTGTGCTGGTTGTTTCCACGGCGGTGATGGCAGCGGCAGTTACTGTGGAAACGGATGCGGAGGATAATGTAATCCTTCCTGGCCAGAAGTTTCGGATTTCTACTGATGACTTTGTGGATAAAGATGGAAACACGCCGGGGCAGTTGGATAAGGAAGTCCATACCATCAATCCCTCCTGGAAAAAAGGAAAAAGCTATATCGAGCGGATCTACTTTAACGACGGGGATGATTTCGTCACCGTTGAGATTAAATCCGGTCTGACCCTTACCAGCGATGCCGCCATCACTGGCACCCTGAAGATCCGGGACCGGGGAGCCAGCGAAGGCGTCACGGTTTATACCTGTACAATTACAGCGGATGATGATGTAAAAATCAAGGCCCTGGGGGAGGAAAAGACCTACATGGTGCGGGATGGGGAGAAGGAATTCAGCCTCCCCTACGACTATATGGAGAAAAAGGTCCGCTTTGTCACCGGTGACGAGGACGACAAGGAGCGGTATGGCACCTTCACTGCGGAGTTTGCCAACAGCTCCGGCTACGATGTGGCGAAGTACGTGGTAAAGGTGATTGACCAAAGCCCCCTGTACCTGGCCTTTAACGAAACCGGCAACACCACCCTCCTGAAGAAGTACCCCAACGCGGACCTGCGGTTTGTCACCTGGAACGCTACCCCCACCTTTGATTTGGAGGGGAAGCTCTATATCTACATGGACCCCGATGAGTACATCTACGGCGTCAACAAGGACAACAGCCTTTACCGCCTGGGCGGCAGCTACGATACCGACGAGGGCGCTTATATGTTTAAGACCAAGACGCTGGGCAGCTATATCGTCAGCGATACCCAGCTGGTGAGCGGCAGCGGCCAGACCTCCTCCACAGCGCCGGTTTCTTCTTCCGCCCCGCCGCCCCCC
>OFFX01000759.1_pt1 | contig 26106 bp, 24 predicted proteins | sample 1521511 | NCBI WGS metagenome assembly OFFX01 (sample SAMEA3504125, study PRJEB24116) | mouse gut metagenome | biome: mouse gut; feature: mouse-associated habitat; material: faeces | place: Denmark | collected 2011
CCGTCTGCATGATGGAGAAACCGCCGATGTAGGTCTGCCGGGAGGCGTAGGCCCCGGTGCCGAAGGGGGTGACGTCGGTGTCCTGGGTGGAGACCACGTGGACGTCCTCAAAGGGAATTCCCACGGCGTCCGCCACCATCTGGGAGTAGGCGGTGTCACAGCCCTGGCCGATCTCCGTCTCGCCGGTCTGGAACTGGAGGGAGCCGTCCTGATTCAGCACCATGCGGCAGGAGGAGCTCTCCAGGGAGATGGGCCACACGGCGGGGTTGTACCAGAACACCGCCAATCCAACGCCCCGGCGGACGGGGCCGGTCTGGTTCCGATATTCCTCCAGCTTCCGGAGGTAATCAATGGCCTCCATCCCCTTGTCCATGCACTGGTTGAAGGTGTCGTGGTACAGCTCGTTTTTGGAGAAGCCGTCCACATAGCCCACGGGCATCAGGTTTTTCCGCCGGAACTCCAGGGGCGTCATGCCGATGGCCCTGCAGATGTCATCGATGTGGCTCTCCCCGGCGAACATGGCCTGGGGGATGCCGTAGCCCCGCATGGCCCCGGCGGCGGGCTTGTTGGTGAACACCGTCCAGGCGTCGCACTCCACATTGGGGCAGGGATAGAGCTGGGGGAAGGCGTTCATGCCCTTGGCGTTGACGCCGTGACCGTGGGAGGCGTAGGCCCCCTGGTTGGAAAAGGACTCAAACTTCCGAGCCGCCAGGGTTCCGTCGGGCCGGACGTAGGAGATGATATGCGTGCGGATAGCGTGGCGGACCCGGTTGGAGACAAAGGTCTCCTCCCGGCTGCACTCCAGCTTCACAAGCCTTCCCCCCACCTGGGTGGAGCACCAGGCGCACAGGGGCTCGTACAAGGCGTCCTGCTTGTTGCCGAAGCCGCCGCCGATGACGGGGTTGATGACGCGCACCTTGCCCCAGGGCAGGCCCAAAGCCTGGGCGACCACCCGGCGGACGATGTGGGGAATCTGGGTGGAGCTGACCACCACCACCCGGCCCGCCTCCTCGTAGGCGAAGCAGCCGTGGTTTTCAATGTGGCAGTGCTGGACCGTGGGTGTGTCATACCAGCCCTCCACTTTGATCAGACCGGGCTCCTGCCGGGCGGTCTCATAGTCCCCCCGGCGGACATCGGAGTGGCCCAGGATGTTGTTTTTGTACTTCTCGTGGAGCTGGGGCGCGCCGTCCTTCATGGCCTCCTGCACATCCAGCACAAAGGGCAGCTCCTCGTACTCCACCCTCAAAGCCCGGACGCCCTGGGCCGCCGCAACCTCGTCCTCGGCGATGACCGCCGCAACCTCGTCGCCGTAGTAGCGGACGTGGCGGTTCAGCAGCAGCCGGTCGGCCACATCCTGATGGCTGGGGTCCGTGGACCAGGGATGGCCCGCCGTAGGGAAGGGGATGTCCGGCACGTCAAAACAGGTCAGAACCTTCACCACGCCGGGGATGGCCTCCGCCAACCCGGTCTCGATGGACTTCACAAAGCCGTGGGCAATGGTAGAGTGGCAGATCTTCACCACCAGCGCCTCCCGGCCGCAGAGATCGTCCATGTATTTTGCGCGGCCCGCGGCCTTCTCCCGGGCGTCCACCCGTGTGACGCTCCTGCCGACGCTCTTGCTCATAGGGAATCCCTCCTTTTCGTTTGCATGAATCGGAAAAATCGGATATACTATCCTCAATCGGAATTGGGGATATGGGTGCCCAGCTGATAAAGTTTAGGGCCGCCCTTTTCAAAGGGCGGTGGGTCCAGGGCGAAGCCCTGGCGGAGCCTGGATCAGACTAACAATATACACTCCATCCCGGGGATCCGAAGCAGGAGTCTGTCCTGTACCGGGGCGAACTGCTGCCCCGAGATCACATCGGTAGCCAGATGCCCGGACCAGGGAATGGAGACCTCCTCCACGCCGTCTCCCACATTGAGGATGGCGGCGGTGACCTCCTCGCCCTCCTCCCGGGCGAAGGCCAGCAGCGGCCCCTTCGCGTGCAGCCACTTCAGCTCTCCGGACTGCATGGAGACCCGCTCATTGCGCAGCCTGCCCAGTAAAGCGAAATGCCTTTGCAGGGCCTGGTCCTCATGGCCCCAGGGATAGGTCCCCCGGTTAAAGGGGTCCTCAAACCCCTCCATCCCCGCCTCATCGCCGTAATAAACCGTAGGCGACCCGGGAAAGGCGTAGAGCAGCACCGCTCCCGCGCGGAGCAGCCGCGTCCCCCGCTCCCGCTCCTCCGGGGACATGCGGTAGTCCGCCCGGGCGGTCCGCTCCTCCGGCCCGCCTTCGGGCCCCACCCCCAGCATGGTCAGGACCCGGGCCGTGTCGTGGGTGCCCAGGAGATTCATGGCGCTGTAAAAGGCGGGCCGGGGATAGTTCTCCCGGATGACCTCCATGGCCTCCATGAAGGCCTCCGCGCCGCCTCCCTGGAGATAGGCCAGGGCCGCCGTCCGGAAGGGATAGTTCATGAGCCCGTGGGCCTCCCGCCCCAGCAGATATTTCCGCCGCTGGTCGTAGGCGATCTTGTTGCTGCCGTCCTCCCAGACCTCCCCCAAGAGGAAGCTGTCCGGCTTCTCCTGGACCATGACCGCCCTGATCCTGGCGATGAACTCGTCTGGCAGCTCGTCGGCCACGTCCAGCCGCCATGCGTCCGCCCCCGCCCGGAGCCACCGGCGGATGATGGAGTCCTTTCCCTCGATGATGTAGTCCATATAGCTGGGGCAGGTCTCGTTGACGGCGGGCAGGGTCTTGACGCCCCACCACGCATCGTACCGGTTGGGCCAGTACAGAAAGGCGTACCAGGGATAATAGGGGCTCTCCCTGCTCTGGAAGGCCCCGGCCCCGGGATAGGCCCCCTGGGCGTTGAAGTACCGGCTGTTGCTGCCGGTGTGGTTAAACACCCCGTCCAGCATCACCCGGATCCCCAGCGCGTGGGCCTTGCAGCACAGGCGGCCGAAGTCCTCCTCCGTCCCCAGCATGGGGTCGATCTTCTCATAATCCCCGGTGTTGTACCGGTGGTTGCTGTCGGACTCGAAGATGGGGCAGAAGTAGATGGTCCCTACCCCCAGGGACTTCAGGTAGTCCAGCTTCTCCTCCACGCCCGCCAGGCTCCCGCCGAAGAAGTCCCGGTTGCGCACCTCGCCCTTCTCATCAGGGAGGTACTCCATCCCCTCCTCCCAGTTCTGGTGGACCACCCGGTCCCCCAGCATCCCGGCGGGATCGGGGACGGCCAGGCGGCGGAAGCGGTCCGGGAAGATCTGGTACGTAACGCCCCGCCCGAACCACTCCGGCGTGGGCGAGGAATCGTCGTAGACCGTCTGCTGCCACCAGGCCAGCTCCTTTTCCTCCTGGCACAGGCCGTTCCTGCCCAGCCAGACCGCCTCCCCGTCCTCCTTCTGGAGCCGGAAGGCGTACCAGATCAATTCCGGCTGTTCCGGCGTCTCATAGGCGGCGGCGAGGGTCCCCTGGCCGTCCTCCCCGAGGGCGAAGGTCAGGGGCTGTTCCCAGTAAGCGTCCGCAAATTCCTCAAAGAGGAGCAGCGCCCCGGCGGTAAAGTCCCGCGGCGGACGAAGGGTCACGGTAACGGCGGACCCGCATGGGGCCGCGCCGTAGGGGGTCTTGCACCGGGTGTCTCTGGAATCGAAGATCGTCGTCATAAACCGCTTTCCTTGCTGTAGTATTTTCCGAACACTGAACCATTACGGCAGCAGCGTCCCTTCCGGCACCACCGTATAGCCGATATCGCCGGGGGCGAAGTAGTCGTTGAGGATCTGTACGGCCGTGGAAGCCAAGGCCGCGCCGCTGCGCCCCTGCTCGATGACCACCGCCACGGCGATCTCCGGCTCCTCGAAGGGGGCGAAGCAGACGAACACGCCGTTGGCCGACACGTCGCCCACCTGGGCGCTGCCGGTCTTGGCACCGGCGGAGACGATGCAGTCCTTGAAATCCCCCGCCAGGGACCCCTTGGTCACCAGGTCCCCCATGCCCTTCTTCACCGCCGCCACGGTCTCCTCCGCAAGATCGAGGTCCGACAGGACCTGGGGCTCGTGGGTGTAGAGGACCGCGCCGCCGTCATAGCTGGTCACGTCCCGCAGCAGGTGGGCGTCCAGCCGCTCCCCGCCCCGCAGGAGGACGGCGATATAGTTGGCCAGCTGGAGGGGCGTATACAGCTGCTGGGCCTGCCCGAATCCCGCCCAGGGGGACTGGTCCTCACCCGGCGCGTTCTCGTGGCGGGAGCCCACCCGCTCGCTGATCTCGATGCCGGTGTGCTCCCCCAGCCCGAAGGCGGCGGCATACTCGTTGAGTCGGTCCAGCCCCAGCTGGTAACCCATCTCCGCGAAGAAGTAGTTGCAGGAGACGGTAATGGCATCGCTGACGTTGACGCGCCCGTGCCGTCCTCCGCTGCTTTTGTAGAGCCAGCATTTTGCATAGCTGTTGGGGTCCCCCGGATAGGTCCAGATGCCGGTTGCGTTGATTTTAGTCTTGGTGTCGATGATGCCTGCTTCCAGCGCGGCGGCGGCGGTCATCGGCTTAAAGGTAGAGCCGGGCGCGTAAGCCCCGTTCACCGCCCGGTTGGTATAGGGGGCCGCCAGGTCCTGGGAGAGTTCTTCGTAGTCCTCCTGATAAGTCCTCTGGCTGTAGGTGGGATAGGTGGCCAGGGCCAGAATCTCGCTGTTCGCCACGCTGACCACAGCCGCCGCCGCGCCCCGGTTGACCGGCTCCTCTCCGTCCTCCAGGTCCTCCTGGTCCATGGCCTGGACGGACCGGGCCAGAATCTCCTCCACCTGGGCCTGGAAGTCGATGTCCAGGGTCAGGGCCACGGTGCCCCCGGGCTCGGGCTGGATGGAGTAGATCTCGCTGGTGATCTTGCCCTCCTGGTTGGTGGTGATGAGCCGGGTGCCGTCCCGGCCCCGGAGGTACTGCTCAAAGGCCAGCTCCACCCCGTCCTTGCCCACCTGATCGTCCAGGCGGTAGTAGGGGAGGCCGGTGGTGTCCTCCCCCGCCTCCCGGGCGGCGTTCCACGCCGCGTTGAAGCCGTCCCGCTCCTCCCGGGACTCGAACTTGCCCACCCGGCCCAGGATGTGGGCGGCGTAGTCGGTGTTGTACTGGCGCACGGCCTTGCTGCCGATGACCACGCCCTCAAAGGCCCCGTCGTTGAGGATGGAGATGATCTCCACGGACAGGTCCTCCGCGAAGACGTAGGGCACGGTCACCGCGTTGGCTGTCAGCTTGCGCAGGCGCAGCTCGTAGAGCACGCCCAGCGCCATCCGGGCCTCCTGACGGGAGAAGTCGGTGGGGATGCCAAAGTCGGCCCGCATGAGCTCCAGGAGGTGGGAGGCGGTGAGGGCGGTGGAGCCGGTGAGTTTCAGCTTGTCCAGCAGGGTCTGGCTCATGAGGGGGGAGGAGGAGGCAGCGGTCAGCTCGGTGTTGGACCACTTCCGGTCCGCCAGATAGTGGGAGAACCAGGTCCGCTGGGCTCCGGTGGCCTCGGCGAAGGCGTAGCCGTAGGGCTCGGCGGCGGCGATGGGCAGGCTGTCGCCCCAGGTTACGCCGTGGTCCTGGAAGAGGGTGAGAATGCGCAGAAGGGCCCGGGCCACAGCGGCCTGGTGGGACTCGCCCTCCTGGTCCGGCACGAGGTCCGGGTCAAAGGATGCGGTGTAGATCTCCTGATTGGAGACCAGAACCTTGCCGTTGCGGTCCGTGATGATGCCCCGGGAGGTCTCCACGGTCTTGGTGGTGGTGACCTGGGTGGTGGAGCGGGCCAGATACTCGCTGCCGTTAACGATCTGGGCGTTGTAGAGGATGCCCGTAAACAGGGCGAGGCAGAGGACATACGCACCGATCAGGAAGTTCGCCCGCCGGTGGAAGCGTTTTTCATCGGTCATTCGAGAGTGCTCCTAAGATTCGTCGTCTTTTTTCTTGTTACTTTTTCTTGAAAGAAAAAGTAACCAAAAAGAACTTTAGAGATGGTGGTATAGACTGCCGGCAGTCTTACGGCGGCGATTTCCCATCGGGCCAGCTGGGGGTGCCGTTAGAGCGTGTGTGGGGGCGAGCATCGCTCGCCCGCTCTGACGGCACCATCCAGCGCCTCGATAGACGCGGGCGAGCGATGCTCGCCCCTACATAGATTCTGCGGGTAATTAGGATTCTTCTTTGGTCTCAGACAGCTGCGTTTGCAGTTTCAGCAGACCGGCGGCATCCGAAAGGAGACGGTCCTGGAAGGGAGGGGTTAATTTTTGAAATAGGGATACAAGTCTCTTTTTTTTACGATCTTCTAATGGTTCTTCTAAGGAAAACATTTCTCCCTCGCCTGTACGCAGCCAGGCCTCATTCACATGAAATTGTGTGCAAATGGCAATGATATTTTGTTCCTTAATCCGGCCATTCGGCTTTTCCATAAGGCTGACTGCATTTTGCTTTAGGCCGATTTTCTCCCCAAATTCACTTTGGTTGATGGCAAGGGCCTGTCTTATTTCTCGTATGCGAGTATTCATCATGGCACCTCTCGCGATTATTATAGCAAATGCAGGTGGATAAAATCAATATACCTTTAAAAAGTATATATAATTATCATTGACAAGTATACTGATATGCGCTATAATGTGTTTGTAAACTTTTTGGGGTGGTATGAACTATGGAAAATAGCATATTAGAAAAAATCTATCTCCGCCGTCTGGAGGAATACACCCCCAGCGCAGAATACCGTGTGCTGTGCAAGCGGCTGGACGCGCTGTGGACCGCCGCCGGACAGGTTCTGGAAGAGGAGCAGATCAGCCAGCTCCAGAACAGCGAGAACGACGTATATTTCCGCTCCAACTACGAGTGGTTCCGGGAGGGCTGGCGCATGGGAATGCTGCTTTCACTGGAAATGCTGGGCCGGCCTCAGTAGTCCGAGGCGCAGCGGCGGTGGATGGTGCGGTACAGGGGCATCACCGCCAGCAGGGCCGGCAGGGTCAGCAGGGTCTCCCCCACGGTGATCCGGGCCATCAGGGCCAGATAGCCGCCGCCGGAGAGGATCTGCACAAGAATACGCATGCCGCCGGTGGCCAGCAGCGCCGCGGCGGACACCAGCAGACAGCAGAAAAATCCGGGGGAGAGAAAGTTCTCCCCCACCACGGCGGAAAAGAGGGCGATCATCGGAAACACGATGGTGAAAAACCCCGGGAAGGGCCCGTGGAGCATGGCGTCACACACCACGCCCAGCGCCAGGGCGAACACGGGGCCCCGGCGGCGGCCCTCGTACATGGCCACAGTGGCGGGGAGCAGGGGGTAGACAAAGGGGGTCAGGCCCAGGACCCGGATGTGGTTGAGCGCCAGTGACTGGAGGGCGAAAAAGAGGAGGGTGGCGGAGGCGTAGACCAGCCACTTGAACACAAGGTAACTCTTGGGCAGCATAGCACTCCTCCCGTCAGTCCACAATGTCGAAGTCCGTCACCACAAACACCTGGGTCAGGGCGGACAAATCCGCCTGGGGGGCGATGACGGCGTACTGGGCCAGCCCGTTGTCGCTGGCCCGGACCTCCTGGACGTACCCGATGACCAGCTGGGAGGGGTAGTAGCCCGCCAGACCCGAGGTGACGATCAGATCCCCGGCCACCACGTCCGGCTCGCTGCCCAGGTAGTCCAGGGCCAGCCTGCCCTCGCCCATGAGGTCAAAGCTGCCCTGGGCCACGGCGGTGCCGCCGGTGCGGAAGATGAGCGCGCCGATGGAGGTCTCGCTGTCCAGGATGGTGCGCACGGTGGACCAGTTGAGCCCGGCCTCCGTCACCACGCCCACCAGATAGCCCGCCTCCGTCACCACACAGTCGCCCTTCTCCACGCCGTGGCTGGTGCCCTTGTTGACGGTGAGCAGGCTGGACCAGTTGGACACGTCCTGAACCAGCACCCGGGCGGACTCCCACCGGAGGTCCCGGCGCTGCTGGCGCAGGCCGGTGAGCTCCCGGAGGCGGACATTCTCGTCCCGGTCCGCCTCAGCCTGACGGACAGTCTCCTCCATCTGGGCGATCTGGAGCCGGAGCTGCTCGTTTTCCGCCCGGAGGGCGTCGAACTCGGTGAGGTAGCCCGTCCACTGGCGGACCGTGTCCGACAGGGAGGCGGCCACGCTGCGGAAGGGGGCAGCGATGATGCCGGTGAGGTTGGGCAGTGCGGCGGCGGTGCTGGAGAAGTAGGACATGACGCTCAGGAGGACGGCGACAGCGGCCGCCACCGCCAGGACCGTGATGCCGAATTTGTTCACTGGACGTTTCACTGGTCCGCCTCCTTGTGTGTTGAAAGGTTTCTCATTGCAGCAGCTCCACGCCGAACCCGGCCAGCATTTGGCCCAGCAGGTGGAGAGGCAGGCCCATGACGTTGAAGTAGTCCCCCCGGATGCCGGAGACGAAGAGGGCGGCCAGCCCCTGCACGCCGTAAGCGCCGGCCTTGTCCATGGGGTCGCCGGTGCGGATGTAGGCGCGGATCTCCGTCTCCGTCAGGGGGCGGAAGATCACGTCCGTCGTCTCCGGCCGGGTCTCCATCCGCCCGCCCTGGCACACGGTGACGCCGGTGCACACGTGATGGGTCCGGCCGGAGAGGGCGGAGAGCATGGCAAAGGCCTCCTCCTGGCTGTGGGGCTTGCCCAGGCGCAGGCCGTCCAGAAAGACCATGGTGTCCGCGGCAATGAGCACCGCGCCGGGGTCGTCCGCCAGCAGGCGGGCGGCCTCGGCCTTTTTGCGGCAGATGGAGCAGACGATGTCCTGGGGGGAGAGGGCGGGATCGTAGCTCTCGTCCGCGTCCGGAACGAGGATGTCAAAGTCCGTCACCCCGATCTGGGCCAGCAGCTGGCGGCGGCGGGGGGACTGGGAGGCTAGAATGATACGCGGCATGTGGGTAAGCGCTCCTTAAAAAGTTCTTTTTGTCCGCTTTTTCTTTATGAAGAGGAAGGTGGTCACCGTCCGGTGGACCCGATGCCGCCCTGGCCCCGGGGCGTATCCGGCAGCTCGTCCACCACCTCCACCTCCTGACGGGTGACGGGGACGATCAGAAGCTGGGCGATCCGGTCCCCGGGCCGGACGGTGTAGGGCTCCTTGTTCAGGTTGTGCAGGCTCACCTGCACAGGCCCCCGGTAGTCGCTGTCAATCACCCCGATGCCGTTGGTGAGGGTGACGCCGTTTTTGATGCCCATGCTGCTGCGGATGGCCACAATGCCCACGTGGTTCTCCAGAATGGCCACGGCCAGCCCCGTGGGCAGGGTCATCCGTCCCCCGCCGGGGATCACCGCCGGACGGTCAATGCAGGCGTGGAGGTCCAGGGCCGCCGCGCCGTCCGTGGCGTAGTAGGGCAGGGGGATCTCCCGGCCGATCATGGGGGAGAGGGGCTTGATTTTCAGCTTCATGGCATGTCCTCTTTAGTATGGTATGATTTTCTGTGGGGATTATGTTTATTCCACGCCCCGGTAGAAGAGGCCCCGGGTGAAATCCTTTGGCGGGCAGTCCTCCCCCCGCAGGTACTGGTCCAGCGCCCGGTCGCAGTCCGGGCCGGTCTCCGTGGTGAACCGCAGCCGGAGCCAGGTGAGGCCGCAGCGCCGGAGCTCCGGCTTTCCGGCCAGATAGAGGACCTTGCTGTTCTCCACCTCGCTGCGGCAGCCAAAGGCGGGCAGGACGGGAAATGCCTCCCCCCGGCGGTCCGTGAGGGTGTGGTCCCGGCGGCAGGGTCCGGCAAGGTTCCGGGCCCCGCAGCCCCCCAGGGCGTTGGCGGTGAGACAGTTCTCCGTCAGCATCAGGGGCAGGCGGCCGTAGACGACGGCCTCGCAGGGCAGGGGCTTTTTCAGGTCCCGAATCTGCTCCCAGCGGAGCTCAAAGGACAGGGCCGCGCTCTCCAGCCCCCACCGGGCCAGCTCCTGGAGGGAGCGGCTGTTGAACACGTTGAGGCCGAAGTCCCCCCGGGCCGGCACACCCATGGCCTCCGCCAGGGTTAGCTGGCCCAGATTGTGGACGGACAGGGCGTCGCAGCCCTTTTCCAGGCCAATCTCCGCCAGACGCCGGAGGGCCGGCTCCTCCCGGTCCAGGCAGATCCGGGGCAGGGTCAGGCAGAATCGGGCTCTGCGGTGCAGATAGGGGGCCAGATCGAAGTCCTCGATCCCCTCCGCCGGCAGGTAGATGACCTCGGCCTCCTCCGCCAGCCGCTCCGTCAGCTGGCAGGGCCGGAGGAGGGAGGCGGTGAGGGCGGGGGCGGCGGGGGAGAAGCGGTCCTCCGGCATGGCCGGGACCGGACCCTCCCGCCGCCGGGGCGGTGCGGTCCGCAGGGCCGTGAGCTCCTCCAGCGCGTTCCGCCGCAGGGCGTTCACCCCGCTGGCGGGGAGGGACAGGCCCTGGTCCAGGGTCAGGGAGATGTCCGAGGGGCGGTAGACCGTGCCGCCGGTCTTGGCCAGACGGGCCTTCAGGTCCTCCGGCTCCAGGGGGCGGGTCCGGGCCTGCTCCGGGACTGGCCCCTCCGCAGAGGCGGAGCGGCCGTCGCTGTCCCGGACCGTCAGCCGGGCGGGCTGCCCGGCGGTGATCCGGGCCTCCATAGACACGGGGACCGTGCGCAGATCCCCCCGGTCATAGGCGGCCTTGGCGGCCCGGAAGAGGTCCCCGGGGTCCGGGGCGTTCTCCGGGCGGACCCCGAACATGTCCGGACCCGGACGGCCCCGCCAGTAGCCGTCGGTAAAGCCCTCCCGGGAGAAGGCCAGCTCCAGCTGCCGGAGCTCCTCCGGCGTGGGGGGGCGGCGCTCCCGGAGGAGGGCGGCGTAGATTCCGGTGACCACGGCCACGTACTCGGGCCGCTTCATGCGGCCCTCCAGCTTCAGGATGGACACGCCCATGTCCTCCAGCTCCGTCAGATGGGAGGCCAGACAGGCGTCCTTGAGGCTGAGGGGGTGGGCGGTCTTTCCGTTGTCAAAGCGGTAGGGCAGGCGGCAGGGCTGGGCGCACATGCCCCGGTTGCCGCTGCGGGAGCCGATGAGGGCACTCATGGCGCACTGGCCGGACCAGCACATGCACAGGGCCCCGTGGGCGAACACCTCAATGGCAATGGGGCTCTGCCGGCAGATGCGGCGGATGTCCTCCGCAGCCAGCTCCCGGCCCAGCACCACGCACCGCATACCCAGCGCCGCCGCCCGCTCCACCCCGGCCAGGGAGTGAACGGTCATCTGGGTGCTGCCGTGGAGGGGGAGATCCGGGGTGAGGGACCGGGCCAGGGCGGCCACCCCCCAGTCCTGGACGATCACGCCGTCCACGCCGCAGCGGCTGGCGAGCAGGAGCATATCCCGGGCGCTGTCCAGCTCCCGGTCCGAGGGGAGGGTATTGAGGGTGAGATAGAGCCTGACCCCCCGGAGGTGGCAGTATTGGACTGCCTCCGGCAGCTCCTGGGGGGTGAAGTTTTTCGCCCCCCGGCGGGCGTTGAGATCCCCGCAGCCCAGGTAGACGGCCCCCGCGCCGTTCTGCACCGCCGCGGCCATGGCCTCCCAGTGGCCGGCGGGAGAGAGCAGCTCCATGGGCTATTTCTTCTGCTGCTGGAGCTTGAACAGCTCCCGCTTGCACTCGCTCAGCTCGCTCTTGGCCTTGTTGGCATCGTCCAGATATCCTTTGAGCTGGCGGCGCAGGTTCTCGGTGCTCAGCTGCTGCTTGAGCATCTCGTCGGCCATGTTGACGGCGGCCAGCACGGCGGCGTCCATGCGGCTGACCCGGCCGCCGGCGCCCATTATCTCGCTCATCTTGGCGTCCACCAGGGCCGCCACCTTCTGCATGTAGGAGAGGCTCTCCTCGGCCATGAAGGTGTAGTCCTCCCCGCAGATGGTGACTGTGATCCGATTCGCCATATCCCAAACCTCCTCGTTCTCTGGTCATTCCCTGCGCATTATACCATGAAGTATACCAGATTCTCCAGGAAAAGCAATCGGCAATCTCTCAAGGTTTGGAAAAAGATTGTAAATTTTTTTGCTCCAGGGGCCAAAAAATTTATTTTCTTGTAAACACCCCACCCTCTGTGCTATAATAGGATAGTTAGAGCCTGTATTCATAGCCGGGGGATGAGGGATTGGCGGAGGATTTTGTCGTCAATCAAGGCAAATTTTCGCAGGCATCCTGACGGATGACAAGAAAATTTAACGAAGAGTGGCGGCAAAAGAGCCGCCAGGACCCATTCAACGGCTGTGAATACAGGCTCTTATGTGTGCGCCCCGCGCCGGCCGCGGGAGAAAACGAAGGGAGAAGCTCACGGTGCATAAGAAGCTATCCCGGCTGATCGAGCCAAATTTACAGCCCTATTTCCTCTGTCTCGTCCTGTTCGCCGCAGTCACGGCCCCCCTCCAGCCCCTGCTGGGGGCGGCGGAGCTGGCGGCGCTGGCCCTGCTCTACCTCTTCTACCGTCAGCAGACCACCCGCCGGCGGCGCAGCGTGATGCAGTACATCGAGACCATCACCGGCGGCGTGGACTCCATCAACAAAAACAGCATGCTCAACACCCCCCTGCCCGTGGTGGTCTTCCGGGCGGACAGCGGGGAGATCATCTGGGCCAACGACAGCTTCGTGGATCTGGCGGGCGCCCAGGACAACATCTTTGACATGACCATCCGTGATCTGGCCCCGGACTTCAACTACCAGTGGGTTCTGGACGGCAACCAGCCCTGGGATCTGGCCCCCTTCGCCGGCGGCACCTACCAGATTTACGCCTCCACCGGCCGCATGGGGGGCCGGGCGGCCAGCCAGGGCCAGATCATCACCGCCTACTTTGTAGACGTCACCGAGGGCCAGCACATGAAGGCCCTCCTGGAGGCCAGCCGGACCGTGGTCTCCATCCTGGTGCTGGACAACTACGAGGAGCTGCTCAAGGCCGGGGGCGAGGCCGCCAAAAGCGCCGTGCTGGCCCAGGTGGACGAGAAGCTCAACGCCTGGGTCACCAACTCCGGCGGCCTTCTGCGCAAGTACGACCGGGACCGCTACCTTTTCATCTGCGACGAGCAGTTCTTCCAGCGGATCGTGGAGGAGAAGTTCACCATACTGGAGGCCATCCATCAGGTGGTCAGCGAGGACGGGGTCAGCGCCTCCCTGTCCATCGGCGTGGGCCGGGACTGCGACAGCTACGAGGACGCCTTCCGCTGGGCGGAGAAGTCCATTGAGATGAGCCTGAGCCGGGGCGGCGATCAGGCTGTGGTGAAGGACAGCCTGGACTTCCAGTTCTACGGCGGCCGGTCCAAGTCCACGGAGAAGCGGACCAAGGTGAAGAGCCGGGTCATGGCCAAGGCCCTGGGCGAGCTCATCTCCGACGCCGGTCAGGTCTACATCATGGGCCACGAGTACGCAGACATGGACGCGGTGGGCGCGGCGGCGGGCGTGTGCTGCGCGGCCCGGAAGCGGGGGAAGCGGGCCCAGATCGTCATCGACCTGGAGGGCAACAACGCCCGGCCCCTGGTGCGCAAGCTGGCAGGCCTGCCGGAGTACGAGGACGTATTCGTCAGCGGCCCCGACGCTTTCATCCACGCCCAGGCGGGGGCCCTGCTGGTGGTGGTGGACACCAACCGGCCGGATCTGGTGGAGAACCGGCAGCTGCTGGACGCCTGCAACCGGGTGGCGGTCATTGACCACCACCGCCGGGCGGCGGACTATATCGAGAACGCGGCCCTCAACTTCCACGAGCCCTACGCCTCCTCGGCCTCGGAGCTGGTGACGGAGCTGCTCCAGTATCTGGTGGAGCCCAGCGACCTGCTGCGGGGGGAGGCGGAGGCCCTGCTGGCGGGCATTGTGCTGGATACGAAGAATTTCAGCATGCGCTCCGGCAGCCGCACCTTTGAGGCGGCGGCCTTCCTGCGCCGTGCCGGCGCGGACCCGGCGGAAGTGCGCCTCTACTTCCAGAGCGACCTGCCCAGCATGATCCAGCGCTATGACATCATCCGCTGCGCCCAGATGATCCACGGTGACGTGGCCCTGGCCGTGGCGGAGAAGGAGGTCAGCCGGGTCACCGCCGCCAAGGCGGCCGACGACCTGCTCTCCCTCCAGGGCGTTCAGGCCTCGGTGGTGCTCTACCGCCAGGGGGACGGGGTGTCCATGTCCGGCCGGTCCCTGGGGGAGGTGAACGTGCAGGTGATTCTGGAGCGGCTGGGGGGCGGCGGCAACGCCACCGCCGCCGGCGGCCATGTGTCCGGGGCCGACCTATACGCCGTGCGCCAGCGGGTGGCGGAGGCCATTGAGGACTACTACGCGCCGTGAGAACGGGGACTTGCGAGGAGGAGCAGCCATGGAATATGAAGAATATATCAGGCTTGGTCTCAGTGGCGATGCGCCGCTGAAATTAATACTGTGCGGAGACGTACAAAACGCCAGGGACAGCAACATAAAGGCAGGCGTTGTATCGGTAGTATTTGCGACCAATGACAGAGCCTTGGCGGAAGAGAAACTACACGAACTAACCGCCGCCAATCCCAATAGCTATTATATGGTTTACAGCGTGCCATTGGATGTAGACTTAACGAAGCTTCCCCATTATCCCTCAATCGAAATCGCTAAGAGCGATTTGCAGTAAGGCGGTTCTATCACCGCCGCAGCGGCTATATAAAACATCAAACATACAGGAGGAGACAACCATGAAAGTGATTTTACAGCAAGACGTGCAGGGCCAGGGCAAGAAGGGGCAGATGATCGAGGTGGCGGAGGGTTACGCCCGCAACTTCCTGCTGCCCAGGAAGCTGGCCGTACCCGCCACAGCGGACGCCATGAACACCATGAAGCTGCGGGAGAAGGCCAAGAAGGCCGAGGACGCCCGGCTGAAGGCGGAGGCGGAGGACGTGGCCCAGCGGCTGAAGAACGCCCCTGTCAAGGTGTCCGCCCGGGCCGGGGCCAACGGCAAGCTCTTCGGCGCGGTGACCAGCAAGGAGGTGTCCGACGCCCTCCAGGCCCAGTTCGGCATTGAGCTGGCCAAGCAGAAGATCGTCATGGAGGAGCCCATCAAGGCCTTTGGCAGCTACGAGCTGCGGGCCAAGCTGGGCTACGAGGTCTCCGGCACCATTTACGTGATGGTGGTGGAGGAGAAGTAGGCGCGAGCCGCTTTTTGAGAATTGAAGGAGGTGCCGCCTTTGGCGCAGAACGACGAGCTGCTTTTCCGTCAGATGCCCCACTCCCTGGAGGCTGAGCAGGCCGCCCTGGGGGCCATGCTCATTGACGCGGACTGCATCAAGGACGTGATGGACAAGCTCCAGCCAGAGGATTTCTACATCAAGCAGAATCGGGACGTTTTCGAGACCATCTACACCATGTTTAGCTTCTCCAAACCCATTGACGGCGTGACCGTAGCGGAGGAGATGCAGAAAAACGGCACCTATGACGACCAGACCACCCGGAGCTATCTGGTCCAGCTCATGGAGATCACCCCCACCAGCGCCAACGTGATGGAGTACGTGTCCATCATCCGGGACAAGTCCCTGCTGCGGGGTCTGGCCAAGGCGGCGGGGGAGATCACCTCCATGGTTCAGGAGGGCCTGGGGGAGGCCGGGGCCATCCTGGAGGCGGCGGAGCAGAAGGTCTATGCCGTCCGCCGGGGCCGCAGCGCCCAGGAGCTGGTGCCGGTGGCCCAGCTCATCAAGCCCTTTCTGGACCAGCTCAACGATCTGGCCTCCGGCAAGACCGGCCTGCCCGGTCTGCCCAGCGGCTTCTCCGCTGTGGACAACAAGATCCACGGCCTCAACCGCTCCGATCTCATCCTTCTGGCGGCCCGGCCCGGCGTGGGCAAGAGCTCCTTTGCCATGAACATCGCCCTGAACGTGGCCAAGCAGAGCGGGAAGACGGTGGCGGTTTTTTCCCTGGAGATGAGCAAGGAGCAGCTGCTGGTGCGCCTGATGGCCTCGGAGGGACTGGTGGATCTGAGCAAGCTGATGACCGGGCGGCTGAGCGCCTCCGACTGGGGAAAGATCACCCAAGCTGCCCGCACCCTGCGGCAGACCGACATCCGTATCGACGACAACCCCATGCTCACCGCCGCCGATATGAACGCCAAATGCAGGCGGCTGGAAAATCTGGGCCTGGTGATTGTGGACTACTTGCAGCTGATGAGCTCCTCCGGCGGGAAAAGCTACGCCGGGGAAAACCGGCAGCAGGCGGTCAGCGATATCTCCCGTATGCTGAAAATCATGGCCAAGGAGCTGGACGTGCCGGTGATCTGCCTGAGTCAGCTCAGCCGAGCCAACGAGAAGCGGGAAGACAAGAGGCCCATGCTGTCCGATCTCCGGGATTCCGGAGCCATCGAACAGGACGCGGATATTGTCATGTTCCTTTACCGGGAGGATTACTACAACCGGGACGAGTCGGAAAACCGGAACGTGGCGGAGTGCATCGTGGCCAAGAACCGCCACGGCGAGACCGGAAAGGTGCCCCTCCGCTGGGCTCCGGAGTACGTGACCTTCAGCACCCTGGAAATGCGGTACGATGAAGATGATTGATCCTTTGGCCTGGCGGGTCTGGAGTTACGCCAGAAAATGGAATATGCTGGACGGGCTGGTCCTGTGCGCCGTATCCGGCGGGCGGGACTCCATGGTGATGCTCCACCTTCTCTCCGCCCTGGGGGCGGAGGGGGGCTTTCGCATCGCCGCCGCCCATTTCAACCACCGCCTGCGGCCCACGGCGGACCGGGACGAGGCCTTTGTCCGGGACTGGTGCCGGGAGCGGAACATCCCCCTGACCTGCGGGGCGGGATACGTGGCGGACTTTGCCGCCCGGGAGGGCCTGGGCGTCGAGGACGCGGCCCGGAAGCTGCGCTACGCCTTTCTGGAGTCCGCCGCCCGGGATATGGGCGCGGACCATATCGCCACCGCCCACCATCGGGAGGACAACGCCGAGACGGTGCTCCTCCATCTCCTGCGGGGCACGGGGCTCCAGGGCCTGGGCGGCATCGCCCCGGCGCGGGACGCCATCGTCCGGCCCCTGTTGGAGACCAGCCGGGCGGAGATCGACGCATACGCGGCGCGAAACAGCGTCCCCTATGTGGAGGACGAGAGCAACCGGGATACCCGTTTCACCCGCAACCGCCTGCGGCTGGAGGTCCTGCCCCTGCTGGAGGAACTATCTCCCGGCTGCGGGGGACGGATCGCGGCGGCGGCGGAGCTGCTTCGGGAGGAGGACGGCCATCTCCGCCGGGAGGCGGAGGCCCTTGTGCCGGAGGCATCGGACGGCGCGGTGACCCTGCCCGTCCCGGTGTTGGAGCGGCAGGATAAGGCCGTCCAGCGCCGTCTGGTCCGGACCATGGGCCGGAAATTGGGCATTGAACTGACCAAGGCCCAGACCGAGGCGGTATTGTCCCTCAAAAGCGGCGGCTGTCTGGACCTGCCCCAGGACCTCTGCGCCGTCCGGAAGCCCCACCGCCTGTGCTTAAAGAAGCACGCCCCGTTCCCGCCGCCCCTGGTGCTCCGCGAGGGCCGGCAGGACTGGGGGCGCTGGCGGATCACGCTGGAACGGCGGACCGGCCCCGTGGAGGGCGGACCGGACAGGATCGTCCTCCGGGACACCGGCGGCGAGCTGACCGCTGCCGCCTGGGACGGCACGGGCCGTCTGGCGGTGGAGAACGGGAGCCGGACCATCAAGCGGCTGTTCGCCGACGCGGGCGTCCCGATAGAGCGCAGAAGGGAATACCCGGCGGTACTGTTGGACGGAACGCCGGTCGCTGTGCTGAAGGTGGCGGTGGATCGAGCCTGCCGTCCGCAGGAGAACGAGGCGTGTCTGGTGATCACATGGGAGCCGCTCAGAGGGGAGGCACCCAGATGACCGTCAGATATGCCAACGAGGGCGATCTCGCCCTGCTGCGCGGTCATGACCGGCATATCCGCGCGGATGAGCTGCAACGCAGCATCGCGGCAAAACGAGTCCTTCTCATACTGGACGGAGGCCGCGCCGCCGGATGGCTGCGGTATAATTTGTTTTGGGACAACCTCCCTTTTTTGAATATGCTGTACCTTTTTGAGGAATACAGAGGAAAAGGATACGGCGCTCAGCTGGTGCAGTATTGGGAGGCGGAAATGGCCGGGGCCGGTCATCGGGAGGTCCTGACCTCCACGCTGTCCAATGAGCGTGGGCAGTTTTTCTTCCGCAAAAGAGGCTATACCGACTGCGGCGCGTTACTGCTGCCCGGCGAACCGCTGGAGATCATCCTGCGAAAAGAGCTGACGGAGCGAACCGCCCTATCCTGAAAAACGCCCCGAGGCATCCGCCGCGGGCAGCAAAAATGATTTCCCCGCGCCGGAGGCGCGAAGAAGCCGTTATCAGACGATCAAAGAAAAGGAGAACAGAAAAATGGGTATGATGGATCAGGACATTTTGAAGGTGCTCTATACCGAGAAGCAGATCGCCGCAAGGATCGAAGCCATGGGCATGGAAATGTATGACGCGCTGAAGGACAAGGACCCGCTGTTCGTCAGCGTCCTGCGGGGAGCCTTCGTCTTCATGGCGGACATCGTGCGGGCCTGCCAGGTCCGCTGCGACGTGGAGTTTATCGCGGTATCCTCCTACGGCAACGCGACCTCCTCCTCCGGGGCGGTGAAGATCACCCACGACATCCAGCAGGACATCACCGGAAGGAACATCGTGGTCATCGAGGATATCCTGGACTCCGGCAATACCCTCCACTTCCTCAAGCAGTACTTCATGACCAAGGGCGCGGCCTCCGTGTCCATCTGCACCCTGCTGGACAAGCCCAGCCGCCGGACCAAGGCCATCACCGCCGACTACATCGGCTTCACCGTCCCCGACGAGTTCGTGGTGGGCTACGGCCTGGACTACTGCCAGAAATACCGCAACCTGCCCTACATAGGCGTCCTGAAGCCGGAGGTCTACGGCGGCGGGAAAGAATAGTGTAACGAGAACCGGGCCCGGACCGGCAGGTCCGCCCAAAGGAGTGATTTTTTGACCAAGCAGAGAAACCGCCCCGGCGTGGGCGTGTATTTCGCCCTGATCCTGCTGCTGCTGTGCGGCTACTACCTCTTTTTCGATATGACGCGGGTGCCGGGGGTGTCCTACGCCCAGGTGGAGGACCTCTTCCGCCGGGAGCAGGTCCAGAGCTTCTACGTGAAGGACGGCAGCGAGCTGTACCTGTCCCTCCGGGACGGGGCCACCGTCCGCAACGAGCTGGGCAGCACGGACCGGTTCCGGGAGGAGCTGGGGGAGCTGATCCGGGAACAGAAGGCCGCCGGCATCCTGGTGGACTACGACTTTGACCCCGTGTACCGTCCCCCCTGGTGGAGCGAGATATTGCTGTACGTGCTGCTCATCGGGGGCATCTTCCTGGTCTGGCAGTATATGATGATCCGCGCCCAGAGCGGCGGGGGAAGCATGGACCAGGGCAAGCGCTTCGGCAAGGCCCGCATCCGCTTCGGCTCCGACAGCGAGGAGAAGACGGACTTCGAGCAGGTGGCCGGCGCGCGGGAGGAAAAGGAGGAGCTCCAGGAGATCGTGGGCTTCCTTAAAGAGCCCAAGAAGTACCTGGACCTGGGGGCCCGCATCCCCAAGGGCGTGCTGCTGGTGGGCCCTCCGGGCACCGGCAAGACCCTGCTGGCCAAGGCTGTGGCCGGGGAGGCGGGGGTGCAGTTTCTCTCCATCTCCGGCTCCGACTTTGTGGAGCTGTACGTGGGCGTGGGCGCCAGCCGGGTGCGGGACCTCTTTGACGAGGCCAAGAAGGTAGCCCCGTCGGTGGTGTTCATCGACGAGATCGACGCCGTGGGCCGCCAGAGAGGCGCGGGCCTGGGGGGCGGCCACGACGAGCGGGAGCAGACCCTCAACCAGCTGCTGGTGGAGATGGACGGCTTCTCCAGCAACGAGGGCGTGGTGGTCCTGGCGGCCACCAACCGGGCGGACATCCTGGACCCGGCCCTGCTGCGCCCCGGCCGGTTTGACCGGCAGGTGTTCGTGGGCCGGCCGGACAGCAAGGGCCGGGAGGAGGTCCTGGCGGTCCACGCCCGGAACAAGCCCCTGGCGGAGGACGTGGATCTGAAGGTGTTGGCCCAGTCCACCGCCGGCTTCACGGGGGCGGATCTGGAGAACGTCATCAACGAGGGCGCGCTGCTCTCCGCCCGGAAGGGGCAGAAGTTCATCACCATGGACGCTCTCCAGGAGGCCATTATCAAGGTCATCGCCGGACCGGAGAAGAAGAGCCGGGTGGTGCCGCCCCACGAGCGGCGGCTCACGGCCTACCACGAGGCGGGTCATGCGGTGATGCACCACTGTCTGGCCAGCGTGGACCCGGTCCATCAGGTGGCCATTGTGCCCAGAGGCCAGGCGGGGGGCATGACCATCTCCCTGCCCGGGGAGGACCGGGGGTACTACTCCAAACGGTACATGGAGGAGGAGATCGCGGCCCTGCTGGGCGGCCGGGTGGCGGAGAGCCTGTTTCTGGACGACATCTCCACCGGCGCGTCCAACGACATCCAGCGGGCCACGGCCATGGCCCGGAAGATGGTGACCTCCTACGGCATGAGCGAGAAGCTGGGGGCGGTGAGCTTTGACTCCGGCCACGACGAGGTGTTCATCGGCCGGAGCATGGCCCAGGCCAAGAGCTACTCCGAGGAGGTGGCCGCCCAGATCGACGGGGAGGTAAAGGCCATCATCGACGCGGGCTACCGCCGCTGCCAGCAGGTGCTGGAGCAGCACCGGCAGCAGATGGAGGCCGTGGCGGCCTACCTGCTGGAGCATGAGACCATGTCCGGAGAGGACTTCGCCGCCGTGATGGGCTTTGCCAAGGTGAAGGCGGAGGAGTAGGCTCCCTCCACGCACCGCCCGGGGCGGGCAGGTACTGCCCGCTGAGGGGGCGGCGTCCGGAAATATGGCCAAAAAATCGAAAAAGCCATGAAAGCGATGCTTTCATGGCTTTTTGACACACTGAAGCCCAGGGGACCGCACAGCGGCCCCCTGGGCTTACTGTTTACTCCTCGCCTTTATGGACCAGGACGAACTCCTCCCCAGTCCGGCGGTAGACCGCCTCCACATCGCTGTCCATACAGGAGAGCATGGGCTCCGCCCCCTCGTAGAAGGCGCAGGTGCCGCAGGAGGAGCTGAGCCGCCGGGGCACCGGGGCCAGCCGTGCGCCGGCGATACCCTGCTTTTTCAGGGCGTTGCAGCTGCGCAGGGCCGCCAGATGGGTGTGGAAGGTGGCCACGTACTGTTCCGACATTACTTGGTCAGGGTCAGCTTGAAGTCGCCCTCAAAGTCGGACACCGTCACCTTGTACCCGGCGTTCTGGGCAAAGCGGGTCACGTTCTCCACGGAGCACTGGTTGTCCACCGCTACCTCCAGCCGCTTGGGGCTGCTTTCCTTAACTGCCTTCTGCACCATCACCACAGGGGTGGGGCAGGAATATCCGCGCGCGTCTACCATAGAGCAACTCTCCTTTATTTTTCAGATATCAGATGAAACTCAGTTCAGTTTCTGCATGTTCATCACAGAGATGACCGCCATCACCACAAAACCGATGGCCACGGCGACGGCCACAGGGCCCGTGCCGATGCCGGTGGCGGAGGAGGCCAGACCGAAGTTGTGGGACACAGCCGCGCCCACGATGAACCCGGTGACCGTGACAGCGGAGTCGGTGTTGCCCTCGCCGGCCAGGATCAGCTGGCGCAGGGGGCAGCCGCCCAGCAGCACGGAGCCCCAGCCCACCAGAACCATGCCCAGCAGGTTCCACAGGGCCTCGGAGTGGGCGATGGGCTGCTCAGCAAAGCCCGGCTTGAAGCTGCCCAGGAGCAGATTGCCCACCAGCACCGCCACGATGATGGCCGCGAAGGCGGAGATCAGCCGGAAGTCCCGGAACATCACCGCGTCCCGGATGCCGCCCACCATGCACAGGCGGGAGCGCTGGGCCAGCACGCCGATGACCAGAGCCACCGCCAGGGCCACCAGCACCGGGGCGGCCATGGACCCGGGGCCCTTGGCGCTGAAGATGATGAAATCGGGGCGCAGCACCAGCAGCGCCAGCAGCGCCAGCATCAGCGCCGGGAAGATGAGGCCCTCGGCCATGGACTGCTGATAGGCCCGGCGGAGGCTGAAGCCCCGCTTGAGGACCAGGATGCCGATGATGATACCGAGGGCAAAACCCACCAGACCCACAACGGCGTTCAGGTCGCCGCCGCCGATGCGGATGACCATCCGCAGGGGGCAGCCCAGAAACACCAGGGCGCCGATCATCACAAACACCGCCAGAATGAACCGGATCATGGGGGAGGACCCGCCCTTGGGCCGGAACTCCTTCTTGGCCATGGCAATGGCGGTGGAGCCCAGCACCAGACCGATGACCTCGGGACGGATGTACTGCACGATGCCCGTGCCCACATCGGCGTCAAAGCCGGCCCGCTGGAAGTTCAGGGCGCCGGCGATGTCCCGCAGGAAGCAGGCGATGCAGAAGCCCATGTTGGCGGGGTTGCCCAGAAATGTCAGCAGCACCGCCGCCGCGCCCACGGCCAGCCCTGTTCCGATGAGCAGGCCGTAGCGCCTCACAAAGCTCTCTTTTTGCATAGATGGTTTCTCCTCTCTCACTCCTAAAAAATTCCGGCGCGGCTGGCTGCCGCCCGGCTGGATCATCTACAGGAAATTCGCATGGTTTTCCTGTATTGATAAATGGAATATATATGAACCGCGCCAAAAAAGCAAGCATATTTTCCGCCGCCCGCCCCCCGCAAAAGGCCATTGCCAGGGACGCCCTTTTGTGGTATCATACAAAAGGACGGAATTTTCAGGAAAGGGCGGGAAAACCGACACTTTTCTCCCCCTTGCGCCTCTATATTTTGTTTTGAACTATATAGCGGATAATCTATCGAAATAATCTATAGGAGATGATCTCATGCCAGCCATTTATCTGGACAACGCCGCCACATCCTTCCCCAAGCCGCCGGCCGTGGCGGAGGCCGTGGGCCGCTATCTGACGGAGGTGGGGGCCTCCATCAACCGGGGCGTCTACGCCAGCGCCCAGGACGCGGGGATGACCACATTGCTGCTGCGGGAGGGGCTGTGCCGCCTGTTCCGCCATCCGGATCCCACCCACTGCGTGCTGACGGCGGGGAACACCATGGGGCTGAACATGGCGCTGCGGGGGGCCCTGAAGCCCGGGGACCACTGTCTGGTCAGCGCCATGGAGCACAACGCGGTCATGCGGCCCCTCCAGGATCTGGCGGACCAGGGGGTAAGCTTTGACCGCATCCCCTGCGACAGCGCCGGGCGGCTGGACCCGGCGGATATTCTCCCCCTTCTCCGGCCCAACACCCGGCTTCTGGTGATGGCCCACGGCTCCAACGTCAGCGGCGCGGTCCAGGACGCCCAAGCGGTGGGGCGGATCTGCCGGGAGAGGGAGATTCCCTTTGTGCTGGACGCGGCCCAGACCGCCGGCCACTGGGACATTGACTTCACCGGCTGGGGCCTGGCCGCCCTGTCGGTACCGGGCCATAAGGGGCTTATGGGCCCCTCCGGCATCGGAGCCCTGCTGCTGGAGCCGGACTTTGCCCGGACCCTTGCGCCCATTGTCACCGGCGGCACCGGCAGCGCCTCGGACTCGGAGCGCCAGCCCGCCTACATGCCGGACCGATTTGAGTCCGGCACCCCCAACCTGCCGGGGATCTACGGCCTCCAGGCGGCGGTGGATTTCATCCTGGAGACGGGGGTGGAGGCCCTGCGGCGCCACGAGACGGAGCTGACGGCCCGGTTTCTGGAGGGGGTGCGGGATGTGCCCCGGGTCCGTCTGGCGGGCCCCTGGGAGCTGGAGAACCGGGCCGGGGTCATCTCCCTGGACTTTGTGGATCAGGACAACGCGGAGGTGTCCTTCCGCCTGGAACAGGACTATGGCATTCTCACCCGCTGCGGCCTCCACTGTGCGCCCTCGGCCCACAAAACCCTGGGCACCTTCCCCCAGGGGACGGTCCGCTTCAGCCCCGGCTGGTACTCCACGGCCTCGGACGTGGACGCCGCCCTGGCAGCGGTGCGGGCGCTGGCGTGAGGCGTATTTGTCAACATTCTTTTCCTTGAAAGAAAAAGAATCAAAAAGAACTTTACCGGCCCCGGTCCTTTGGACGGGGCCGGGAGAAGGAGGACGCTGTGCGGAGAAAAGACAGGGAGATCACGGATTTTGATGAGATCGTCGCGATCATGAGGAAGTGCGATGTGTGCAGGCTCGCCCTCAACGACGGGGATTTCCCCTACATCGTGCCCCTCAACTTCGGGCTGGAGGTGCGGGGGGACCGGGTATTCCTCTACTTCCACGCCGCCGGGGAGGGGAAGAAGCTGGATCTGATCGCCAGGGACAACCGGGCCACCTTTGAGATGGACTGTGACCACAATTTTATCCTCTACGAGGAGCGGATGAGCTGCACCATGGGCTATGCCAGCGTGATCGGCCATGGGACCATCGAGCTGCTGCCGGAGGAGGAGAAGTACGCCGCCCTGAAGATCCTCATGGGGCAGTACCACGCGGAGGACTTCCAGTTCAATACGGACATGATGAACGTCACCGCGGTGATGAGGATGACCGTCCTGGACATGGCGGGAAAGAGACGGAACAATATCCATTAGGGCGCAATGGGGGACATGATGAAAAAGACGATCCTATATATCCACGGAAAGGGCGGGAGCCGCCTGGAGGCGGCGCAGTACCAGAAAAGCTGTCCGGGCTGTACGGTGGTGGGTGCGGACTATGAGGTGGATTTCCCTTGGGTCGTGGGGGACCGGCTGAGAGCCGCCTATGACGCGGCCAGTGGGGAGGGCAGAGAGGTTCTCCTCCTGGCCAACAGCATTGGGGCGTATTTTGCCATGGACGCTTTGGGGCATTGCGGCCCGGCCCGGGCGCTGTTCATATCGCCCATTCTGGACATGGAGCGGCTGATTATGGACATGATGGGCTGGGCCGGTGTGACGGAGGAGGAACTGCGGGCGCGGGGAGAGATCCCCACGGACTTCGGCGAGACGCTGTCCTGGGAGTACCTGCGCTATGTGCGGGAGCATCCGGTCCGCTGGGATATTCCCACGGAAATTCTCTACGCGGACGGGGACCATCTCACCGCCCGGCAGACCGTGGAAGCCTTTATAGCGGCCCACCGCGCCGGCCTGACGGTCATGGAGGGCGGAGAGCACTGGTTCCACACCGATGAGCAGCTGGCCTTTCTGGACCGCTGGATCAGAGGCGTCCTGGAGGGGCGGCGGGCCTAGAGCGCCATTTGCCGCTCCCTCCGCCTCACAGCTTACAAATCATATCGAGGAGATGCGCGAAAAATGACGGTGTTTTTCATCATACTGGCCGCAGTTCTGGTCCTGGCTCTGCTGTGGCTGGTCCTGCTGACGCCCCGGCGGGGTGCGCCGGGCTGGGAGGCCCTGGCGCATGTCCGGTACGCCCACCGGGGCCTCCACAGCCTCACAGCCGGCCGGCCGGAGAACTCCATGGCCGCCTTCCGGGCGGCGGCGGAACTGGGCTACGGCGCGGAGCTGGACGTACACCTGATGAAGGACGGCTCTCTTGCCGTGGTCCACGACAGCTGCCTGAAGCGGGTCTGCGGCCGGGAGGCGGTCATCGAGGAGCTCACTGCGGCGGAGCTGGCAGACTACCCCCTCCAGGGCACGGCGGAGACCATCCCCCTGCTGGAGGAGGTGCTGGAGGTTTTTGCAGGCAGAAGGCCTCTTATCATTGAATTAAAGGCGGAGCGGGGCAACGCCGCCGCCCTCACGGACGCGGTGATGGCCCGGCTGGAGGGCTGGCAGGGTACATACTGCATCGAGTCCTTCCATCCGGCGGTGCTGCTGCGGCTGAAGGAGCGGTATCCCCAGGTTCTGCGGGGGCAGCTGAGCCAGAACTTCCTCCGGGGCAGCGAGGCAGGCAGTCTGGGCCTGCCGGCGCGTCTGGCGCTGACCCTGCTGCTGACCACCGTTTTCACCCGGCCGGACTTCATCGCCTACAACTACCGGGACGCGGCCTGCCTTAGCCTGAGGCTGATGCGGCTGCTCTACGGGGTCCGCGAGGTAGGCTGGACCATCCGGGACCGGGGGACTATGGAGGCCCTGGAGAAGGAGGGCGTCACGCCCATCTTCGAGGGATTCGTGCCCTGACGCACAGGCTCCCCCGCCGCCGCTTTTGGGAAATGCGGCAGCCCCGGGAGGCGCGGCTGC
>OFFX01000763.1_pt1 | contig 25989 bp, 26 predicted proteins | sample 1521511 | NCBI WGS metagenome assembly OFFX01 (sample SAMEA3504125, study PRJEB24116) | mouse gut metagenome | biome: mouse gut; feature: mouse-associated habitat; material: faeces | place: Denmark | collected 2011
TGGGGCGGTGGCAGTGAAGCGGTAGACCAGCGCCCCGTCCTGGAGCCGTTCCGCGGCGTGGAGCAGGCCGGTGTCCACGCTGACCCAGTAGCGCTCCACGTAGCCCTGGCCGTCCGGCGCGGTCTCCACATAGATGCAGTACACGCCCTCCAGGCTCCGGTAGTCCGCCTGGACAATCCGCTCCACCGGCAGGTCCCGCACGGTCTCATAGGTGAGGGTCCGGGCGGCCAGATCCGCGCTGAGCTGCCGGGAACGGAGGATGGCCCACTCCCGCTCGTCGTCGTACCACACCCCCGCCGCGCCGCCCACCACCAGCATGTGGCGCACACTGCCGTCGGACAGCTGGGTGTCCAGCCGGGTGCGGCCCCCGCTGACGTGGATCTGGGTCACGGACTGGCCGCTGCCGCCGCTCCAGAAGGTCTCCACCCTCTGGACGCGGCTGTAGGACGCCGGACGGGAGAGGGTGTTGATGGCCGGGCGGACCGTCTCCGGGGTGATGACCACCACGTTCAGACGGCTCTCCGCGCCGCCGTCCTCCACGCCGGCGCTGTCGCCCTGGGCCTGGGGCAGAACGATGCCGCCGGGTGCGCGGCGGCCCCCCCAGGCCAGCAGCAGAAGCACCACTACCAGCAGCAGCAGGCCAAAGCCCATGGTGAAATAGGTCATCCGCCGTTTGTCCACGCAGTCACCGTCCCTCCTTTTTCGTCATCATTTATGGAAAGAAATTGCGTATCTGCCGGCAGGGAGGGCCTACGCCTGGAAGTCCTCCGGCCGGGCCCCCATGCCGAAGCGCCACAAAATCGCGTCCGCGATGCGGCGGCAGGCGCTGCCGTCCCCGTAGGGGTTCACCGCGTGGGCCATGGCGGCGTAGGCTGCGGGATCGGTGATGAGCTGGTGGGCCATGGACACGATGTCGTCGTAGGCCACCCCCGCCAGCTTCACGGTCCCCGCGGTCACGGCCTCCGGCCGCTCCGTCTCCCGGCGCAGCACCAGCACCGGCTTGCCCAGGGCGGGGGCCTCCTCCTGGAGGCCGCCGGAGTCCGTCAGCACCAGATAGCACCGGGCCATCAGGTTGTGCATCTCGTCGGCGGAGAGGGGCGCGGTGAGCTGCACGTTGGGGATGTCCCCCAGGAGCCGCTGGGCGCACTCCTGAACCACCGGGCTCAGGTGGACCGGATAGACCAGCTCCACATCCTCGTGGGTGCGGGCGATGTGGGCCAGGGCGGACATGATGTCCTCCATGGGCCGGCCGTAGTTCTCCCGCCGGTGGCAGGTCACCAGAATCACCTTTTTGCTCCCATAGGGCAGGCGGTTGAGGGCCTCGGTGGCAAAGACGAAGTCCTCCCGCACGGTGGTCCGCAGGGCGTCGATCACCGTGTTGCCGGTGACAAACACATTTTCCGTGATCCCCTCCCGGCGCAGATTCTCCCGGTTGCTCTCCGTGGGGCAGAAGTAGAGATCCGCAATGGCCGTCACCAGCTTCCGGTTCATCTCCTCCGGGTAGGGGGAGTACTTGTCGTAGGTCCGCAGCCCCGCCTCCACATGGCCCACCGGCACCTGATGGTAGAAGGCAGACAGTGCTCCGGCAAAGGTGGTGGACGTGTCCCCGTGAACCAGGATCATGTCCGGCTTCAGGGCGTCAATGGCGTCGTCCATGCCCACGAGGCACTTGCTGGTGATGGTGCTCAGGGTCTGCCGGGGGGTCATGATGTCTAGGTCCCAGTCCGGCTTTACGTCAAAGACCTCCAGCACGCTGTCCAGCATCTCCCGGTGCTGGGCCGTAACACAGCAGATGGACTCGAGTCCCTCCCGGGCCGCCAGCTCCTTGACCAGGGGGGCCATCTTGATGGCCTCCGGCCGGGTGCCGAACACGCTCATGATCCGTTTCTTTTCCATGTCAAATCTCCTTTTTTTCGCTCTCGCTGTCCTCCGGCTCCTCCGGCTCTCCCGGCTCCTGGGCCGCCTTGGGGTGGTCATGGGGATAGCGGACGATGTGGGTGACTGTGTAGGCCGTGCCCACCAGGGCCGCCACGGAGAGGATCACCTTGACGTATCCGGTGGTGACGATCATCACCGCGCACAGGCCCAGCACCCCGGCGATCAGATAGAGGGTGGCCACGGCCTGCTTCTGATTCATGCCCATGTCGATGAGCTTGTGGTGGGTGTGGCTTCGGTCCGCCTTCATGGGGTTCTGGCCCTTGAGGATGCGGCGGGTGAAGGCGGAGGCGGTGTCGTAGATGGGGAAGCCCAGGATGATGAAGGGCACGATGAAGGAAATCATGGCGTAGAGCTTGAAGAGCCCGGTCACCGACACGGTGGCCAGCATGTAGCCCAGGAAGGTTGCGCCGGTGTCCCCCATAAAAATCTTGGCCGGGTTCCGGTTGTAGGGGATGAAGCCCACGCAGGCCCCCACCAGGGCCGCGCAGATAACAGCCATCTTCAGATCCCCCATGAGCAGGGCGATAATCAGCATGGTCAGGGCGGCGATGGTGGACACCCCGTCCGCCAGACCGTCCAGGCCGTCAATGAGATTGACGGAGTTGGTCACCGCCACAATCCAGATCACCGTGATAGGCACCGCCATGATGCCGAAATCCCAATAGGGCCCGCCGATGAAGGGCAGGGGATTGGAGATCATCTGGATGACCACCCCGTGCCACACGGCGATGAGGGCGGCCACGATCTGTAGGATGAACTTGATCCCCGCCCCCAGGGGATGGGAGTCGTCCACCACGCCCACGGCCACGATCAGGCAGGCTCCCAGCAGGATGCCCCGCAGCTGCCGGTCCGGCTGGGCGAAGAGGAGCACCGTGATGACAAAGCCCACAAAGATGGCCAGTCCGCCCAGGCGGGGGATGGGGTGGCTGTGCATGCGCCGGCGGTCCTTGGGCACGTCCACGGCCCCGATTTTGTAGGCCAGCCGCTTCACCAGGGGGGTGAGGCCGAAGCTTAGGAGCATGGAGACCCCCAGGGCCAGAATCACGGGCAGTACGCTTGTGCGGTCAAACATCTCATTCATTTTCCAGTCCGCCCCCGCTTATCTGGCGATAAAGCCGATCTTCTTGTACACCTTGCGCAGCGTCTTCTCCGCCGCATAGGAGGCTTTCTCCGCTCCGGCCCGGTAGACGCTCTCCAGATAGGCCTTGTCCGCCAGGATGCGCCGGGTCTCCTCCTGGATGGGCCGCAGCAGCTCCACCACGGCCTCGCCCACGGCGGGCTTGAACTTCCCGTAGCCCTGGCCGTCGAACTCCCCCTCGATCTCCGCAAAGCTCCTGCCGGTCACGGTGGAGTAGATGGTCATGAGGTTGGCCACGCCGGGCTTGTTCTCCGGGTCATAGCGGACGCATTTTTCGGTGTCGCTGTCGGTGACGGCCCGCTTGAACTGCTTCATGATGACATTGGGATCGTCCATGAGGGTGACCCGGCCAGTGTCCCCGTTCTCACTCTTGCTCATCTTGGCGGCCGGGTTGGTCAGGCTCATGATCCGGGCTCCCACCTTGGGGATGTAGGGCTCCGGCACCTTGAACACATCGCCGTAGACGCCGTTGAAGCGCTGGACAATGTTCCGGGTCAGCTCCACGTGCTGCTTCTGGTCCTCCCCCACGGGGACGAAGTCCGGCTGATAGAGGAGGATGTCCGCGGCCATGAGGCTGGGGTAGGTGAAGAGGCCGCCGTTGATGTTGTCGGCGTTCTTGGCGGACTTGTCCTTGAACTGGGTCATGCGGGAGAGCTCGCCGAACATGGCGTAGCAGTTGAGGATCCAGCCCAGCTCCGCGTGCTGGTGGACGTGGGACTGGATAAACAGGGTGCATTTCTCCGGATCCAGGCCGCAGGCAATGTATTGCGCCAGCTGCTCCAGGGTGCGGCGGCGCAGGTCGGCGGGGTTCTGCCGCACGGTAATGGCGTGCAGGTCGGCCATAAAGTAGTAGCAGTCGTATTCCTCGATCATCCTCGGCCAGTGGCGCAGGGGTCCCAGATAGGAACCCAGGGTCAGATCGCCGCTGGGCTTGATGCCGGAGAGCATGATTTTTTTCTCGTCCATGGTTATGTGCTCCTTTGATTGATATCTCACCGCAAAACTGCGAGGTGTGCATATTGACACATTATTATAGCACATGCTTATGGAAAGTACAACCAGGTCTGGAAAAAAGAATTTTTCTGGGCCATTGGAGGCGGATGAGAACCTGAATGCGGATTTTACAGGCCGCAGGGTCCAATTGGCTGACCGCATCAGCGCAGGCCGTCCGCTATTCTTTGCCGATTCTGCGCAGATGGAGATAGACGGTATTTTTGGAGATCCCGAGCAGCTCAGCGCAGCGAATGACGCTGTCCTTCAGACTGAAAATCCCTTTTTCATAGAGCTCCTCCACGATTTTTCGGTTTTTCATGCTTGCTGAAATCGAGCCGTCGCTGTAAATGCGCTCCCGGGCCAGCTCCACGGCATTTTTGATAATATCCTCTACACTGTCAGAAAAGCCCTCGTGCAGATTCAATCCGTGCTTTGCATCCTTGGGCACCAGGGAATCCATCACCTCTGTGAGGGCGGTGTTGAGATAAAAATTGATGCACAGAAGTGCAACAAAGTAGTTTCCCTCCCCGCGGATCGCGATAGTTGTGGATTTCAAGGGGTCTCCCTGGCTGTTTTTTGTAAAATATGAAATATAGGGAACATCGTCCGCGGCCTTAATCTGCGAGAGCATCTCCAGGGCCAGCGCCGTAATGGGGGCCCCCTCGCTGCGGCCTGTGTGGTATCCATTGAGAATCTTGACCACAGAGCAGTCTAAATTTTCCAGGCTGTGCAGGACAAGCTCAAATCCGTTGCCCAGATATTCTCCCAGACCGTCTAGCATTCCCTTGTAAGATTCAATAATTGCATAGTCCAGCGGTGTGAAAGAGACATTATTTCTTTCCATAGCTTTTCCGATCCCCCATGTGGGGTCCTGATCGTTTCCCCTTTCAAAAATTTAAGGGGCCCTCTGTTCGAACGGTAGAGCCCCAGATTGATATATAGCAGTGCGCCAATATGGAATAAAATATATTTTATTCCATATTTTGAGCGGCACACAGCTTTTATTGAAATATATTTTATCATATTTTCCCAGGGAAGCGCAAGCTTTATCGGAAAAACAACCAGAATCTTTTGTATCCGCCTAGCTTTGTCAGTCCAATTTCTACAAAAAATTTCAATAATAGGTATTGACAATAAAATATATTTCATTTATACTGGGTGCAAGAGAACCAAGCTTGCCTCTCTGTTCATGTTGCTTTTTAATTGATTCCCCACGGTACGCAGAAGAATAGTAAAATATTTTTTATCGTCTGTTTTGTGACAGCGAGAAAGGAGTGAGCGACAATGGTTAAAAAGATTGTCTCAACGCCCAATGCGCCGGCAGCCATCGGTCCGTATTCACAGGCGGTTGCGGGAGAACACACCGTGTACGTCTCCGGGCAGCTTCCGATCAATCCCCAGGACAACTCCATGCCGGCGGATGTGTCCGACCAGGTGCGGCAGTCTATGAGGAACGTGATCGCCGTAGTGGAGGCCGCCGGCGGAACAGCGGAGAACATTGTGAAATGCGGCTTGTTCATCCGGGACATGTCCTCCTTCGGCCAGATCAACGAGACATACCAGCAATTCTTCCGGGAGAACGCGCCAGCGCGGTTTGTCGTCGAGGTATCGCAGCTCCCCAAGGGTGCGGATGTGGAAATCGACGCGATTGCGGTTCTGTGAAAGAGAGGGCGTGTGTGAAAAAGTATATTTCCTCCCGATTTCAGGGCGTGGAGGGCGGTCTTTTCACCAAGGTAACAAAGGCCGACGTCGGTGACAGCTTTGCCTCCATGGAGGGCGAGGTGGTGCTGATGGGCTGGGCCGACCCCTTTTATCCGGACCCGTCTGTACCGGAAAATGTCAAAAACGCCCTGATCGGTTCGGTGGAGAGCGGCTTTGCCTCCCACTACACCATGCCCATCGGTTCCTTGGAGCTGCGCACGGAAATCGCGGAGAAATGCAGGGCGTATAACCGGCTGGAGGTTGATCCGCGCCGCAATATCATCATCACCCCCGGCTCAGATTCCGGCCTCTTTTATGCGATGTCTATTTTCCTCAACGAGGGGGATGAGGTGCTGGTTCCGGACCCCAGCTATCCGAGCAACTTCCTGAATCCGAAGCTGCTGGGCGGCGTGACAGTGCCCGTCCCGCTGAACGCGGCGGACCACTATCAGCTGGACATGGACGCCTTTGAGTCCGCGGTGACCGAGAGGACAAAGATGGTTCTGCTGACCCATCCCAACAACCCCACAGGCACCGTCTTCCGCCGCAGCGGCCTGGAGGCGCTGGCCCGGTTTGTCATCAAGCACGATCTCATTCTGGTGGTAGACCAGGCATTTGAGGACATTGTTTTTGATGGTATTGCGTTCATAACGCCGGCCAGTCTGCCGGGGATGTGGGAGAGGACCGTAACGGTCTGCTCCATCTCAAAGGGGATGGGCCTCTCCGGCCTGCGGGTTGGGTACATCGTCGCCTGCGATCAATTTATGGACACCTACTATGGCGGCGCGGTCAACGTCCTGGGCGCGACGAACACCGCGTCTCAGATTGCCGCCATCGAGGCGTTCCGCAACCCCGGGTTTATGAAGTCCTATCAGGAGCACTATGACCGGCGCAGAAGGGATGCCTACCGCATTTTAGGGGCTGTTCCCGGCGTCAAAATGGAACTGCCGGAGTCCGCCTTCTACTGCTGGATCGACGTATCGGCCCTCGGAGATTCCACGGACATCACGGACTATCTGATCCGATCGGCCGGCGTTGCGGTCAATGACGGCAAAAATTACGGCGCACAGGGCGCGGGCTGCCTGCGGATTATCAACGGCTGCCTGGGCAGCGACGACGCATCCGAGCAGGTGCTGATTCGCATCGCGGACGCCCTCCGGCGCTATCCAACGCAGAACATGTAGATGCCATCTACAGATAAAAAATGAAAAGGAGAAACGAACATGAAAGCTACCACGCAAGCCGAGGGCCGGAATTACTATTTGAACTGGGAGCTCCAGAAGGCTGCCGAGAAGATGCTGCGGGAGATCATGAAGGTGCAGCCCGGAGAGACCGTCCTCATTACCTGCGATACCTCCAATGATGAACGCGTGATCAACGCCACCGCCGGCGCGGCGCTGACCATGGGCGCATACCCCATTGTCATGCAGTATCCCGCTTCCCTGGATCAGGCGATTATGATCGAGCCGACAAAGCCCGTGCTGGAGGCCATCAAGGCCGCCGACGTGTGGATCGAGTATGACTACCAGCTGTTTTATACCCGCGGCTGGAAGCAGGCCATGGATGCCGGCACCCGCCAGATTACGGCTGCCTCCATGGATATCAATATGATGCTCAATGTCATCGGCCGCTTTGACCACAAGAAGATCGTCCAGCTGGGCGACCGGCTGGTGGACCTCCACAACGCGGCCAAGCAGATGCGGATCACCAGCCCCGGCGGAACGGACCTCACCTTCTCCTGCGAGGGCCGCAAGTGCAAGCAGAGCGGCACCTATGCCGCGCCGGGCACCTCGGTCATGCTCTCCGGGCAGACCTCCATGTGCGCCATTGAGGAGACCATCAACGGCACCATTGTGTTTGACGGCGGCCTGTTCCCGCCCCAGGAGATCGGCCGTCAGGTGAATCCTGTCCGGCTGACCATTGAAAACGGCGTGTGCACGAAGATCGACGGCCCCGGCCGCGAGGCCCACCTCTTTAAGAAGTGGATGGCCAGCTGGAATGACCCCAAGATGTATTGGGTCGCCCACATCTCCTGCGGCTTCAACCCCGGCATTCCCGAGCCCACGGGCCGCATTGAGGAGGACGAGCGCGTCTTTGGCTGTGTGGAGATTGGCCTGGGCACCCAGGGCGAGGGCCTGGGCGGAAAGAGCTGGGTCGCCGCCAACCACACCGACGGCATCATCCTCAACCCCTCCATCTACTGCGATGGCAAGGCTATTGAGGAGGATGGCTTCTACGTGGACGAGGAGCTTGCCCGCATCTGCAAGGAGCTGGGCGTCGCCGGCTATTGATCCGCCATGGAGATCACGCTGCAAGAGCTGCGCACGCAGGCAGATATTCTGGCGCCCCGCCTGATGGAGAGCATTGCAAAACAGATTTCCTTCCCCAGCGTAGAGGGCCCTGCGGAACCCGGTGCGCCCTTTGGCCGCCCGGTGGCTCAGGCGCTGGACCATATCCTGCGTCTGGGCCGTGAGATGGGCTTTCACGTCCAGAACCACGACGGCTATGTCGGGACCATTGAGTGGGGAGAGGGGGAGATCCTCGGAGTCCTCTCCCACGTGGATGTGGTCCCTCCGGGGGATATGGAGGCGTGGACCAGCGATCCCTTCACCCTGACAGAGCGGGACGGATTTCTCCAGGGGCGGGGAATCGCCGATGACAAGGGACCTCTGCTCTCCTGCCTGTACGGCATGTATGCGCTCAAAAAGCTGGGGTTTGTCCCTGGTAAGCGAATCCGTTTGATTATTGGAACCAACGAGGAAACCGGCTGGGGCTGCATCCAATATTATAAGGAGCACCTGGATGCGCCGGCGTACAGCTTCTCACCGGATGGCATGTATACGGTGGTCAACCGGGAGAAGGGCATTTTATCCGCTGATTTTTCCAAAACCATTGACGAGAAGACCGCAGTGATCCAGGCAGGCGAGGCCGGAAATCTGGTCCCCGCCAACGCCAGCGCACGGCTGCCGGTTGCCGCTGCGGAGGTGGAACGTGCCATTGCGGCCTATGCCGCGCCGGAGGGGATCTCACTGACAACAGAGCCATGGGAGGCGGGGGTCCGCCTGGTGTGCAAGGGCAGAAACGCGCCGTCCCACAGCCCCGCAAAGGGGGCGTCCGCCATCATCGGCATTCTTCAGGTGATATCCCGCTGCGAGGGCGCGGGCAGTGCGCTGCGCTGCGCGTGTCAGGAGCTGCTGGAGCTGCTTGGGCCGCAGCCGGACGGCGCGGCCATGGGGATTAGCTGTGCAGACGACGTCTCCGGCCCCCTGACCACAAATGCCGGACTGCTGAGCCTGCGCGACGGAAGCCTCCGGGTGAAGATGGACATTCGGGCCCCTGTCACCCGCTCCCTGGACGAGATCGCAGAAAAAGCTGCGGCCCAGTTCTCCGCCAGGGGATACGCGGAGGAGTCCCGCCATCTGAAATATCCCCTGTACGTCCCAGCAGATACATCCTTCATCCAGACGCTTTGCCGGGTTTATGAGAAGGTTGCCGGAGAACCAGCGGTTTTATCTGCTATCGGCGGCGGCACCTATGCCCGCGCCTTTCCCAACTGCGTGTGCTTTGGCGCCGTATATCCTACGGAAGAGCTGACCGTTCACTCCCCCAATGAGAGAACCTCAAAGAAAAACATCATGCAGAACACCGTCATGTACGCAATGGCGCTGTATGAGCTGACAAAGTAAGGAGGGAACCCATGAAAAAAACGGTGAGGATTCTTTGCTGCCTTCTGACTGTGGCCCTCTTGGCCGCGATGACCGCCTGCGGCGGCCCCAAGCAGAATCCGGTACAGGATACGAACGCCCCCAGCAAGGACAATTCCGCACCGGCGGCGCCGGCGGGAGACTCCAAGCTCCGTGGTACAACGCCCACAACGCCTGAGACGCTGGACCCCGCCAGAGGCACCGGCGAGAACGACCGCATCCTGTATGTCAACCTCTATGAGTGCCTTGTGGTGCCCAACGAGAAGGACGGCAGCCCGGAACCCCTTCTGGCCGAGTCCTGGGATGCGTCCAGCGACGGCCTGGTCTACACCTTCAAGCTGCGCAAGGATGTCAAATTCTCCGATGGAACCCCCATGACTGCTGAAGATGTTAAATACAGCTTTGACCGCATGATGACCATGGGAGAGGGATATGCCTACATCCTGGTGGATCTGCTTAAGGAGACGAAGGTCATTGATGACTACACCGTGGAATTTCATCTGAACAAGACCTTCGGTCCCTTTGTCACCTCCCTCACCTGCTTCCGCATTCTCAACAGCAAGGTGATGAAGGAAAACACCCAGTCCTCCGGCATGTATGGGGAAAACGGGGACTACGGAACCGGCTACCTCCTGACCAATTCGGCCGGCTCCGGTCCCTATGTTATCAGCAGCTTTGTGGTGCATGACACCATCATCATGGCCAAAAACGAGAACTACTGGGGTGAGATTCCCGCCTCCGCGCCGGATGTGGTGGAGATGGAGGAGCTGACAGAGTCCTCCACCACCCGTATGCTGATGAGCAGCGGTGAGCTGGACTTTGTGCACGGCCACCAGGACACCACCACCATCGCCGCCCTGACCGCCAATGACAATCTGAAAGCGGTCCTGCTCAGCGACGCGGGCCTGAACTACTTCATGATTAACACCAAGAAGGCGCCGACGGACGACGTGCATATCCGGAAGGCTCTGTCCTATGCCTGCGACTATGAACAGATGCGGCAGATCCTGGGCGGCGCCTCAGAGGCGGACGGCCCCATCCCCAAGGGCGTCTACGGCTACCAGAGCACCTTTGAGGCCTATGCCTACAACATGGACAAGGCCCGGGAGGAGATCGCCCAGTCCGCCTATGCCGGCAATCTGGCCAGCTATCCCATCCAGATGGACTATATTGAGGGCAACGGCGACACCGGCAAGCTGGTCTACCTCCTGGCGGCGTCCCTGGAGAGCCTTGGCTTCTCGGTTACCATCAACGAGACGCCCTGGGTCCAGTTCTGCAACAATGAGGCCGACATTGAGACCAGCCCCCATGTCACCAATCTCTTCTGCACCGCCAACTACCCGGAGGCCGGCGCGCTCCTGGAATACAAGTATGCCTCCTGGACAACCGGCAACTGGAATCAGAACGAGTGGCTTCAGGACGACGCCTACGACCAAATGCTGCAGACAGCGCTGGCTACTGTTGACGACGAGGAGCGCATTGCGCTCTACGGGGAGATGCAGCGGTACCTGGTGGAGGACGTGTGCCCCTCCATCTACACCTGCGCCTCTGTGGTGATGCCTGTTTACAACGAGGACGCCTTTGAGTGGCGGGGCTCCACCGGAGACATCCACGCGGCCCTGGAATACAACTACTACTTCGCTGGCTTCCGGATGAAGTAGGGGGCCTGCTCCAGGTGCGGACTGCGGCGCCAAAGCATGGCTCCGCGCTTGCAGGCAGCGCACCGAAACTCCATTCAACTTACCCGCCGGAACCAGGCATTTGTCCTGGTTCCGGCCTGTAAAAAGGAGACAGTATGCAAAAATCTGTTGTTAATATTCTCAAAAAACTTCTCCATACGGTAATCCTGCTGCTGATGCTCTCTTTTGTGGTGTTCTCCTTTATCAGGCTGATTCCCGGAGATCCTGTAAAAATTTCGCTGGGCCCCATGACACCGGAGGAGACGATCATTCAGAAGCGCAGTGAGCTCTACTTTGACCGGTCCCTTCCCGTGCAGTGGGGCCATTGGCTTAAAAACGTCGTCACCCAGGGCAGCTTTGGGGAGTCCCTTTTTACGCACCGGGACGTATCCCAGGATATCATGCAGTACCTTCCTAAGAGTCTGGAGCTGACGCTGTACTGCGCGGTACTTATTCTGATTCTGGGCGTCGCCGTGGGAACGCTGTCAGCGGTCTTCAAGAACTCCTGGATCGACAATCTGATCCGCTTTATCTCCTATCTGGGCGTTTGTACGCCCGCCTATGCCATCGGCGTCATTCTGCTGCTGGTGTTCTCCTACAACCTCAGGCTCTTTCCCATCGGCGGCGTCCCGTCCATCCCCCCGGAGTATGTAAGGACGGGGATGCTGGGGCTGGACTGCCTTCTGGCCGGCGATTTCAGACTGTACGGCCAGGTTCTCAAGAGTATGCTGCTCCCCTGCCTGAGCCTGTCTCTGGGCAGCGTGGCGTATATGGCGCGGATCCACCGCGGGGCAATGGTGGAGAATATCAATGCGGACTACATTGCCTTTGCTAAGGTGGCCGGTGTGAGCCGCGGCAAATTGGTCATGAAGCACCTCATGAAGCCCTCTTTTATCCCCACGCTGACAATCTATGGCCTGCAGGTTGCCTCGCTGGTGAGCAACGCATTTATTATCGAGGTCATCTTCCGCTACCCCGGCTTCTCCCAGTACAGCCTGAATGTTATTCAAAACAAGGACCCCTATGGCATTGTTGCAGTCACCTTTGTTTTCGGTATCATTTTCGCTATTGTAAATGCACTGGTCGATATCGGCGTGGCCTGCCTGGATCCGCGGATTCGAATCAACACAACGGAGGGATAAGCTTATGGCAGCAAAAGAAGTAAAATCCGCCGCCTCTGTTGGGCGGGCCCAGAGCCAGCGGGTGGAATCATTCAAAAAGGGCTGGTACAAATTTTCCCGCAACCCCCTGTCTATTCTGGGATTAGCGGTGGTGGTCGCGGTGATTCTGGCAGCCATCTTCGCCTATCAGCTGGTCCCCTACCCGGAAGACGCCGGACTGACGGTGAAATTGAACGAGGCCTTTGAGGCGCCGAGCGCCGCCCACTGGGCGGGCACCGACGAGTATGGCCGGGACATATTCAGCCGTATGATTATCGGTACGCGCTCCGCGCTGGTTATCGGCATCCTTGTGCTGGCGATTTCTGTCCCCACCGGCGTATTTCTTGGACTCATCGCAGGCTACTACAAGGGCAAGGCCGTCTCCAGATTTGTTCTCTGGCTTACAGAGCTGTTTATGGCGATCCCGCCCCTTATTCTGGCGATGGTTGTGTGCACCATGTTCACAAACAACTATTTCTTTGCGGCCATCGGCATTGCGGTGGCGTGGTGGCCCTGGTATGCCCGCATCGCCTATAACATGGTTACATCGCTCTCAAACGAGCTCTATATCGTATACACCCAGCTCTCCGGCCTGCGGGTCATCCGAATCATCCTCAGTGAAATGCTCCCCAACATCACATCATCCATTGTCACCAAAATGAGCCTGGATATGGGGAGCATCATCCTTACCGCCTCCAGCATGAGCTTTGTTGGACTGGGCGTTCAGCCGCCTCACCCCTCTCTGGGCTCCATGGTATCCGAGGGAATCGCCTATCTCCCTGAGTTCTGGTGGCTGACCGCTATGCCCGCTATCGTTGTTGTCCTGATTGTGCTGGGCTTTAATCTGTTGGGCGATGGTCTGACGGATGTGCTCTCAGTGGAGGAGAAGTAACATGGAAAACAGTCTCGCTCTGAACATCCGAAATCTTTCCGTAAAATATAAAGTATACGAGGGGATCCTCGAGGTCATTCCCGGCCTGAGCCTGCAAATCAAAAAGGGGGAGCGCGTGGGCCTGATCGGAGAGGCCGGCTGCGGAAAAACCACCGTCCTGAAGGCAGCGGCAGCCGTTCTCCAGAGTCCGCCCGCCATTATCCGGAAGGATGGGATTGAGGTCTGCGGCCAGTCTATCGACGGAAAGGCGGGGATCCAGAATGTGCGCAGAAACGCGTCCATGATTTTTCAGGACCCCTCCACCTCCCTGAATCCTACCCTTAAGATTTCCACCCAGATGCTGGATATCCTGAAGAGCCAGTTCAAGAAGGGCTCCAGAGAGGAATACCAGCGGATGATGCTGGAGGCCCTGGGCTCTGTTTCAATGCCTGCGCCAGAGCGGGTGCTGGGGAGCTATCCGGTCCAGCTGTCCGGCGGAATGCGCCAGCGGGTCTGCATTGCCATGGCGCTGATGAAGGACACGGAGCTGATGCTGGCCGACGAGCCGACAACCGCTCTGGATGTTACCATTGAAGAGCAGATCCTGGAGCTGCTGGACCGGCTGGTGCGGGAAAAGAACAAGTCGCTGATCCTGGTCAGCCACGCGCTGGGCGCTATCCGCAAGATTACGGACCGCGTCTATGTGATGTACGCGGGCAATGTGGTGGAATCCGGCAGGACGCGGGATGTTTTTGAGCATCCAAAGCATCCCTACACAGTCGGCTTACTGGCGGCGACACCCAAGCTCTCCGGCGAGGGAGGGATTGCCGACGGCATTGCCGGCGAAATTCCCAGCTATATCAATCCGCCCAAGGGCTGCCGGTTCGCATCCCGCTGCCCCGCCTGCACGGACGTCTGTCTGAGCACAGCTCCGGAGCTGCGGCCTGTGGCGGGGGAGCCGGAGCGGTACGCGGCTTGCCATCATGTTGGTAAGGAGGTGAAGCTATGAGCGGTTCCAGCGTCGAAAACGTCATTGAGATCAAGGACCTTACCAAGCAGTTTCAAACAAAGTTCGGGACCCTGACGGCTGTTGACCACATCAGCTTCCAGATTCGCCGGGGGGAGAACTTCGGCCTGGTGGGGGAGTCCGGCTCCGGTAAATCCACTGTCGGCTCCATGATCGTCGGAACCTACGGTCCCACCTCCGGGACGATTACCTTCAAGGGGACCGAGGACATCAGCATCAGCAGCGAGAAGCGCTCGTCTGCTCTGAAGCGGCAGATCCAGCTGGTATTCCAGGACCCGGGCGGCTCCCTGAACCCCCGCAAAACCATCCGACAGATTCTCTCCGTCCCTATCGAGCTCCATGGCGGGAAACGGCTGAGCCAGAGCGAGATCGACGACAGGGTCCGGACGGTTATGGCCCAGGTGGGCCTGCCCGACCACTATCTGGAGAAATATCCGCGTGCGATTGGCGGCGGAGAGAAGCAGCTGGTGTGTGTTGCCCGGGCGCTGGCGGCAAACCCCGAGTTCATCGTATTGGACGAGCCTACGTCCTCTCTGGATGTTTCCATCCAGGCGAAAATCACCAACAAGCTGATTGAGCTTCAGAAGAAGAACAACCTCTCCTATCTGTTTATCACCCACAATCTGTGCCTGGTGCGCAACATGTGCGACCGGCTGGCCGTCATGTATCTGGGGAATATCTGCGAGTATGCCGAAACGGCAGAATTTTTCAGAAATCCCCGCCATCCCTATACCCAGATGCTGCTGGCCTCGATTCCCGTCCTGAGCGACGAGGAGGAGCGGCTAAAGCCCCAGAAGATCAAATCTGTGGGCGAGATTCCCAGCCCCCTGAATAAGCCCCAGGGGTGTCCCTTTAATCCGCGCTGCCCCTTCAAAAAAGATATCTGCATGAAAGAGTCTCCCGAGATGAGGGAGGTCAGCCCCGGGCACTTTGCCTGCTGCCACTGCATATAGGGAGCGCCCCAATCCGCAGAGCACAGGCACTGTTCCCAATAAAAAATCAAGGGACCGTCCTTTCGGACGGTCCCTCAGCCTGTTTATGCGATCCTTCCCTCTCACCGCGTGAATCGCATTCTCCAGCGCATCCACCGTCAGCGCCTACGCGCTGGAGGCCATGCGCTGGGCCGTGGAAGCGGGCGTCATCAGCGGGTACGAGGGCGGCCTGGGGCGGCTTTTGCCAGGCATCATCGGAGCGCAGGTCTGGCGTCTGTTCTGCTTGCCAGGAAAGGGGAAATGTGCTATGATAGGGAAACAAAATCGTCGAGGAGGATATACTGTAATGACGAAACGCTGTGCCAACCTGTCTGTCGTCTACGGGGTCATCGCCATGGTCTGGGGGGTGTTTTACCGGGAATTTACGAAGTTCAGCCAATTTGACGGGCAGACCAATCTGTCGTTCCTGCATACGCACTACTTCCTGCTGGGGATGTTCTTCTTTCTGGCGCTGATGCTGGCGGAAAAGGCTTTCTCCTTTTCTGACCGGAATACAGGCCGGCTGCTGGCGGTTTACCAGCTTGGCCTGAACATCACCGGACTGGGCTTCCTTCTGAGGGGCCTGACCCAGGTCTGGGGAACTGCGCTGAGCCGGGGAATGGACGCGTCCATCTCCGGGGTTGCGGGGATCGGGCATATTTTGACCGGCGTCTGCATCATTTTGCTGCTTCTGAAAATCAAGAAAAAGGCTGCCTGACAGCGGAGCAGGACGTATCCGCCCAAGCTGGGACACAGCGTACATAAACATGCGAGCGCCCGCCCCATCGGAGCAAACTGCTTCGATGGGGCGGGGCGCTTTTTTATGACTGCCTGAGGGGCATGGGTTCGATCACGGCAGCGTATCCAGCACCTTGCACACGGCGGCGCGGGTCATGGCGGCCTCCGGATCCAGCCGTCCGTCCGTGCCGCTCACCGCGCCCAGGCCCACCAGGGTCTGGAAGTGGGGGTAGGCGTAGTCGGGGATGGCGCTCTCGTCGGCAAACTGGCTCAGATCAGCGGCAGGCGTGTCGGACGGGACGGGCTCGCCGGGCTGATCCGGCGCGTCCGGGGGGAGCGGATCCTGGGCGGGCGCGTCCGGAGCGCCGGGGGCGTTGGGGTCCAGGGGGAACAGCGGCACGTCCGGCAGCTCCGGCACGCCGCCCTCGTTCTCCTCCTGCACGCCCAGCATACGGCCCAGCATGGTCACCGTCTGGGCCCGGGTCAGGGGGCTCTGGGGGCTGAAGTGGGTGGGATCGGTGCCGTTGACGATGCCCAGCACGTACATGCCCCGGATGGCGTCGCCGGCCCAGTCCTCCGTGGAGCCCAGGTCCGTGAAGGGCAGGGCCGCCAGGGCGTAGTCCTCCGGATTCAGGCCCATATACCTGGCCAGCAGCACCGAGAACTCCGCCCGGGTCACGCCGTTATCCGGGTAGGCGAACAGCTGGCCGTTCACCTCCACGCCGGTGAGCACGCCCTGGTAGTAGAGGCTGGTGAGGTAGGGGCTGGCCCAGTGGCCCTGGGTGTCCACAAAGGGGTCCTCCGCCGTCACGGTCACCGTTACCCGAGCGCTGACGCTGCCCCGGGTGGCTGTGACGGTCCCCGTACCCGGGGTGAGGGCGGCGGTGAACAGGCCGTTCTCATCCACGGTCCCCACGTCCCCCTCCACGGTCCAGACCAGATCCGAGGCGCTGATCTCCAGGGGCCTGTGGCGGTAGGTGGCGGCGGCGGAGAAGGCCACGGTCTGTCCCGGTGTGACGGACAGATTGGCGGCTGCGGCCCCATCCTGCTGGATGGACAGGGTCTCCGGCTCATCCAGCACCAGCACGTCCAGCTGGGAGGAGACCCCGCCGGATCGGGCGGTCACCGTCACCACGCCGCCTGTGGGGGGCGCGGTGAGCGTATTCCCCACCATGTCGCCGCCGGAGGCCTCCAGACTCACAGAACCGCTCATGGGGAAGAAATTGGTGTCCGCCAGCTGGGCGCTGAAAGCCACTGTGTGGCCCGCCAGCACCGCCGGCGCGTTGGCGGTGAGGTAGATGCTGCCGGGGACGCCGGTGGACTGCCCCGGGGCCAGCAGAAGGATGTGGTTGGTGACCTTCCGCTCACTCTTGTCGCTGGGGGAGTTGAGGACCTTGGCGGAGGCGCTGTCCGGCAGGGCGGCCAGGGCGGTGGTGGAGCCGCCGCCGTCCAAGGCCAGGGCGGTGACGCACCCCAGCTCCGCCATCCGCCGGGCCACCACGCTCAGGGACGCGCCCATGCTGTGGCTGGACTGGCGGCCGTCGATGGTGTAGAGCACCACGTCCCCGTTGGCCTTTACGCCCACGGCGGTGCGGGGGGCGGCCACGGCCTCGAAGTCCGTGATGGGCTGGCCGTCGGAGACCAGCAGGTACAGGGCCCCGATGGCCTCGGCAACGTCGTTCCAGGCCGGGTCCGGGGTGGAGAAGGAGACCGTGAGGGTCTGCCCCGGGGTCAGGGACCGGAGGAAGGCCAGCCCCACGTCGTAGCCGTTGGACGCGCCGGAGAGGAGGACCTGATCGGGCTGGAGGACCCGTTCACTGGCGTCCTCCGACACCTCCTCCACCCGCAGGGTCAGGGACTCCCCGATGGATGCCCGACCGCCCACAATGGCCGCCACCACGTTCACCCCATCGGAGGCGACGGAGGGGCCGGTGGCGTGGTCTGTCCGGTAGTCATAGGTGAGCATGGTGATGCCCGCCTTGTCCACCCGAGGCTTGTTGAGGGAGGCCAGCTTCACGCTCTGGGTATCCGTGGAGGCGGTGATCTCCAGCTGGGGCTCCCCGATGACCGCGCTGCCGTCCTGGCGGAAGCCCACGGCGTAGTAGCTGGAGGCCCCGGAGAGGAGTTGGCCGGCGGAGATGAGCAGGCCCAGGGGGTAGCCGGTGGCGGTGTCGTAGAAGTCGCCGTTGACCGCCCCCACCACCCGGTAGCCCAGGCCCTCGTAGTACCGGGCCGCCTCGGAGGCGGTGAGCCGGGCGCAGACCGAGCTGCCGTAGGCGGCCACGGGGACCACCTGCCCGGCGCCGGGGCTGTTGGACAGGGCGGACAGGCTGAGGGTTCCGTTGGTGAGCAGCCAGCCGGGGATGTCCTCATCCGCCGGCGGAGTGGATTCGCCGGGGGCGTCGGGGCCCACAGGGATCGTAGGGGTGAGGGGCGGCAGGTCCGGAAGACCGCCGGCCGGGGAGTAGGTGAAGTAGTACTCGTGGCGGGGCTTGTTGTAGCCGTCGCTCCAGAAGATGTTCTCGCTGTAGACCACGCCGTCCCCGATGGCGGCGCTGCGCAGCCACACCTCCTGACCGTAGGCCTGGGAGTCGGCCAGGGCTGTGGAGGCGGGCAGGAGGGCGAGGACCAGGACCAGGGATAGGAACAGGGATATAGCTCGTTTCATGGGATCTCCTTTACTATGCAGGGCAGGATCTATGTACGCCTCTTCCGGGCGGACAATATCCCTACTATAGCACAACCGGGTGGAAATGTCCACCTCTGGAGCCTGGATAAAATTTCCTGAAGCCGCTTAAAGGCGTCCAGCCTGAGAAGGCCGTGTTATTGGAACTTCCAATAACACGGCCTCTTCTCTCTCACTCCCCTGCTAATCGCGCCTCCTGGGCCGCCAGGGTGGCCAGGGTGTCCCCCAATTGGACGAACACCGCCGCCAGCACGGCCAGCTCCGAGGCGGACATGGCGCTGTAGAGCGCGTTGGACACCGCCGTCACCAGGGCGGTCAGCTCCCGTGGGTCCATGGAAATCCCCCCTCGGGCTATCTTATGCCGCCCCGTCCGTCCCCGCGCCAGCGATAGACAGCCCATAAACGCCGGCCCGCAGGGCGCGCCTCCCAGGGAAAAGAAACCCGGGGGTGAAACGCGCCTTGCAATCCCCGGGCGGTCTATGGTAAAATAGCCCCAAGAACCGTGAAAAGGAGAAGGGAATGAAGGGTTTTCTGGTCCTGCTGGCGGCGCTGCTGACCCTGACGGGCTGCGGCGCATGGGACGACGGCGACGCCTCCGCCTTCGCCCCCGGGGAGGAGGAGCGGCTGACAGTCTACACCTCCCACAAGGCGGAGGTCTACGGCCCGATTGTCCGGGAGTTCGAGGAGCGCACCGGCATATGGGTCCAGGTGGAGACCGGCGGCACCGCCGAACTGCTGGAGCGCATCGCCGGCGAGGGGGAGGACACGCCCTGCGATCTCCTCTTCGGCGGCGGCGTGGACAGCCTGTCCGCCTGCGCGGATCTCTTCGAGAGCTACGAGAGCCCCCGGGCCGCTGACCTGGACCCGTCCCACCGCTGCGCCGGCGGCAGCTGGACCCCCTTCTCCATCCTGCCGGTGGTGCTCATCTACAACCCCGTGCTGGTGCGCATGAATCCGCCGGAGGGCTGGTCCAGCCTCCTGGACCCCGCCTGGCGGGGGCGGATCGCCTTCACCAGCCCCGCTGTCTCCGGCTCCAGCTATACCGCCCTGGCCACCCTCCTACAGGCCCTGCCCCAGGGGGACGGGGACGTGCTCAGCGCCTTTTTTGACAACCTCCAGGGCCGGGCGCTCCCCGACTCCGGGGCCGTGGTGGGCGCGGTGGCCGACGGCACCTGCGTCATCGGCATCACCCTGGAGGAGACCGCCCGCAAAGCCGTTCAGGCCGGCAGCGATATCGCCATTCTCTACCCCCAGGAGGGCACCAGCGCTATCCCCGACGGCATGGCCGTGGTGGCCGGGTGCGCCCACCGGGAGAACGCCCGGCGGTTCATTGATTTTGCCCTGGAGGAGGACGTGCAGCGTTTTCTGGTCCGGGTCTGCCTGCGCCGGCCGGTCCTGGGGGAGCCGCCGGAGGAGCTCCGCCTCATAGACTACGATCTGGACTGGGCCGCCAACGCCCGGGAGGATCTGCTGGCCCGGTGGCGGGCCCTGGAGGAGGGGGCGGCGGAATGACGGATATCCTGCGGGCCTGGGTGGGCCGGTCCTTCCGCAACCGGATCTTTGTGGCCATGCTGGCCGCCACCCTCCTGCCCCTGCTGGTGTGCGGGGGCTTGATGCTGAATTTACAGGTAGTCCGGAGCCAGGAGAGCCTGGCCCAGGAGTCCCACGCCCAGCTGGCCGCCCTGGGCGCGGCTCTGGACGACTTCCGGGAGACCTGCCGGGACATCGCCGGCTCCCTGGCGGACAGCACGGTGGTCCACTCCGCCCTGCGCCGGGGCGGCGGGGACTCCCGCACCCTCTATCAGGTCCTCTACCGCACCACGGAGCCCCTGCGGCCCTATGCCCGCTTTGACATCTATGACGGGCAGGGGGTGTGCTGCTACACCACCGCCAGCGCCCCGCCCTCCGGGGAGCTGGACCCGGGCTGGGGCGTACTCTGGGACGCCGGCCAGGAGGATGGTCTGGCCCTCCGGGCCGGGGAGGACGGCGGGCTCATCGCCGCCCAGGCGGTGCGCAGCCGCAGCGGCGCCATTCTGGGGTACGTCACCGCCCAGGTGGAGCAGGCCGGGTTTGACCGGATGTTCAACGGCCTCTACAGCGCCGCCGGCGAGGCGCTGCTGCTGGATGGGCGGTGGCGGACCGTCTACTGCTCCCAGCCCTCCCAGGGCCGCGCCACGGTGGAGCGCCTGCGGGAGCAGCTCCTCTCCGGGAAGCCCCTCACCGGCGTGACCGGGGAGTACGCCTTCTTCGCCGCCCAGCGGCCGGACACGGGCTATGTCCTTATCCTCCAGCGGCCCCGGCCCTTCACCGCCCTGGTGCTGCGCAGCTTCTATCTGGTGGGCGCCATCGTGGGGGCGGTGTGCCTCCTTCTGTGCATGTGGTGCGCCTGGGTCCTCAGCCGCGCCCTCTCCCGGCCGGTCCACCAGCTGGACGAGGCCATGGGAGAGGTGGAGCGGGGCCGCCTGGACGTGCGCCTGGAGACAGACCGGGACGACGAGCTGGGCCGCCTGTCCAGCCGGTTCAACCGGATGGCCGCAGAGTACCGGCTGAACCTGGAACGGTCCGTCCAGCGGGAGCGGGAGCTGAACCGGGTCCGCCTGGGGATGCTCCAGGCCCAGCTGAATCCCCACTTCCTCTACAACACCCTGGACGCCATGAAGTGGCTGGGGGTGGCCCATCAGGCCCCGGAGGTGGCCGCCCTGGCCACGGATCTGGCGGACATCCTCCGCTTCAGCATCTCCGGGGAGGAGCTGGTCACCCTGGAGCGGGAGCTGGAGCTCATTGACCGCTATCTCGACATCCAGCTCATCCGCTTTGAGGACCGCTTCACCTGCGAGATCGATGTGGCGGACCGGCTCCAGAGCTGTCTGGTGCCCAAGCTGGCCCTCCAGCCCCTGGTGGAAAACGCCATTATCCACGGCGTGGCGGACCGGGACGACGGCTACATCAAGGTCCAGGCGGTCCAGGAGGGGGATGATCTGGTGCTCCGGGTCTCCGACAACGGCTGCGGCATGGCCCCGGAGGTGCTGGAGCGGCTCAACAGCGATGACAAGCGAATCCCCGGAGGACATCTTGGGTTGTATAATACGGATAGTATCATCCGTCTGCGGTTTGGGGCGGCCTATGGGCTCACGGCCCGGTCTGCTCCCGGGGAGGGCAGCTGCGTAAGTCTGCGCCTGCCCATACAGAGAGAGGAGGCCGGCGATGCTGAAGGTGCTGATTGTTGACGACGAGGCGGTGGTCCGCCGGGGGATCATGCTGGGCATGGACTGGGCGGCCATGGGCTGCGTGGTGGTAGGCGAGGCCTCCAACGGGGAGGAAGGGATCGCCGCCGTGGAGCGGTACAGCCCCAACCTGATTATCACGGACGTGCGGATGCCCCGGATGGACGGGATTGAGATGCTGGGCCGGCTGCGGGAGATGGGGTGCAGGGCCCATGTGATCCTCCTCACCGCCCACAGCGACTTCTCCTACGCCCGTTCGGCCCTCCAGCTGGGGGCGGACGACTACCTGCTCAAGCCCTTCCGGGACCAGGAACTGGTCAGCGCCATTGACAAGGTGCGGCGGAAGGAGCAGGAGCTGACAGATCTGACGGTGCAGGACGCGCTGCCCCTGGCCAAGGGGGACAAAAGCAAGTACGTTCTCCAGGCCCTGGGCTACATCGCGGACCACTACGGGGACCAGGACATTTCCATCACCACCATTGCCCAGCACCTGGGGGTGAGCGAGGGCCACCTGAGCCACGTGTTCAAGAAGGAAACCAGCTACACCATCATCAGCTATCTGACCCAGTACCGGGTCCACACGGCCATGAAGCTCTTGCAGGACTGCCGGTACAAGGTCTACGAGGTGGCGGAGATGGTGGGGTACCGGGACGTGGCCTACTTCGGCAGCACCTTCAAAAAGCAGGTGGGCATGTCCCCCTCGGAGTACCAGGATCGGTGCCGGTGAGGGAGGATTTTTTGAAAAATTTGAAGAAATTTGGGGTTTCCTCTTGACTTTCCCCCTGGTGGAAGGGGTAATGTGGTCCCATCAAGGGCCCCTGCGGGCCGGAAAGAAGGGAATCCTATGATAAGTACAGGCGCGGCCGCCCTCATGATCCTGATGGCGGTTCTCACCGTTGTGGGCCCGGCGGCGGGTATGCTGTTTCTCCGCCGGCAGGGCGGGCGGTGGCGGGACTTTTGGGTGGGCGGGGTGACGTTCTTCCTCTTCGCCATGGTGCTGGAGCAGATCCTCCACACGCTGGTCCTCCGCTCCCCCCTGGGTCAGGTCCTACAGAGCAATATCTGGCTCTACGGCCTCTATGGAGGGCTGGCGGCGGGGATCTTCGAGGAGGTTGGCCGGTTTCTGGCCTTCAAGCTGGCTCTGAGGAACCGGCGGGAGCGGATCACGGCCCTCAGCTACGGCCTAGGCCACGGCGGAATGGAGGCCTTCCTGGTGCTGGGGGTGACATATCTCAATAACCTCTACCTCTCCTCCCTCCTCGCCAAGGGCGAAGCCCTGGCCCCGGAGCTGACGGCGGCCCTGGAGAATCTGGCCGCGCTGCCCGCCGTCATGTACCTCTGGGCGGGCCTGGAGCGGGTCATCGCCATCACCATCCACATGGCCCTGTCGGTGCTGGTGTTCACCGCTGTGACCCGGCCCGGAAAGTGCTGGCTGTTCCCGGCGGCCATCGGGCTCCACGCGGCCGCGGACTTTTCCACCCTCGTGTCCGCCGCCTATCTTCCGGTGGCGGCGGTGGAGCTGCTGGCGGCGGCATGGGCTCTGGCTATGGTGTGGCTGGCGGCGGGGCAGTACAAAAAACTACCCAAAAGTGCAGAAAACTCTTGACATTCCCCCTGCTGGAAGGTATACAATGGGCCCAAAGCGAGGTGACGCCTGTGAAGATCAACGAGGTGGAGGCCCTGGTGGGCATCACGAAAAAGAATATCCGCTTCTACGAGGAGAAGGGCCTCCTCTCCCCCAGCCGCAACAGTGAGAACGGCTACCGGGACTACGGCCAGGAGGAGGTGGACGTCCTCCGGCGCATCAAGCTGCTGCGGAAGCTGGGCGTGCCCATTGAGGAGATCCGCCGGATGCAGGAGGGGACCCAGACCGTGGGGGACGGCATGCGCCGCCATCTGGTCACCCTGGAGCGGGAGCGGCAGAACATCGACGAGGCGGTGCGGCTGTGCGGCCTGCTCAAGGAGCGGGAGGTTCCCCTGGGGGAGCTGGACGCGGAGAGCGTGCTGGAGGAGATGGCGGAGCTGGAGCGGGCCGGGGCTACCTTCCAGAACAAGCAGCGCCAGGACATGCGCATCCGCTATGTGGCCCCGGTGGCGGCGGCGCTGGTGATGGTGGCGCTGATGTCGGCTGTGGCGGCGGTGATGCTCTGGACCTTCTGGGCCGCCCCGGCCGACGCGCCCCTGGCGGTGGTGCTGGTGCTGGAGGCGGTCCCCCTGCTGATCATCTGCGGGGTGCTCTACGCCCTGTTCCAGCGGATCCGGGAGATCGGCAGGGGCGAGTCCGACGACGCCAAGCAGTACTAGGGCATGTTTATCAGGAAGGAGTGATACGGATGCCAGACAAGAACGAGAAGAAGATAGCCGCCATTGTGATGGCTGTGCTGGTGGCGCTGTACCTGCTGGGCATTGCGGGCGGAATAGCCGCCCTGGCCGGTCTGCTGGGGCCGTTGGAGGGCAGGGCGGCGGTTCCGTTCCTGCTGACGTTCCTGCTGACGTATATTCTGGCGGGCGGCGCGACGATCCTGATCACGCGGTACGTCCTGGCCCGGCATCTGCGGGAGACGGACAGCGGGAAGGAAGAGGATGCCAAAAAGTCCTGATGCCGGCATAGCCGCCCGTCAGGCCAAGCGGCGGAAAAACGCCCTGTTTGCTGTAAAGGAGCTGAGATTGATGAACAAGAGGAGCAAAAAGAAAATCGCCCCCATTGTTGTGGCGGCGCTGGTAGTGGTGTACCTGCTGCCCATCGTAGGCGGGCTGGCGGCGGCCGCAGGGCTGCTGGGGGCCACTGAGGGGTGGGCGGCGGTTCCGTTCCTGCTGACGTATATTCTGGTGGGCGGCGCGGTGATCGTTGGCGTGCTGTACGCCATGGGCCAGCGCCTGCGGGAGATCGACAGCGGGGAGGAAGAGGATGCCAAAAAATACTGATACCGGCATGGCCGCCCGTCAGGCCAAGCGGCGGAAAGACGCCCTGTGGAGCGCGATCATATCCACGGCCATGCATCTGGCGGTAGCTGCTGTGCTGCTGTGGCTGCTCTGGGGCAGGGACGGGGGGAGCTTCCTCTCGAAGCTGCTGGTGATTGTTCTGGTTCTGGAACTGGGGAGCATTGTCCCCATCTGGATAAATCTGAAAAAAAGACTAGAGGAAATACAAGGAGGAGAAGAAGATGCTGCTGCTCAATATTGACCACGTGCCCGGGAAGGAGATCGAGGCCCTTGGGATCGTGAAGGGGACCATCGTACAGTCGAAGAACTTCGGCAAGGACTTCATGGCCGGGATGAAGACCCTGGTGGGCGGTGAGATCACCGGCTACACGGAGATGCTGGTGGAGGCCCGCCAGCTGGCCACCAAGCGCATGGTGGACGAGGCGGAGGCCCTGGGGGCGGACGCCATTGTAAACATCCGCTTCGGCTCGTCCTCTGTGATGCAGGGGGCGGCGGAGGTGATCGCCTACGGCACTGCGGTGCGCCTGCGGTAAGAGAGCGTGACCATTCAGGAGAAGATGCACAGCGGGGCGCTGTACCTGCCCATGGACGAGGCCCTGTTTCAGGAGCAGCTGGGGTGGCTGGACCGGCTCTGGGAGTTCAACGCCACCCGGCCCTCCCAGCTGGAGAAGCGGGAGGCCCTGCTCCGGGAGCTGTTCGCGGAGATCGGCGAGGGGTGCTACATCGAGCCCCCCCTTCACGCCAACTGGGGGGGCCGCCACGTCCACTTCGGGCGGAACATCTACGCCAACTTCAACCTGACCCTGGTGGACGACACCCACATCTATGTGGGGGACAACACCATGTTCGGCCCCAACGTGGTGGTGGCCACGGCGGGACACCCCCTGCTGCCGGAGCTGCGGGAGCAGGGCTACCAGTACAACGCGCCGGTCCACATCGGCAGGAACTGCTGGATCGGCGCGGGAGCTATCCTTCTGCCCGGGGTTACGGTGGGGGACAACGCGGTCATCGGCGCGGGGAGCATCGTCACCAAGGACGTCCCCGCCAACACCCTGGCCGTGGGGAACCCCTGCCGGGTGCTGCGGGAGATCGGCGAGCACGACAGGGCGTTTTATTTCAAGGACCGGAGGATCGACGACAGTGCCCTGTGGTGAAATTCAAAAAGGCTCCCTCTTGGAGGGAGCCTTTGGGTACGTCAAAAAAACCTCGCCAATGG
>OFFX01000766.1_pt1 | contig 25960 bp, 28 predicted proteins | sample 1521511 | NCBI WGS metagenome assembly OFFX01 (sample SAMEA3504125, study PRJEB24116) | mouse gut metagenome | biome: mouse gut; feature: mouse-associated habitat; material: faeces | place: Denmark | collected 2011
CATCACTCTGATTTTGCTGGCCCACTTCACCTTCCGGGATGCCTTGTGGGTACTGCTGGCAAGAATATTGCTGTCCACCCTGCTGTTCGGCCAGGCCCTGTCCCTGCTCTACAGCCTTGCCGGGGGTATTTTCAGTCTGCTTGTGATGGCCTTCGTCATGCGCCTGCTCCGGAAAAAAACGCTTTTTCTAACCGGGGCCATGGGCGGCCTGGCCCACAACACGGGACAGCTTTTGACTGCTTTGGTCATAACCGCAACCCCCGGAGTCCTGTCCTATCTGCCATTCCTGATTCCGGGCGGCATCCTCACGGGACTTTTCACCGGCCTCTGCGCGGGTTTTCTGGGAAAATATCTCTCCCCCCATCTGTGACTCCGCGCGGTTTGGCCGCCTTCACACCGGCCCCTGTCATTTTCCTCCCAATCCGGGCATTTCCAGCAGTTCCCTGACACTTTTTCCCAGAACGGGATGCCTGAAATAAGGCGCTATCTCCGCCAGGGGCTGCAGCACAAACAAACGGTTCTGCATGTCCGGATGGGGAATCACCAGATCCTTGCTTTCCAGAACCAGCTGGTCATAAAACAAAATGTCCAGATCCAGGGTCCTGGGGCCCCACCGCAGGGGTCTCTCCCGTCCCGCCGCCTTTTCCATCTCGTGAAGGGTCTCCAGAAGCTGCTCCGGATCCAGCAGGGTCTCTACCTCCGCCACCCCGTTCAGGAAATCTTCCTGCTCCACCCCGCCGTAAGGCCTGGTCACAATCAGTTCCGAGACTTCCCCCAGCCGCATCAGCGGATGTGTCTTCATGGCCTCCAGGGCTCCCGACAAATATTTTTCCCGGTTCCCCATGTTGGAACCCAGCGCAATATAAGCCTTGTGCCAGCTCCGGTGAATCTTTACGGATATGCCTTCAAAGGGCAGGCGCACCGGTGCAAAAGGCTTCACAATTTCCAGGTCTATGGCGGACACTCTGCCGTATTGCAGCAGAATCGCCCGGGCAAGCCGCTCCGCCACCGCCTCCAGCAGCCTACAGGTATTGTTCTGCATCCAGTTTGTGATAAAATGGCAGACATTGCCGTAATCCACCGTATGCTCCAGTTCGTCACTGATTCCCGCCTTGTGGGTATCGGTGTACAGAACGGTATTGACATAGAATGTCTGTCCCTTTTTTGTCTCTTCCGGGTATACGCCGTGATGTGCAAATACTCCCAGTTTCTCGATACGTATTTCGTCTTTTGCCTGTTCACAATACATAATTTTCCCCCTGTACCCGCTTCGGCGGGCATACCAGTCAACACATACCTGGGTCTTCCCTCAGCTTTTCAGCACCGCCTCCGTCATTCTGATGGCCCTGAGATTTTCCCTGACATCATGAACCCTCACAAACATGCATCCCTTCACGGCCGCCAGCACCGTAGTCGCCAGGGTCCCCTCCAGCCTGTTATCTGCCGGCAAATCCAGCGTCAGGCCGATCACGGATTTCCTGCTGCAGCCCAGAAGCAGGGGATGCCCCAGGTTTCCCAGCTCCTCCAGATGATGTATCACCTGAAGATTCTGTTCATAGCTTTTTGCAAATCCCACCCCCGGATCCAGAATGATTTTCTCCCCGGCAATTCCCGCTTCCGCCGCCAGCTCAAGGCTTTCCTTCAAATCAGAAGCCACGTCCTCCATAAAAGAAAGGTAATCCGTATTTTTCCGGTTATGCATCAGGCAGCAGGGCAGGCCGCTCCCGGCAATGATGCCTGCCATCCGGGGATCATACTTCAGTCCCCATATATCATTGATCAGGTCGGCGCCGGCGTCAATACCCGCAGACGCAACCGCCGGTTTGTAGGTATCCAGAGATACCGGCACGTCAAAGGAAGCCTTCACCGCTTCTATCACGGGCACCACCCTGGCGATTTCCTCTTCCTCCGGCAGGAGCGTATATCCCGGCCGGGTGGACTCGCCTCCGATGTCAATGACATCCGCGCCTTCCTCCAGCATCTTTTCCACATGGGCCAGCGCCCTGTCCTTCCGGTTCCACTTGCCCCCATCCGAAAAAGAATCCGGTGTCACATTCAGAATCCCCATGACATAGGTATGGCCTGCGGTGTCAAATTCCTTTTTTCCAATCTTCATAAATTACCTCATTTCCCCGCTGCTTCTTTCGTATCTCCTCTGACGGATACTTTTCACACTTCCGGGCATGCCCGTACTGATACCGCTTTCAGAACGGCTTCCCGTCTCGCCCAAGCATCTGAAAAAACCCGTCCTGGCCGAAAATCCCTCTGGCTGCCACACTCACCGTCCGGCTGCCCGGCTTTCTGACCCCGCGCATGGTCATGCACAGATGTTCCGCTTCCAGCATCACCATCACGCCCCGGGGAGCCAGATGCTCCATAATGGCATCCGCAATCTGTCCTGTCATCCGCTCCTGTATCTGAAGCCGCCCTGCATAGATCTCCACGGTCCTGGCCAGCTTGCTCAGTCCCAGCACCTTTCCCTCCGGAACATACGCTATATGCGCCTTTCCGTAAAAAGGCATCATATGATGTTCGCACATGGAATAAAATGTAATATCCTTTTCCATGACCATTTCGTTATAGTCTGCCGTAAATACTTTGGACAAAGGTTCGGACACGTCCCCGTACATGCCGGCAAAAATTTCCCCATACATTCTGGCGACCCGGTCCGGCGTCTCCAGAAGCCCTTCCCTGTCAGGATCCTCCCCGATTCCCTCCAGCAAAAGCTTCACGGCTTTCCTGATTTTTTCCTGATCTATCATATGCTTCCTTTCCGCGTTTCCCTGACCGTCCCGGCAGCCCCTTCCGGTCATTTTTTCTGTCATACAGACTTATTTCCCCGGGCATTCCCTTTGCCTTCGGCGCCCTTCCGTTTGCCCACGATATCCGGCAGCCGGCCCATGAAAGACAGGGAACCGAAAGCCAGTATCACATCCTCCTTCCCCGCCAGCAGGTAACTCATCTCCACAGCTTCCTCCAGGGAATCTGCAGCCGTCACATTTTTATGATATTCCGCCGCCTCCCGGGCCAGCAGATATGCCGGCAGCGCCCTGGGATTGTCCGGGGGTGTCACGGTGATAATCTGGTCTGCCAGGGAATGCATCCCTGCGATTACTTTTTCATGTTCCTTATCTTTCAGCATTCCCATGATAAATATTACCCTTCGGCCTGGAAAATACAATTCCACCGACTCCCTGAGCCTGACTGCCGCGTCTTCATTGTGCGCGCCGTCCGCCACAAACCATGGTTTTCTGCCGATAACCGCAAATCTCCCCGGCCATTGGGCCCGGGCCATCCCCTTGCGGAGGCTTGCCTCCGTCACCGGAAAACCGCTTTCTTTCAGGCATTTCAGCGTTTCCAGGGCCAGAACGGCATTTTCAATCTGATACTGCCCCGCAAGACCGATTTCCACTTTGGAATATCCCCCATAGTCAAACCACTGCCTTTCCAGACCGTAATGCACATGCGCCGCCCCGCCTGCGTCCGCAACGGTCAGGGGACAGCCCAGTCCGGCCGCTTTTTCCCGGATCACTTCCATAACCTCCGGCTTCTGCACACCGGTCACGGCCCGGCATCCCTTTTTGAGAATGCCTGCCTTATGGGCCGCGATCCCGGAGAGCGTCTCCCCCAGAAACTGCGTGTGATCCCTGCTGATGGAAGTGATCACCGCCGCGCAAGTGTGCTCCACGATATTGGTAGCATCCAGCAGTCCCCCCATGCCCGTTTCCAGCACCACAATATCACATTGTTTTTCCCGGAAATACCAGAAGCCCAGCGCGGTCTCCATCTCAAAAGGTGTGGGATGGGGCAGGCCCTCCTTCTGCATCCCCCCGCACACCTCTTTTACCAGTTCCATGCCCTGGCAAAAGGCCTTTTGGGTAATAGGGACCTGGTTTACCCGGATACTTTCCCTTTCCTTCAGTGCCGGGGAGGAAAAGCTCCCCACCCGGCAGCCGGCGCATTTTAATACGGATGCCACAAAGGCAGACACGGAGCCTTTCCCGTTGGTGCCCGCAATATGTACAAATTTCAGGCTCTCCTGGGGATTGCCCATTCTCCCGCACAGCTGGCGGACGCTTTCCAGGCCGGGTACCACTCCGTACTGCCCCGCCTGCTCCATATATTCCATCGCTTCCCTGTAATTCATGTATTCTCCTGTTTTCATTCCGTTTCCGGATGCTTTTCCTGCCATCCGTTTCCGGATGCCGGAACAGAACTGCATATTTTTTCTCCCGGGGCGCATACTAGTGTACTGTCTGGATGATATTCAGGCAGTAAACTAGAGTATGTTTGAAGAATATGTCTGATTCTGCAGCCCAAAAGGAGCGTTAGTGTGAAAAATAAATTTTTCACACGCAAATTTGTGCCTGCGGCCCAAATTCGCAGGTTACGGAAAGGCATGGGTATTTTTATGAAAAAAACCCTGATCCGGTTTGCCGGAAATTTTCTGAAATGCGGACTTGCCGGCTGGTGCATGGAAATCGTTTTCACTTCCCTGGATTCCCTGCGCCGTCGGGACATGTCCCTGAAAGGAAACACATCTCTCTGGATGTTTCCCATCTACGGCAGCGCCGCCTTCCTGACGCCATTTGGCCGTCTCCTTGGCAGAAAATCACCCTGGGTCAGGGGATCCGCCTATGCGGGCCTGATTTTCTCCATGGAATATGTCACCGGACGCCTGCTCTCAAAGCACAAACTCTGTCCCTGGGACTATGGGCGCAGCCGCTGGAATGTAGGCCGTGTCATCCGCCTGGATTTTGTCCCGTTCTGGTTCTGCGCGGGGCTGCTTCTGGAACGACTCCTTTGTCCGCCGCATCCCGGCGGCCGGAAAGCCTCCCACGCTGCCCGGCAGGACGCCCCCTAATCCTCTCCCTGGTCCATATCATCCACATCCCCGGAACCGATATCCAGCATGTTCACGGTACGTCTCCTCAGCCTGGCTTCCTCGGATTCCTTCAGGATAAAATCTTTCACCTGTCTTGAGTTTTTGATATGCTGCAGAATCAGCTGGGGATGGGTGGTATCGCCCGTATAGCAGATCACGGTTCCCAGCCCGAACATTTTCTCCCCCAGGCTGGCGCTGTGTGTCACATCCTGCACCTTGTACATATAACAGTCATTTTCCACCGTTTTCAGAAAACCCTCCGAAACCGTGATCATGTCCTCTTTTACAGTATATTTTGTAAAAGTGAACGGAAGTCCGAAAAACATCCATCTTTTTCTCTCCACAAATTCCATTTTCCTGCCCTTCCCTTTCCGGCGGCGTCTGAAAACCGTTTTCTGACAGCCCCTGATTTTCTCCATTATAATCTATTCCCGCAAAATATGCAAACGCACTTTTACGGATTCCACAAGATGCGGAAACCATCCCCGGAACTTGTGCGAAAATTGCTTTCTGCCAGGTTTGGGCCCACTGGGCGGAAGAACCTTTTGACCCGTACACCATATTATGGTAAACTGAAAAAGCAATGATGCTGTATGCATTCTTCCAAAAACCTTACAAAAAATGACAAAAACCCCACCTGGGAAAAGGAGCAGAACATGAAATATATCTTCCGCACCACAAAGGGTTATCGTCTGAAACTGACCGCCCTATTTGGCTCCGTAATTTTCGGCACCGTCACAGGCGCCATGTTTCCTTTCTGCATAGGTAAAATTGTGGACCAGATTTTCTATATCCGGCAGATGAAAGGATTCCTGCTCTGCTTTTTTCTCTATGCAGGGCTGTATTTTCTCAACCAGTGCGGGCACAGCGTCCTGAACTATCTGTGGGCACATCTGAAAATCACCTATGTGGTGGATATCCGCAGACAGTGCTTTGCCCATCTGCTGCGGCTCAGGGCAGGTGTCCTGACCCATATCAAAAGCGGCGACGTGATGCGGCGGATCCAGGAAGACACGGAATGTTTTCTGGAGTTTATCCATCGGAGCCTTTTTTATGTGCTGGCCAATTTTATACAGCTGGCCATCTCCATAGGATATATCTTTTACACCAATGTCTATCTGGGCGCGCTCACCGTGGTCATGACGCCCATCATGGCATATTCCATCCGTTTCTTTTCCGCAAAGATAAAAGAAAAACAGCAGCTGCTGCAGACAAAAAAGGACTTGCGGACGCATGGATCCAGGAAATGATGATCGGCCTCACGGAGCTGAAGCTGTTAAATGCCCAGCCCCGGGCCCAGCGGCAGTACAGGGAGAAGACGGAAAGCATCCTCCGGGATGAAATCGGCGCGGGATATCTCTCCCTGAAATCAGAGACGGTCAACGAGGCGCTGGTTCTGGCCGGACAGCTTTGCCTGTACGGCATTGCCGCCTTCTTTGTGGCCGGGGAATCCATGACCATGGGACAGTTTGTGGCCTGCGCGGCTTATTTTTCCACCTGCGCCGCCTATTACAATGCCCTTGCCCGCAAACTCACGGACATCAATGCCAATCTGGTGGGAATCCGGCGGGTGGAAGAATTTTTTTCCTGGGAAGAGGAGACGGACCTGCCCTCCGCAGGCAGCCATTCTCTTGCACAAGGCAGCATCCGCTTTGAAAATATCTCTTTCGGATACGGGGACGGACTGGTTTTAAAACATTTTGACCTCTCAGTGGCATCCGGGGAAAAAATCGCCTTTGTGGGAAAAAGCGGCCAGGGAAAGAGCACCCTGCTGCAGCTTCTCTGCCGTTTCCATGACCCACTGGAGGGAAATATCTATGTGGATGGAAAATGCCTGACAGATTACACTTACGCCAGCCTCAGGAGCCAGATTGCCGTTGTATGGCAGGACAACGCCCTGTTTCACGGCAGTCTGCGGAAAAATATCATTTTCTCCGACGACAAATCCCGGGATCCCTGTCTGTGGAAAATACTGGAGGGCCTGAGGCTGAAGGAACTGGTGGAAGAATTCCCGGAGGGCCTGGATACCATCATGGGCAGCGGCGGAAGAAGCCTGTCCGGAGGCCAGAAGCAGAGAATTGCCATCGCAAGGTGCATTTGCCGTCAGCCCAAAATCCTGCTTCTGGACGAGGCCACCTCCGCACTGGACGAGGATACGGAAACTGCCGTAAATGCGTTTATCTGTCAGCAGCTTCCCGATACCACCATACTTTCCGTGGCACATCGGTTCTCTACCGTTCTGGCCGCCGATAAGGCAGTGGTCATGGAAGATGGGCATGTGACCGGCTTCGGGCCCCATGACGCCCTGCTGGAACAGAATACTCTTTACCGGACATTGTGGGAAGAATACCAAAATGCCCGGATCCGGGAAGGAGGCCCCTATGAAACCCAGTCCTGAAAAAAATCCGCTCCCTGAAAATAATGCTTTCCATGCAGGAAATTCTTTCCATGAAAAGTATCCTTTCCATGGAAGAAGTCCACTCCGTGAAGCTCATTCCTACCGTGGGAAATTATGTATTTACATATTGCTGCAGTTTCTGAAGCAGGGCCTGCTGCTTATACCGCCTTACTGCTACCTGTTATTTCTGAATGAAGTCATCACGGAAAGACGGCTGGAACGCCTGTGGCTGGTTTTTTCCCTCTACCTGGCGGTATTTCTGGGCAAAACATTTGTTTCTGTTCTGATACGGATTGTCTACAATCAGGTTTTTCCGGCCATGAGGGCGGAATGGAAAGAAAAGGTCCTGCAGAAATACGGTGCCCTGGACATTCCTGTCCTGCAGGGCTTTTCCCCGGGAGAGCTGAAGGAAAGACTGCACCATGACACGGAAAATCTGGTGCTGCTCCGGGAAAAAAAGCTGGAGTTTGTGATCTCCCTGATCAACATACTGATCACCACGGGCATTTTGCTGTATCTGAACTGGATTCTGTCTCTTGTGAGCTTCCTGCTCCTGCCCCTGTCCTTTTTCATCACACGCCATATCAGGGGACGGAGCAATGTGGAGTATGAAAAAATACGGAATATCCAGACCACTTACAATGACTTCTGTATCCACAATCTCTACTTCTGGAAGGAAGTAAAGACGAACCACTCCGGAGAACGGCAGCAGAAAGAATTTGAATCCCTCTGGGATGCCATGGGAAATGCTTTCCTGAAAACCCATATGTGCTGGTTTATGAACCGTACCTTCCTGGCCTTTAAGGATGTGTTTCTTACCAAAATGGGTCTCTATCTCCTGGGCGGTGTCCTGGTCATCCGGCAGCTTGCCACCGTGCCGGTACTGCTGACCTTCATGGAGTATTACGGAGACTTTACAAACCGTCTTCTGAGTCTTTCCGACAATTGCATGAGCTGGGGTGAGCAGGAACAATCGGTAAAGCGGATCCGTTCCGTTATGGACCTGCCCCTGCCGGAAAGGCCCCTGGCCCTGGATACCTTTGAGAGGCTGGAGCTGAAGCAAATCGGCTTTTCCTATGAGGACAGCCCGGAAACCATTCTGCAGAATTTCAGCATGGAGCTCCGGCGGGGAGAAAAAATTGCCATTGTGGGAGAAAGCGGCAGCGGGAAAAGTACCCTCATCCGGCTCATGGCGGGATGCCTGGAGCCGGAACAGGGTGAAATCCTCTGGAACGGACAGCCCTTCCGGCTCACGGACCGCACATCGGTCTACGCAAAAGCGGGTTTCTTAATGCAGGAGACCAGCCTGTTTAACCTGACCATCCGGGAAAACCTTCTGTTCGGCAAAGAGGATGCCTCGGAGCCGGAAATGACGGATGCCTGCACCCGGGCAAACATTATGGAATTTATCCGGGAGCTGCCTCTGGGATTCGATACGGTCATCGGTGAAAACGGCATACGCCTGTCCGGGGGACAGCGGCAGAGACTTCTGATCGCCAGACTGCTTCTGAAAAACCCCGAAGTGATTGTCTTCGACGAAGCCACCTCCGCGCTGGACTATCAGAATGAAAACGAGATCCTGGAGCTTCTGCTGTCAAATGTGCGGGAAAAAACTTTTGTCATGGTAACCCACCGCAGCACCTCCGTGGCGAAATGCAGCCGGACGGTCTGCCTTGAAAAGCAGGCACAGCCTGCAAAACGCTAAACCGGCTTCCATACATTTTTCCGGAGAAGACTAAAATTTCCGGGCCGGAACATTTTTTCATTGAAACTTATGCCCTTACGTGGTATCATTAAAAAAATGGTTTAAGGAGGTTCCAGAAATGACTGCTAACGAATGTATCAGAGGCCGCAGAAGCATCCGTAAATTTGCGGACAAGCCCGTTTCCCACGAGCTGCTGGCGCAGATCGTGGAGACCGCGTCCTATGCGCCCAGCTGGAAGCATACGCAGATCGTCCGCTATATTGCCGTGGAAGGGGAAAAGAAAGCCGCCCTGGCAAAATGTACATCCATCTTTCCCGGTAACGGAAAGATCATGGACAATGCCCCCATGGTAGTGGCTGTCACAATGATCAAAGGCCGCAGCGGTTACGAGCGGGATGGCTCTTTCTCCACCCCCAAGGGAGACAGATGGCAGATGTATGATGCCGGCGTTGCCGGAGAAGCATTTTGTCTGGCCGCTTACGAACAGGGGCTGGGTACTGTTATCATGGGTCTGTTTGACGAAGAAGATGCCGCCGCACTTTTGGAGCTCCCCGAAGACAGAGAGCTGGTGGCTTTGATTCCCATCGGATATCCTGATGAGACACCCGCTGCTCCCAGACGTAAGACCGTGGAAGAATTATTATCCTATCAATCATAATCAGGAGTCGAAGAGTTTACTCTTCGACTTCTTTTTCGTGCACAGCCCCGCGGAGGGAAAATGTGCCGCCGGGCGGCGCAGGGGGCACGCCTGCCCGATTGAAAACACGCCTTACAAGGACATCTATATTAATAAGAAATGAGGACACAATATGAGACACTTGATGAGCCCGCTGGATTTTACTCCCCAGGAACTGGACAGACTCTTCGATCTGGCCAACGACATTGAACATCATCCGGAGCGGTACGCCCATGCCTGCGATGGCAAAATACTGGCAACCTGCTTTTATGAGCCCAGCACGCGCACCCGCTTAAGTTTTGAATCGGCCATGACAAGGCTTGGCGGAAGGATCATAGGATTTTCCGACGCGGCGTCTTCCTCGGCTTCCAAGGGGGAAAGCGTTTCCGACACCATCCGCATTATCTCCTGCTACGCGGACATCTGCGCCATGCGGCATCCCAAGGAAGGCGCGCCCATGGTAGCCGCTGAAAAGTCAGATATTCCCGTCATCAATGCCGGGGACGGCGGACATCAGCATCCCACCCAGACCCTGACGGACCTGCTGACCATCCGCAGCCTCAAGGGCAGGCTGGGCGGCTTTACCATGGGCCTGTGCGGCGACCTGAAATTCGGGCGCACGGTGCATTCCCTGATCAAGGCCCTGGTGCGTTATGAGGGCATCCGCTTCGTCTTTATCTCACCGGAGGAACTGCGGGTGCCGGACTATATCACGGACATGCTGCGGGAGAGAAATATCCCCTTTGAAGAAGTGATCCGTCTGGAAACGGTCATGCCCCGTCTGGATATGCTGTATATGACCAGGGTACAGAAGGAACGGTTCTTCAATGAAGAAGATTATGTCAGGTTAAAAGATTTTTATATTCTCAATGCGGACAAAATGGCGCTGGCAAAGGAGGACATGCTGGTGCTCCACCCCCTGCCCAGGGTCAACGAGATTTCCGTGGAGGTGGACGCAGACAAGAGAGCCGTGTACTTTAAACAAGCCCGGTATGGCGTCTATGTGAGAATGGCGCTGATACTGGCGCTTCTGGAAATCGAAAGGATCTGAAAAAACCTTCGCCGCACCATGACTTGCCGCGAATCCGGTTTTGCAGTTGCCTGACACGAATACAAAATAGAGAGGATCATCATATGCTGAATGTAGGAAAAATTGAAGAAGGCTTTGTGCTGGATCATATCAAGGCGGGCAGAAGCCTGGATATTTATGATCACCTGCAGCTGGACAAGCTGGACTGCACCGTAGCCATTATCAAAAATGCCAGAAGCAACAAAATGGAAAAGAAAGATATTGTAAAGGTAGAATGCGATATCGACATGCTGGACTTTGACGTGCTGGCGTTTATCGACCACAACATCACCGTAAATGTGATCAAAAACGGAGAGATTGTGGAAAAAAAGGAACTGACACTGCCCATGCAGATCAAAAATGTCATCCGCTGCCACAATCCCAGGTGCATCACTTCCATCGAGCAGGAACTGCCCCATATCTTCTACCTGGCAGATTCTGCCAAAGAAGTTTACCGCTGCAAATACTGCGAGGAGAAATACATGTCCTCCGGAAAAGGAATCTGATTTCCGCGCGCCCCGTACGCCGCTTCAGCGGCATATTTCCAAGTGCCAGGAGTCGCACTTTGTGTACGGGCCTGCGCATAAGAAAGGACTGGCGCCCGCCTGTGCGGCCCCAGTCCCTTTCCTTTTCCGGCGCGGTATTTTCCTGCCCCGGCAATGTCCGAATGTTCCGCACATATGCCGTCCGCGTCCGCGGGTCATGTCATATTACATTTCCACCAGTTCATATTCCCTGCTGCCAACACTGATCTTCTCCGCGGCTTCCACTGTATGGACACCGTTTCTGGACTCGATACGTTCCAGAAGATGATCCCTGCCCGGGTCATCGGAAGCATACACCAGATCCAGACATGCCTGGTCCAGCGCCACCGGATCCACACTTGCCAGAATGCCGATATCTGCCATAGCCGGGTCTTCCGCCACGGAACAGCAGTCACAGTCCACCGACATATTTTTCATCACATTCACGAACACAATTTTCTCTCCGAACAGATCCAGAATCGACTTGCTGGCATCTGCCATGGATTCCAGAAAGGAATCATGATCGGAATTCCAGAAATTATTTACGTCTCCCACTCCATGAATATACGCTTTTCCGTGTGAGGAAGCCAGTCCGATGGAAATGTTTTTCAGCGCCCCGCCAAATCCTCCCATGGGATGTCCTTTAAAATGGGACAGAACCAGCATGGAATCATAATTCTCAATGCTCTTCCCCACATAATTCTTCCGGATTTTCTGTCCTTCCGGAATGGAGAGTTCCAGCTCTCCCTCTGCATCCAGAATGTCCACCGGTGCAATGTCCGCCCAGCCGTGAAGTTTCATGGTCTCCAGATGTGCCTCTGTGGTATTGCGCTTACCCTCGTATGCGGTATTGCATTCCACAATGGTTCCTTTCACATGGTCAATCACCGGTTTCATCAAATCCGGTCGAAGGAAATTCTGATTTCCCACCTCGCCCGAATGCAGCTTGACAGCTACTTTCCCGGGCAGTTCCACCCCCATGGCCTGATACATTCTGATCATGGCTTCCGGCGTGATCTCCTTCGTAAAATAAACCTTTGCCTTTCCCATACATTACCATCCTTTCTCTCGGCCTCTTCATGCCCTGAATCAGTCATTCTTCCTGCCTCGAATAAAGTCATTCTACCATGTCTTCTCCCGTTTGAACAGTCCAAATCGGGATTCTGTATGAGAAATTCATGCAGCTATCCGGAGCGGGCTCAGGACAGCGGTTATCCAGGGGTAATCCCGATTATCCTCAAAAGACAATCTCGCATATCCTCTACCCATTTCTACCAAAAACCATTCGAAAGTATTTCTCACGTAAAACGTGCCTTTCTGACTCAAACCGTATTAATATCTGAATCACTGCAATCCCACTGTTTTCATGGCTTTCTCTCCATCCCTCCAACTACAAATGACCTCCTGGAAAGGATTCTTCCTCTCTGCAAGTCATTGTATAATACTTTATTCGCTTTCTGAAACTACCCTTAATTACCCTCACGATCACATTTTTCATAATATACTTTGCATTTATATATATAAATACTTATAAGATCCATCATATCTTTGATATATCTATCAGATATTTTTTCTAATGCATTAACCAGTTCTGAGATTTCTAACACTCACAATGGTTCACTTCGTTCCCAAAGCTTCGCCTCCGTCACATGACAAGAAAGGAAAATGGTCTGTCACATATGCTTGTTAATTCTGACAATTTAGTGCCAATAACATGGATACAAAACAGTCTACAACTTGCAGACTATTTTGTATCCGCATTTACAGACTTTTCTTCATAGTCGATAAATGGGAATTTATTTATGTCGTGGATATTCGGGCATCAAGTCAATCAATTTGATTGTTCGTCCTTCTTTATCCAATAGAATTTCAATATTTTCCACATCTCCGCCTAAATGCATCATAAATTCTCTGCAAATACCGCAAGACGGAATGATATTTCCATCTTTATATACTGAAACCACTTTTTTAATCTCACTTTCGCCATATGTAAGCATTGTTGATAAAGCATTTCTTTCAGCACACATTCCTATAGAGCCATCTGTGTCAATGCATATACCCTTGTAAATATTACCTTTTTTTGTGAGTACGGCAGATGCCACACTTCCTACCCACATTTTATTTGAAACATCATGGGGGTTCAAAACACTCATTGCTTCTTCATATAATCTTTCCCATTCTTTATCCATCGTTTTGCTCTCCTTAATAAATACCAATTTATATACTTGATTATAAAATTTTTGCCTGCAATGTACATTTATAAGCCCGTTTTTATATGGATACACAATTCCGAAAAGGGAGAACGAAAATCACTTTTATAATCCCGCATTGCCGTATTCTTCAGATTGAGAACCTCCTCAACCAGCATTGCTGTCAAAACAGCTGTGGAGTCCTCCGCGTTTTTTGCTCCCACAATGACTTTGTTTTCCTGAAGCCTGAAAGAAATCACTTCTTCCGGGTCCTGATTACAGCAATCCAGGATTCCCTCATCATATTTTCGCTGATTCTTCACCTTATTGCAATGCCCGCAGGCCCAGAACAGATTATTCCAGTCAAATACTCGCTCCGGATAAGTTCTGTTCTTATGGGGCAGCAAATGCTCCACCTCCGGATCCTGAAGCTCTCTCAGTTCGCAGATATAACATTTATCGTGGAAATCTTCCTTTAACTGCTGAATCACATCTGCCTCGGAATAGCTGCCCCCGGAAGGGTTCCTGATCTCCGTCTCCAGAGATGCAGGCGCCGGAAAAGAACGTTGGATCTTCACCATCAGATATCCTCCCTGCTTTCCAGTTCCAATTTCAGTCTCTGATATTCCGTTGTTATATTCAGGGCCAGATAGTCCGGTATTTCGTTTAAAAACATCTCCAATCCTGCTATTTCCTCGAAGTCATTGTCTGTCAGAACCTGCTTTCTGACCAACGCTTTGTATCTTGTAAATTACTCCTCCAAGGTTTTTGACATCTCACTGGAACGGAAATATCCCTCCACAATCCCGCCATAGGGAATATCTGCCAACCCCTTCTCCACCAGCGTATGATTCTCCAGGTCATAGATTACCGTCTCCGGTATGCTGTTTAGGATAAACGGCGAATGAGTGGAAACAATAAACTGGATATTGGGAAATATCGTTGTCAGCAGCTCCAGGACGGATTTCTGCAGTTCTATGTGCAGATGCGTCTCGATTTCGTCCACCAGTACTATCCCCGGGATATTGAAATCAAAGGACCGGTTCGTTTTCTTTTCCATCCTGACGATCAAATCCAGTACGATATCCAGTACGGCGGCAAATCCGCTTGACAGTGTGTTAAAATCAAATGGCTCCCTGCCCTTTTCCCTGATCCGGAAGGAAAAACCTTCTTCCTCGAAAATCAGCTCCAGTGAATCGTCGCCGAATATCTTCCGCAGCAAATTTGTAAAACTATCGAACCATCGTTTGATGGAATCTGCCTTATCGTTTTTCCCGTTATTTCTGGCCAATGCTTCCGTTACTTTAAGATCTGCCAGATACTTTACAAATACCCGCCTGGGAGTTTCCGTTATGGAGTACTTGTCCTGCAGCTCAACCTTTTCAATATGATTTGATACATCCGCCTGAAAAATTCGTTCCGCTTTGTAATAAGCCAGAATAAATTCTCCCTTTTCATAAGAATACCTTACTGCTTCTGTCGGTTTGCTAAATTCCAAGGATATCCCCGCTGCTAAGGTATCAGCCAGTTGCTTTTTCAGATTTTCTATATATTTTTCCAGTTCTTCGGCCTGACAGCTCTTTTCTTCCATCTTTTGCAATATATGCAGCTGATGCTCATAACTTAAAATGTTTCGCTCTTCAAGCTTCTGTCTATTGGAAACCGCCTCCTTCAAATTCCGCCCTAAAGCCTCCAGAACACTGGTCTTCCCGCTGCCGTTCTTTCCGGTCAAAATCAAATGCTTCATTTTATCATTGGAAAGAGGGATTCTGATATCCTTCAAATGCCTGACATGCTCTATCTTCAGTTCTGAAATAAAAATCCTGTCCATAGGCGTCTCCCCTTTCACCAAATTCATGTTGATGAGTCTCTTTTTCTTCCCCTGTTAATGCCTTTCCTCACGCAGCTCACGACAAAACCCTGGGAAAGCACCTCTCCCTCTTCCCCATTAATGCCTTTCCTCACACTGCTGACGACATAAATCTGAAGAAAGCACCTCTCCCTCTTCCCCATTAATGCCTTTCCTCACACCGCTCATGACATAAATCTGAAGAAAACACTTCTCGCACCTCGCCCGAATCCAGATCCCGAGCAGAGAGCTTCCCCTGCCAGGCCAAATCCTCCCTGTAGGACAGCTCCCAGCGAATGGTATGAGGGATCTTATCGATAATAGGGATTTTTTCCTTTCCCGTATACACAAGCTCCCGGTCCGCATCCTGTGTGACATAAAGCTGTAATTCTTCCTTTATTCCTGATACATCCAGTTTATAGATAAATCCGGACGAGAGGGACCGCAGTGGCTGCACATGCGCAAATGCTTCCACATTGTGCCGCAGATGCGCTTCCCTGAAAGGACAGCCTAACCTGTCCGGCTCCTGAATTTCCCATTCATCGTAGTCGATATTATAATTGCTGGATAACAGTTCCATACGCCGGGAGAGCAGAGCTTTCCGAAAATAGTCCCAAACCTCCCTGTGTGTGTCAATGACGAATAAAGAAGAAATACCAATCCACGGAGACATAAACACATGGCCCGTCACTTCCGCCGAAAGATATTCGGTTTTGATATCGCTCGGTGATGAAAAATACATTTCATCAGGAATCCGAATCCCGCATTCACACATATGTTTTCTCCTTTCTGCATCCTGTATGCTTTTACCGATCGTTACAAAATCCGCTCCTTCGCCTTACCGGTTAAATGCCGTTATGTTCGCCTCATTCAGCGTGAAATCATAATAATTCAGGTCTTCCCGCCTAGTCCATCCGATGCGGTTCCAGAAAGCATTTCCGATGTCGTTGGCGGTAAAGGCGATAAGGCTGACCTTGTTCACCTGCTCCTCCTTCAATGCGTTCATGCAGTGAACCACCATAGCCTTGCCGATGCCCTGCCTGCGCCAGTCCTCCCGGACGCACACATGGTACAGACAGCCCCGTCTGCCGTCATGGCCGCAGAGGATGCCGCCCACAATAACGCCCTCCCCGTCCACTGCCACCACACTGGTGGTTGGATTTCGTCTGAGAAAGCGTTCCACTCCCTCCCGGGAATCGTCTATGCTGCGCATGCCGAAGCCCCGGATGGTTTTCCACAGGGCATAGAGTCCCTGATAATCTTCTATTGTCATGGTTTTGACTGTAAACGTTTTATCGTTCATCATTTCACCCGTTTCTCTGTTTTATGTGATTCCAGGAAAAATTCGGAGCGAAAGTTACCGGTTTCATCATAATGTCCAGTCCTGGGAGTGGATTCCCAGAAATTTTTTATCCCGGAATCCAATACAGATACCGTGTTCCGGATCACATTCACAATCTCCATAAAACGAGATTTCAGGATAGACAAACCCATCTTTGGACTGGGTTATTCTGCTGATATTGACAGCAATGGCAGAAATGGAAATCTCCTTCTCGATATCCGCTTCCCCTATCCCTTCTTCGCCAATCACATCATACTGTTCATTACAATATTCTGTTATCACATTCCTGTAGTCTTCAATTCTGACATTTTGGATGAACCAGTTGAGACAGGCTATTTCTTCCTCAGACAGTGCGAATCCGTCCTTTTTATAATTTCCGTTTTCGTCATATTTGTTGTCACCGGCCGAAAAAACCGTAACCTTTTCCTCTTTGCCGAACAAATCAATGAATATGAAATCCCCATTATTTAAGCTTTCTATTGTTTTCATGAACTCACGATTTCCTTTATTCCATCTTTTTCCATCCATTTTCATCCGTAAGCTTTATCAGTATACACCGTTTGCCCGGAAAGAACAATATTTTTTCGGTACAATCTTCCTATCCAATAGCCTCCCGCACCAGCTGCCAGGCGATACTGCCCTCCCGCAGCTTGTCCAGGGCGTCCTCATATTTCACCCAGGCCGCGGAGTCCACCTCCCCGGACAGCCGAAAATCCGCCTTTTTCACCGTGGCCTTGTAGCCCAGCATGAGCATTTCCTTTTGGGGATAGGGAAAACTGCGGATGTATTCCAATTTCACCACTTCCTGGCCGATTTCCTCCCCTATCTCCCTGACAGCGGTCTCCTCTGCCGATTCCCCCGGCTTCATGATGCCCGCCACACAGACATGCTTTGTGGCCGAGACATAACCCTGCCGTATCAGGGCCACCTCCCTTTCTTCATTCACCACTGCGCAGATAACCGATGTGGTGAACATGTCCCATAACGGGACGCTGCACTGTTGACAGAAGGGAATCAGCCCCTCGTCACCGATTTCCTTCTGAATCAGTTTGTTCCCGCAATGGGGACAGTATGTAAAATGCATGTTATGTCCTACCCCCTTTCTCATCCGGTCCGGTTCCGGACCCTGCGTCCACAGAAACTGCCCCAAATCAGACCACACTCCGATTCCGCCCCCGTGTCCACAGAAACTGCCACAGGCCAGGCCACACTCCGATTCCAGCCCTGTACCCACAGAAACTACCACAGGCCAGACCACACTCCGATTCCGCCCCAGCGTCCACAGAAACTGCCACAGGCCAGGCCACACTCCGATTCCGACACTGTACCACCGGAAACTGCCCCAAGTCAGACCGTCCGGTTCCGGCCCCCATCTGAAATGTTCCCATCATTGTGAACCGCCCATCTCACAGATACAGCATCTCCGAATAAGCCATGATAAAGGGCCCGCTTCCCTTCCCCTCATCGGTGAGGTAATACCCGGGCTCTTCATAATTATTGGTGCCGTTGGCCGCAGCCTTCAGATAAATATCCCGCAGCCCCGTTTCATCCAGCTTCTTCTCCGCCAGCCCCACGAAAGCCCTGATTCCCGCTTCCCTGTAGGATTCCTCCAGCCATCCCTTTCGGACGCCTTTCAGAAGAATGTAGCTCATCATGGCAGTTCCGCTGCTCTCGGGACGGTTTGTCTCCGTGGCCGGCCTGTCCGCCAGGTTTGCCCAGAGGCCGTCTCTGTCCTGATATTTCAGCATGCCGTCTGCAAACAGCTTCAGCGCTGCCTTTCTTTTCTCCATATATTCCTCCGGGAGCACCTCCATGCAGTCCACCATGGCCATACCGTACCAACCCATGGCCCTGGTCCAGAAGAATCCGCACACATCTTCTCTCCCGTTTCCTGCATGATAGTACATGCCGTTGGGGGAAAGCAGCACATCCGCCACCCAGTCCAGGCGTTCCTGTACCAATTCCAGCTGCCTTCTGTCGCCGATTCCCGCTCCGTGACGGGCCAGGAATGGCTGCAGCATGTAGATGCCGTCCAGCCAGATTTTGTACATGGGCGCCTCCCGCCAGCCATGCCAGTAATTGTGCCCCAGTTCCTCGGGCATATTCTCCAGGCAGGGTGTATGCCCCAGGCTGTTCACATAGGTTTCGTCCGTCAAATGCCGGTAAAGCCGGGCCGCAATCTCCCCGTAGACATCTTCTCCCCGGGAAAAACGCTCAAAAAGCACCGCGGTCTTATAGCAGTCCGCCCCATGGCAGTCCACATATCCCGCTCTCTCGAAGCTCAGCTGCCGGCTGCCGTCCACTTTCTGCTCTGTCAGTCCGTCCAGATAGGACTTCACATAATCGTAATAGGCTTCCCCGCGCTCCGGAACCGCCTCATAAATATCGTACAGTCCTTCCATTACTACACCATTGTAGTAGCTGTAATCATACAGAAAATCCTTTCTCCCGGGAGCGCGTTTCTCGTTGTCCCATGAGAAAAAGCGTTCCGGACTGCCCAGTACCTTTTCCGGCACATTTTCTTCGGAATGGATTGTCAGCCTGTTAATATAATCCGCTGCCCTACTCACTGCCGCTTCCACTCTTTTTGCTTCCATGCGCTGTTCTCCTTTTCCCGTTTTCATCATCATCTGCCACCGCCGGTCTGCTTTAAACCGCCTATTTTCCCATTTCCCTGCAGTACCGATTCAGCATAAGCTCAATATAATCCTCTCTGCTAAACAGACCTCTGCCGCCCCTGTCCCCCCGGGCCTTCACAATCTCACAAAGGGGAACCGTCAGGCGGGTATGCTGCGCTGCGCTTCTGCTCTCCGCATAGTTTTCAAGCACTGCCCCGGCACCGTCCCGTTTCAGATTGCCCAGGCACCAATGAGGAGCAGGGGTGGAAATATTCGGATATACGTTAAAATCCTTATCTATGTTAAAAACCGGACTTTGGCTTACATAGCTTGCTGTGGAGGAATCCGCGATCAGCTCTTCGTAAAGTGCCTGCTCTGTCCTCCCGAATACATCCGTGAGGGTTTCTTTTCCGAAATGCCTTAAGGTATACGCTTCCAAAAAAGGCGGAATTTTCTCCAAATCCTCCTGTGTAATCCATGCGTCATACCATTTTTCATTTTTCCCGTCACAGGAACCCTGATGAAGGAAGCAGGAAAACGCCCCTCCGAAGGCCCTGCAGCGCGCCTCCAACTCCCGCTCTCTGACCAGATTTTCAATATGTCCCAATTCCCCTATATTGTTCCGGTTCACAAACACCTGAATGCGGGGAGAAATTTTATTCTCAATCAGGATATCCATGGCTTCCAGGATCTCCCGGTAAGCGCCCTTCCTGCCCACATAAAAATCAGTGGTTTCCGCAGTGCCGAACAAAGTCAGCTGAACTGCTTTCAGTCCCAGGGAAGAAAGCCACTTCCCATACTCCCTGTCCCGCACAAGCCGCCAGAAGCTTGCCAGCTCAAAGTGCTCTCCGGGCCTGTCGGAAAGCCGGCTGCATACGGCAAAAAGCTCTTGGTAGTTCTCCGGATAATCCGGTTCGCGGTACCAGTCATAGACCTGCAGCCCCTCCGTAAAGGGCCTGAATTCCTCTGCCGCAAATGCCAGTTCCGAAACCGGCATATTGCCGTTGGGGGTAGTCCCCAGCCAGCAATGCCTGCACCGGTTGGGACAGCCGTGCATGTCCAGACAAATCAGAATTTCTTCAAATTTCATTATGACACCTCCCGAAAGTCAATATCATATCTTGTCCCATGATGAAACAGCACGCCTTCTGTAAGCCGGATGCGCAGAAGGCAGGTGTTTGGGTCTTCTTCGTCCACATGCCCGTTGTCATACCACTCCCCAAAAACCACCCTTATTTTGGACATGATTTCCCCATTGCTTTCCGCCTTCACATGCCCCAGATTTTCTCCCATGCCATGAGCCGTAAACCACTCTCCGCAGACAGCAACCACAGGATTATCCGCAATCTGCCGCATCTTGTTGGAACGGGCATAGGTAACCACGTAAAAAGCCCCGTCCTCATAATAGCTGTTCACAATCCGCACAGAGGGCACCCCTGCCTCCACTGTGGCCAGGGACAGCAGGGTGTCACAGCCGAACCTTTCCTCCATAATCCTTGTCGTTTCCACGGTTAATTTTTCTCCCATTTGTCTTTCCTCCTATGTATAGTCGCTACGCGACGGTACTAAAGGGTAAAGTCCCTTCGGCACACCTGTAATGAGAGAAACTTTTATTCGAAAGGGCACTCTTAAAAGTTCCTCTCGTGTGCCTTTGCGACTTTACTGTCCAGCAGATATTTTTTCTCCCATTTGTCTTTCCTCCTATATATAGTCGCTACGCGACGGTACTAAAGGGTAAAGTGCTTGCGCTCTTAACAGGTGCCCTTTAATGCAATACCGCAGTCCACTCTTCCTTATCAATAATATATTGGAATTCCGTCAATTTGTCACTGTCCATAACCCGAATCAGGTCTTCCATATCATCCACCATGGCATAGGAAGAAAGTCTGTCCCTGTCTGCCCATTCTACGGTACCTTCCTCGGAATCCTGCAGCTCGCCCTCAAAGCAGTCCGCCCGGAACAGAAACACAATGTACCTTCCGCCCTCTATGGGAAACTGCTTGACGCCGCAGAGCCTGGGATTTCGGATCGTCAATCCGGTTTCCTCCTGCATTTCCCGAATCACAGATGCCACAATGGATTCTCCCGGCTCCACATGCCCGCCGGGGAATGCATAGCCGCTCCAGTCCTTTTTTGTACGATTCTGAAGCAATATCTGATTTCCTCTGCATATCATGCATAAAGTGGTCAGCTCCACTCTTTCCGTTCTGTCCATCCCTGCTCCGCTCCGATTCTTCTTCCGCTTCTTAAGGAATTCCTGCACTTGGGTACTACGGGAAGCAGGGCACCAGCTCCAGCCCCTGGCTCTCCTCCAGCCCGAACAGCAGGTTCATATTCTGCACGGCCTGTCCTGCGGCGCCCTTCACCAGATTGTCCAAGGCCCCCATCATAATCACCCGGCCGGTTCGCTCATCTATTACGAAATTAACATCCACATAATTGCTGCCTTCCACCCAACGGGTCTCGGGGCAGACTCCCCTGTCCAGAACCCGGACAAATTTCTCTCCGGCATAGTACCTGTCATAGGCAGCACGGATTTCCTCCCAGGAGGGCAGTGTGCCGTCCTTCTTTTGTTTCAGCCTGGCATACTCCGTCACCAGAATCCCCCGGTTCATGGGCACCAGATGAGGCGTAAAATTGATCATAACCTTACAGTTTCCCGCATACCCCAGCTGCTCTTCGATCTCCGGGGTATGCCTGTGGCTTGCCACGCCGTAGGCCTTGATATTTTCATTGACCTCGCAGAACAAATTGGGCACCTTGGCCCCCCGCCCTGCCCCGGAGGTTCCGGACTTGGCGTCGATTATCAGCGTATCCGCATCAATCAGCCCCTCCTTCACCAGGGGATAGGCTGTCAGAATGGAGCAGGTGGTATAGCAGCCCGGGTTTGCCACCAATCTGGTAGACGGGGTTATCTGACCGCGGTTCACCTCGCACAGGCCGTACACTGCCTCCGGAATAAACTGAGGGGATTTGTGCTGGATCCCGTACCATTTTTCATATACATTCACGTCTTTTATACGGTAATCCGCAGACAAATCTACGATCTTTACTTTCGATAAAATCTCTTCCGTCAAAAGGCCGGCCAGGAAGCCCTGGGGTGTGGCGGTGAAGATTACGTCCACCTGCTCCGCCAGTTCTGCCAGATTGTCATCCTTACACACATCCTCCACAATGCGGAACATGTTCTGGTATACCTCACAATACTGTTTGTCAATATAGCTGCGGGAGCCGTACCAGACGATCTCCACCTCCCGGTGGTTGGCCAGAATCCTGACCAGTTCCCCTCCCGCATATCCCGTTGCTCCGATGATTCCTGCTTTTATCATCTCTTCTCCTCACTTTCGTCTGTTTTCCGTTCCCGGATGCCCCGAAGCCTTACAATACGCTGCAAACGCAGCCCCGTCATGTCCAATCCCCTCTGTTAACACAGGCACAATCCGCTGCCCTGACAACACCTTATGTAAGTATAACACTTTCTGCATAAATGTCCACCGTTTTTTATATTTATGCATTCTTATATCTGAAATTGTATTTTTATTCACTTACAATGCGCCGCGGCAAAGAGCGGCCACAAATCCGCACCTTCGCCATTCCCGCAATTCCCTCCATGCCGCCTGATGCTCTGCTGGCAAATCCTCCCGCCCCCTTCCAATCATCTGGAGGAAGCGCCTGGCTCCGGCCTTTCCCGGCACAAGGCAAAACGCCTTCCCTCACAGCAGCGGAGACGCCGCCTTCAGCAGCAGGCCCGTCACCTTCACCGTCCATTTCTCCCGTCTCACCGTCTCCATGGTCACGCTGCGGCACTTTGGCAGCATCTCCCGAAAATCCCTCTCGATATCGGATATGCAGCCCGTGCCATACATATAAGTGGCACATTCAAAATGATGGTACAGGCTGCGGTAATCCAGGTTGATGGTCCCCACCACCGCTTCCCTGTCGTCACTGACAAAAACCTTGGCGTGGACAAAACCCGGCGTATATTCATAGATTTTCACGCCGGATTGCAGAAGGGAGTGATAATGGGTTTTGGCCAGGGCATAGGGAAGCCTTTTGTCCGGAATTCCCGGCAGAACCAGCACCACCTCCACCCCCCGTTCCGCGGCATATTTCAGCGCGCCTTCCATCTCCCCGTCCAATATCAGATACGGTGTCATAATATGTACATACTTAACGGCGCGGTTCAGAATGTCCATATAGACCCGCTCCCCCACTCTGTCATCATCCAGCGGGCAGTCCCCATAGGGAATCACATAACCCTTTGCATGCTCCTTGCGGAAAACGGGATATTCAAGGTTTTTCCCAAATTCCAGTGTGTGTTCGTCGATATTCCACATCTGCAGGAACATCAGCGTAAAACTTTTCACCGCTTCCCCCTTCAGCATAACCGCCGTATCCTTCCAGTGTCCAAATCTCTGAACACGGTTGATGTACTCGTCAGCCAGATTAATGCCGCCGTTAAACGCGGTATGCCCGTCAATCACCAGTATCTTACGATGGTCGCGATAATTGTAATGGGTGGAAATAAAGGGGGAAACAGGCGAAAACACCTTGCATTTAATTCCCCGCTCCCGCAAAAGCTTCAGGTATTTATGAGGAAGCAGCGCAAATTCACAGGTGCCGTCATACATCAGCCGCACATCTACGCCCTCCGCGGCCTTGCGGACCAGGATCTCCAGAACCTCCCCCCACATCAGCCCTTCACTGACAATAAAGTATTCCAGAAAAATAAAATGCTCCGCCTTCTCCAGTTGCCGCAGCAGCTCCGAAAACTTGTCCTCGCCCAGTGGAAAATAGGTCACCTCCGTCCCGTCATACACAGGATGGCAGCCGCTCCGCCGGATATAGCGGGCCAATGATGCAGCCCCCGGATTTTCTTCCTCCAACGCTTCCAATACCTCCTCAGACTGCGGGATGCTCTTCTGGGTCATCTCAATGATCTGGGTGAAGCGCCCTTTCAGCGCCCGATGCCCGATATCCAACTGTGTATACAGATACAGCAGCCCTCCGAACACAGGCATCAGCATCACAATCACCAGCCATGTAATCTTTGCAGTGGGGTCAATGCGGCTGTTCAGGAGATACAGCACCATAGCCACGGAAACCACTGCGGCGGCAGCGAATATGTGCGGACGATATTCCTTGAACCATTGAAACCCCACCACCACAAATGTTGCCTGAAGCAACAGCAGTAACAGAAACAGCCCCATACGGCTGAACACCGCATGAATGATGCCGTTCTGCCCCTTTTTCAGCAATCTGATTCCCATACTTTTATTATCGTTATTCTGCATATGAAATGACGCCTCCTCTTTTGTATAACCGTAATGCACATTCCCCATGGCTGACCGCGTTCCGGCCCGTTTCCCCTCTCCGGGAAGGGAATTCCCAGACATGTAACATCATTTTACCACAAGCCGGCGCTTTTTTCTATCGACATTTAACAGTCAAAGCCTAAACCTCATTCGGTTAATACAGCCCGCTGCGCCTCCTTCATTCGGCCAGTCTCCCACAGGCTGCGGCGCACATCCGGCGGAAAGCAATTTTCAGATACCTCCAGGGGTTTTCTATATAATAAAAAGGGGAATCCGTATGAAAAAAGAATTTGGAGTAAAGAGAATAAGATGTCCGCAAAAAACCGTGCCCAGGCTGACGTTACTGCTGTCAGCCCGGGCACAGTACCTGCAGTATAGACCGGGACTGCTGCCTGCCGGGCACAGTGCTTTATTTGTCTTCCGCTTTTCTGCGCTTCAGCCGCTCTATCTCCCGTTTCTGCTCGTCGATGCCCTCTCCGGAAAATGTATGATATTCTTCCTTCAGGCATTTGATAATGCGCTTCCTGTCCTCCATTGCGGCATCATAGTCGCCGAGAAACTCATGCACCTGCGCCATGGAGTACAAACCGTCCGAAATTCTGGGCGGCTCCTGCATGGTAAAGCATTTCTCATAATCCGCCAGGGCTTCCGCATATCTGCCCAGTTTCTTCAGGCGATCAGCCCTGTCACAATAGGCCTGCCACCGCTCCGGAAATCGCTCCACCGCAGCGTTCCAGTATTCCAGTGCCTTCTCCAGGTTTCCCCGGCCCAGCATCACGTCTCCCATGTAGGTTTCGTACTGGTGGGTTTTCGCCGCCGTCCGGATTTGTTCGATATACGGAATAGCGTCGTCAAAACGTTTGTCTGCAATCATATTCTCGATAATTGCATAAAGCCCCCTGTAATTGCCGGGATTTTTCACCAGGAATTCCCTGAAATATTCTATGACTTCGAAATGGTTGTCGTACCACTCGTCCCCGCAGACTCCGTTGTTGGCTTCCAGGAACGCCACCCAGCCGCCCTTATCGTCAGGGGCCAGCTCCAGGGCTTTCTTGGCGTATTCGCTGGCCATGTCATGGTCACTGGCCGCCCTGTGGTTGTACAGATAGGCCAGGCAGCAGCAGGCCCGGACGTTCTTCGGGTCGCTTTTCAGCACGCCCTCCAGGAACCTGACGCAGTGGTCGAAGGTCTCGGGGGCGATGCGCCTCTCATGCCAGAACATGTTTTCGATCCGTTCAAATTCGGCTTCGTCCGAAAGCTGGAACAGCTCGTCGATGGTGACCCCGAAGAAGACGGCGATGCCAGGCAGCAGCGCGATGTCCGGCACGCTGGCTTCCGTCTCCCATTTGCTCACGGCCTGGATGGACACGCCCAGGTACTCCGCCAGCTC
>OFFX01000775.1_pt1 | contig 25805 bp, 21 predicted proteins | sample 1521511 | NCBI WGS metagenome assembly OFFX01 (sample SAMEA3504125, study PRJEB24116) | mouse gut metagenome | biome: mouse gut; feature: mouse-associated habitat; material: faeces | place: Denmark | collected 2011
CGGGGCCCTCGTCATGGGTCAGGCCGCACTGGAGCATGGTACGGTAGATGACATCAGTGGCGCCCTCCACCAGGCGTCCCTGGTCGGTGTCCTCAATGCGGAGGATAAAGGTGCCGTGGTTATGGCGGGCGATGAGCCAGGTGTAAAGCGCGGTGCGCAGATTGCCCACGTGCATATAGCCGGTGGGGGAGGGGGCGAAGCGGGTGCGGACCTTCCCCTTTGGAATCCGGGCCTCCATCTCCTCAAAAAAAGCGTGGTCAAGAGCCATAAGAATACCTCCTGTTGGAAATTCGTCTCAACATACATCTGACATTATGGCGGTTTCGGCATGGATTGTCAAGGCTGGGATTGCCCTGGGAACCGGTGATTTTGCTGAAATTTCATCGCCGTCGGAGCCGTGTCCCCGGCGGTGTCCGCGGGGATCGGCCCCTGGCCGGATTGTCTGCGGGGGACAGGAAAATCCCGGCCTGCTCTGTGGCTCTGCACACGAATTGCACCCGGCCAGCCTGTCCGGAACTTCACGGTGCGGCCCTCCGCGGTTTTGCGGCGCTGTCTGGGATCACCGGCGGCGGGTCCAAAAATGGCGCTCATTTCAATATACCGGTCAGTTCAATATTGCGAGGATGTTTGGCAATTCCACGGCTTGGGATTACGACGGCGGCCCCTCCGCTCTTCCAGCCAACGGACAAGTTTGTCACTGTCATATCCCTTGTCCGCAACCACATGTTTACCCCGTCAATCAAATGGTTTCAGAAGATTCTGCCCATAGCATATGTCATTGCGGTTCCCTGGAAACAGCAGAGGCCGCAGAGGGCTTCCCAATAAAGTAAGGGTAGGAAATTGGACAGTCCAACTAAACTGTTCAATATTCCTACCCTCATTTACATGGTTCCGTCAGTCGGCTGCCAGCTTGCGGTACTTTTCATAACGCGCCTTGAGAACGGCAGCCTCTTTGGCATACAGCTCGTCGGCCTTTTCGGGGAAGAGATTTTTCAAAGATGCGAATCGATTTTCTCCCATGAGATAATCCATAATCTTTTCGGTATCCGGTTCTTTGGAATCTAATTGGAAGGGATTCTTCCCTTCGGCAATCCGCCGGGGATCATAGCGGTACAGATGCCAATAGCCGCATTCAACAGCCTTTTTCATCTCCTCCTGAGAGCTGCCCATGCCAGCCTTGATGTGCTGTTCTAAGCAAGGGCAGTAGCAGATCACAATAGACGGTCCGTCATAGGACTCTGCTTCCCGCAGGGCGCGCAGAGTCTGCGCTTGATCCGCGCCCATGGCTACTTGTGCCACATAGACATAGCCATACTGCATCAGAATGCTGCCCAGATCCTTCTTCGCCACCTGCTTTCCGCCGGCGGCAAACTTGGCTGTGGCACTGATGGGGGTTGCTTTGGAGGCCTGTCCGCCGGTATTGGAGTAGACCTCTGTATCAAGTACCATCAGGTTGACGTTACGGTTCTGCGCCATGACATGATCGATACCGCCAAAGCCGATATCATAGGCCCAGCCGTCGCCGCCCACAGCCCAGACGGATTTCCTGGATAGATATTCCCTGTTGTTCAAGATGTACTTTACGTCCTCAGTCTGCTGGGATTTTTCCAAAGCGGAGATCAGGTGATCGGTGACCGACCGGGAGGTCTCCGTCTTTGCCCATCCGCGCTCGTAAGCTTCTACAGCCTCAACGGCAATACCGGCTGTTTTCATGGATTCCAGCCGGAGCATCAATTCTTTGCGGATTACATCCTGTGCATGGAAGAAACCGTAGGCAAACTCGGCGTTATCCTCAAATAGAGAGTGCTCCCATGCGGGGCCGCGGCCGTTGCAGTCTTTGCAATAGGGCAGGATGGGCGCACCGCCGCTGATGGCGGAGGAGCAGCCGGCGGCGTTGCCGACATACATATGATCACCAAAAAGCTGGCTGAGGAGCTTGATGTAGGTGGTCTCTGCGCAGCCGGCGCAGGCGGCGGAAAACTGAAAATAGGGCTTGGCGAACTGAATGTTCTTTACACTCCTGCTGTGAATGACATCCCTCTTGAGATATGTCTCGTTCATGGCCACTTCATCAAAGAGAACCTGCTGGGATTGTATCTCCCCGAAGGGCGCCATACGGAGGGCACCTTGATCTTTGGCGGGACATGCTGTTACGCACAGACCGCAGCCCAGGCAATCATAGGGGGATACCTGCATGCGGAAATGATAGGCGGGGGCATTGGAACCGAGCCCTTTTGCCGGTGCGGTAACAAAGGCAGCGGGCACGGACGCTTTTTCGTCTTCGCTCAACAGCACGGGCCGAATGGCTGCATGGGGACAGCACATGGCGCAGCGATTGCACTGCACGCAGACTTCGGCGGTCCATTTGGGGACAAAGGCTGCCACACCGCGCTTGGCATAGACGGAGGTGCCGTTCTCCCATGTTCCGTCCAGCATGCCGTACTTCTGAAATACAGATACCGGCAGCTGATCACCTTGCTGCCGATCCATCGGCACCACGATATCACGGACAAAAGGCGTCATCTCTCTTTGCGGGGCCGGTGCATCTTCGGCCTGTGCCCAGCTTTCGGGAATGCTGACCTTTACCGCCGCTGTCAATCCCAGATCAACGGCGGCGTTGTTCTGATCAACAATAGCCTGCCCGGCCTTTTTGAAGTAGGAATTGTAGTTGTTTTTCTTCATATCTGCCACGGCGAGCTCCAGCGGAATGACTTTCGTCAGCGCAAAGAACACAGCCTGCAGGATGTTGTTGGTGCGGTTTGCAGGGAGGCCTGCCTCCACGGCCTTTTTCGCGGCGTCAATGATGAAGAGATCTGCGTGCTTGCGGCAGAGGTCGCGTTTCATCTTGGCGGGCAGATGCGCCTCCAATTCCTCCGCCGTCCACGGACAGTTCAGAAGGAATGTGCCGCCGTCTTTCAAATCCTCTGTAGTATCATACTTTTTCACAAAAGTGGGAGAGTGCACCGCCACAAAATCTGCGGAAGACACCAAATAGGTGGAACGGATCGGCTCATCACCAAAGCGCAGATGGGACTGGGTAAGCCCTCCGGACTTCATGGTGTCATAGGAAAAATAGGCTTGTGCGTACTTGCCGGCGATTAAGCCAATGGTGCTGATCGCGTTTTTATTGGCGCCCACAGTGCCATCTCCGCCCAACCCCCACAGCTTGCAGGATACCTGACCCGGATGGGGCAGCTCAAGCTCCCGGTAGTCCAGTGAGGTATGGGTCACATCGTCGTTGATCCCAATGGTAAAGTTGTTTTTGGGCTGCTCCTTTCGCAAGTTGTCATAGACTGCTGCAAATTGGCCGGGAGTGGTATCCTTGGAGCTGAGACCGTATCGGCCGCCTACTACCTGAATGCCGGTCCGCCCGGCCTGATTCAGAGCGGTGACGACATCCAAATACACAGGCTCCCCCACGGAGCCGGTCTCTTTGCTGCGATCCAGCACAGCGATCTTTCTGCAAGAGGCCGGAATGGCGGCGGAAAAATGCGCTACGGAGAAGGGACGGTACAGGTGAATCTGCACCATTCCAACCTTGCGGCCCCTGCCGTTGAGATAATCCACAGTTTCTTTCACAGTCTCAGACGCGGAACACATCACAACGATGACCTCTTCCGCATCCGGAGCACCGTAGTAGTTGAAGAGCTTATAGTCCCGACCGGTTAATCGGTTGATCTCATCCATATAGTGCTGGACGGTATCGGGTACAATGGACGCCTTAACATTGGCCCCTTCCTTGCATTGGAAGTAAATATCGGGGTTTACATTATTGCCGCGATTGGTGGGGTGCTCCGGATTCAGTGAATTGCGGCGGAAATCCTGCAGCGCTTCCTCATCCACGAGGGCGCGCAGATCTTCATAATCCAAGGCTTCAATGCGCTGCATCTCATGAGAGGTGCGGAAACCGTCAAAGCAATGCATCATAGCATATTTTGCACGGATGGCGGACAGATGTGAAACGGCCGAGAGATCCATGGCCTCCTGGGGAGAGGACGACATGAGCATCGCGTATCCGGTAGTGCGGCAGGTCATGAAGTCAGTATGGTCACCAAAGATCGAGTGATGATTGCTGGTGACAACGCGTGAGGCAACATGGATCACACTGGGTAAAAACTGGCCGCACATGGCGTACATGGCAGGAATCATCAGCATCAGGCCCTGCGAGGACGTAAATGTGGTGGTAAGCGCACCGGCCTGGAGGGAACCGTGGCAGGTGCCTGCCGCCCCCGCCTCTGACTGCATCTGAATCACATCGACCGGGGAGCCGAAAAGATTTTTGCGCCCCTTGGCGGCCCATTCATCCACCTTCTCTGCCATGGGGGAAGATGGAGTGATGGGATAGATGGCAGCAACTTCCGTAAAGGCGTAAGCTGAGTATGCTGCGGCAGTATTGCCATCCATAACAGTGTACTTCTTCATGTATGGTACCTCATTTTTATATAGCATTGTTTTACCGAGGTTTGGAAGAGCAAATCGCGGAAATGAATATTCTGCTTGCTCCGGCAGAGCGGATTCCGGCTGGCAGACCCTGTCTGGCGGCCTTTTTCCGCTTTGCCCTGTCAGCAGAGTTGGAGAGGTGTCTGACCGGTTTATGGTTTGGGCGCTTTTACCCTTGGTGAAGTTCGCGGCGCCGCTTTAGGCCTTATTTGAAAAATGTCAAAGCGCCTTGATTGGCGAAACAATCTCGCCGTCGTGCGTTTCGCCATTGATCAAGCAGGGCCCGGTCAAAGGCGAGGGCGGGCACGGTTGGCGCAATAAACCTGTCACACATTATTCCTCCGCCCGAAATATGGCAATATCTCTTTTGGCGCCCTCAAAAAAGATATTCGTGTCACAGGAATAACCGATAAAGCGAATGCCCAAACTGCGCCACCTCCGAGCCATTGCGGCGTCGTTTGCAAAGCACCCCACTTTTACCCCTTTGGCGTCAGCCTTCTGCACAATTTGGCGAATGGCGTCGCAGATCATAGGATGCTCAATTTGACCGATGATTCCAAGCGAGGCGGACAGATCGTAAGGCCCGACAAAGATAATGTCGATGCCGTCAACATCAAGGATTTCATTGATGTTCTCAATCGCCTTCGCGCCCTCTGCCTGAATCATGACCATGGTGTCCTGAGCGGCCTTGAAATACGCTTCGCCTCCATAGGCTCCGTAACACGCAGACCGGGTAAAGCGGCAAGTGCCGCGCGTTCCCATGGGAGAGAACTTCGCCGCGGATACAGCTTCGGCCGCCTGTTCTGTGGTTTCGACCTGTGGAATGAGGACTGCCCCGGCCCCAACATCCAGGGCGCGGTCTATGAAGATGTCACTTCCTCTCGGGACGCGTACCACAGGCATTATTTTCGCAGCATTTGCGGCACGAATGAGATTTTGCAGCTGCTCAAAACTCCCCGGTCCATGCTCCATATCCAAAAGCACAAAATCATAGCCGGCATATCCCGCACATTCAACGAGAGCCGGATCGCTTGTGATCATAAATGGACCAAATACGCCCTGATCAGAGTTCAATGCCTTTCGGAAAGATTCCACTTCATTCAGGCTGGGAAAGTTCATAATCTGTCCTCCTTTTTGGGATCGTTCTTTTTTCGATATAGCCATCATTTGACCGGCGCTTATCTGCACGCACGCTTTTGCGCGGCGTTTCCGGCAACATGCGGATTTGGCTGCCGTCCTCTTCTGTTTTGAAGATGTCTGGCTGTGTTTCTGCATAGAGGATATTTTTGATTGCCCATTGTTACGGGATCGGTTCATCTGGCTGTTGGGTACCCCTTCCTGAACACGGCAATTCACGTTCCGCGTCCGCATCGCGCTGCAATTTGCAATAGCAAACGCCCAAATCATTGATGCCATGCTCCTTCAGTTTTAATCCCACGCGCAGCACGGTCTCGGCCATCTCGTCCAGACCGGTCAGCGTCTCGCAGCCGCCAAGAGCAGCGTTGGCGCAGACAACGGCGGTAGGCACGGCGGTCATGTTGCGGATGAAGCAGGGAACCTGGGAACATCCGTCCACCGGGTCGCAGATTTGACCCAAAATGCTTTGGGCGCTCAGTACGGCAGCACGCTCAATCACATCCAGATCGTCAGAGAGCAGGGAGGCCAGCGCGCCGGCGGTCATGGAGATGGATACGCCGATCTCCGCTTGACACCCCCATGCTCCGTGGTAGTGGGTCGGGTAGTAGATGATGCCGATCATGCCGGCTACCAACAGCGCTTTCAGGCAGTCCTCTTTGGTTTTGCCCAGCGCTTGCGCGGAGTATCGGATAGAAGGAACCGGAATACCGGAGGCGCCTCCGGTAGGCATACAGGCGATAACGCCGTGGGCTGCGGCGTATTCCATGATGGAGAGCGCATCGGCAGAGGCTTTGTCGGCAATCCCCAGGGAGACGATGGGCCCCTTTTCGTAGCGAGCCTTGACCTGAGCGGCGTGGGGCTTGGTATTGCCGTCAAAAGAGGCCACCTTGTAACCCTGCTCGGCAGAGTGTACGGACAGATCCCACAGTTCCTCGGCGATATCCATCAGTTCCTCGCCGCTGAGTCCGCTGATGGCTTGTTCATAGTCTAAAGCGGCCTGCCACAGGGGGAGTTTCTTCTCCGCGGCATAGGCAAACATCTCCCTGGCAGTGGTGAAAGGCATCTGGGGATGATCGAGGGGGATGATGTCGTAAACAGGATTGACGGTGCGGACATAGACCACGCCCTTCGCGGCACGCAGCTGGGCCAGGAGATCAGGGCTTAAGGGCTTGCCGCTGCGGACGGTGATCAGACTCTCGCCGCTGCCGCCGTCATCCGCGCTGCATACGCTGGAGAGCATACCCCTGACGGAAGACACGCTCTCCGCAGCGACGCGCACCAGCAGATAATAATATTTTCCGTCGATGCAGGTTTTGATGCCGTCCAGCTCATCAATACAGATCTCGCCGCCGCCCAGCGAGGCGGTTTTGACAAAAACCGTGTCTCCGGTGTCGGAGGACAGAGTCAGCCACGCGGATTCGGAGGGGCGGACGGGTACGCTGCCGGTAAATTCATAGGCGTAGGAAAGACCGCTGGCAGCGGCGTCCGCATAAATGCGGTCAAAGTCATAGGAGCGGAGGTCCTTCTTCAGAATTCCGGCCAAAAAGGCCTTGTCGCTGTGCATGCCGTAGAAGGTGGCAAAGTATCCGCCTCCTTTGGACATCTCGCCGTACAGGCGGGAAGGGGTGCCGTTCAGCAAGTCGGAGGTCATGGCTCCCAGCCGATACGGTCCGGCGGTATTGGAGCTGGAGGGCCCGGGGGAGACGGGAGAGAGACAGTCATTAAAAATACTGGGGTAAGATTTCATAGGTCATTTCTCCAGTTCTTCTCGTAATATTGCCCGCACAAAAGGGGTGAGTTCAGCACGCTTCCATCATTTGCCGATGGTGGGAAGGCGGTGCGCAGGCAGTGGAAAACCCTTGCCTGCGGGTGCGGCTTGCAGGGTCATTTACCGCAGCCGGCGCAGGCAGTCCGTTGATCGCACTGCATTTTGTAATAGCAGACACCCAGATCATTGAGACCGAGGGTTTTCAGCTTCATTCCCACGCGCAGCAGCGTCTCCGCCATCTCATCCAGGCTGGTCAGTGTCTCACAGCCGGCGAGAGCCGCGTTGGCACAGGCGATGGCGGTTGGTACGGCGGTAATATTGCGGAGAAAACAGGGCACTTGGCCGGCGCCGTCAATGGGATCGCAAATCTGACCCAAAATGCTTTGGGCGCCCAATACGGCGGCCCGCTCAATGACATCAAGATCATCGGAGAGCAGAGACGCCAACGCGCCGGCGGTCATGGAAATGGAGATTCCCACCTCGGCCTGACAGCCCCACGCTCCATGATAGTGCGTGGGATAGTAGAAGATCCCCAAAATGGCTGCCGTCATCAGGGCCTTCAGACCATCCTCCTTGGACATCCCCAGCGACTTCACCGCATGATGGATGGTGGAAACCGGGACACCGGCCGCACCGCCGGCAGGCATACCCGCAATGACGCCATGAACCGCGCCGTATTCCTTGACGGCGAACGCATCGGCGGCAGCCATATCGCCGACGCCCAACGGAATGGCGAGTCCCTGCTCGTAAAGCGCCCTGAGCTGGGCGGAATGGGGCTTGATAATAGCGCCGTCAAAAGCGGTGACTTTATAACCCTCTTCGGCGGCCCGAACGGTCAGGTCCCACAGATTTTCGGCAAAACTCATCAGCTTTTTGTCATCGAAACCACTGATGGCCCGCTCATAGTCCAATGCGGCCTGCCACAGAGGGAGCTTCTTCTCCGCGGCATAGGCGAACATCTCCGCGGCAGTGGTGAAGGGCATATCGGGCTCTTCAATGGGGAGAATGTCGTAGACGGGATTGACGCAGCGGACATAGACGACACCTTCCGCGGTGCGCAGAGCGGATCGGAATTCGGGGCGATAGGGCTCGCGGCTCCGCACAGTGATCAGACTCATGCCGCTTTCATTGTCGGACCGGCTGAATGGCAGGCTGATCCTCTTTTCCACAGCAGGCGCGGCCTCTGTGGAAACGCGCACCAGCAAATAGTAATACTTGCCGTCAATGTAGGTTTTGATGCCGTCCAGATCGTCGATATAGATTTCACCGCCGCCCAGAGAGACGGTCTTAATAAACATCTTGTCGCCGGTATCGGAAGTCAGGGTCAGCCACGCTGCTTCTGAGGGCATCGCAGGCACATTGCCGGTAAAATCAAACGTGTAGGTCAAGCCGCAGGACGCGGCATCCGCATAGGAACGCTCATAGTCGTATGTAAGCATGTCCTTTCGCAAAATGCCAACCAAAAAGCCCTTGTCGCTGTGGAGACCGTAAAATGTGGCAAAGTAACCGCCGTTTTGGGACATCTCACAGTGCATGTGCACAGGGCTGCCGTCTAACATGTCTGTTGCCATAATCCCCAACCGGTAGGGCGCGGCAGTGTTGGAGCTGGATGGACCGGGATATATAGGAGAGAGACAGTCGTTGAATATACTGGGATAAAACTTCATGAGATGTTCCTCCTGCTTTTTATAGGATGGATGAGATGCTGGTCTTTGGCAGCGGTTATGGATTGCTTATGGATTTGGCATGCGTCCTGTCCTTAAAACACACCGGAAAGCATAGGGCCATTTGCGGTTTGAGCGGCTGTAATCGCGCTTTTCTGTGGGAGATATGGCGCCATTGATCATCAGAGCCAAACTTTTCGATAAAATAGTCAGCACGGCATAGCTGTGCTGACTATTTTCCGCCAGTACGGACTCGTTATGAGGCGCTCCCGCGGAATCAGTCGCCGTAGAGGTGGCAGGCGACGAAATGTCCAGGGGAAACTTCCCTCAAAACGGGCTCTTCCCGCTGGCACCGCTCCTGGCAATGCTCGCAGCGGGCGGCAAAGCGGCAGCCGGGCTTGGGATCCACCGGACTGACCACCTCGCCCTTGATGACCTTGATCTCCTTGTTTCGCATGGAGATATCCGGCTCCGGAATGGCGGACAGCAGAGCCTGCGTGTAGGGATGCACTGGATTTGCGAACAGATCATCGGAGGAGGCGAACTCCAGACACTGGCCAAGGTACATGACCATAATGCTGTTGGAGATGTGCTTGACAACGCTCAGGTCATGGGTCACGAACATATAGGTCAGGCCCATGTCATCCTGCAGGTCCATCAGCAGGTTGAGGATCTGTGCCTGGATCGAGACGTCCAGAGCGGAGACGGGCTCATCGCAGACGATGAACTTGGGGCTGACGGAGAGGGCGCGTGCAATGCCGATACGCTGGCGGCGGCCGCCGTCCAGCTCGTGGGGATATGCCGTGGCATAGCGCCGGGCCAGACCCACCACATCCATCAGATGGGCGGCGCGGTTAAAGATCTCGCGCTTCGTGGGCAGCGTCTTGTTGATGATCATGTACTCGGCGATGATCTCAATGACGGACTTGCGGGGATCAAGGCTTGCGTACGGGTCCTGGAAGATGATCTGCAGCTCCTGGCGCATCTTCTTCATCTGCCGGGCGGTATACTTGGCAATGTCATCGCCGTTGTACAGGATCTGTCCGGAAGTGGGCTCAATCAGGCGCAGAATGGTGCGGCCCAAGGTGCTCTTTCCGCAGCCGGACTCGCCTACCACGCCGATGGTCTCCCCGGCGTACACTTTCATGTTGATCCCGTCCACCGCGTGTAGGAAGGACTTGTCGCCCACCTTAAAAAACTTTTTCAGGTCTACGGTCTCAATCAGAGGGATTCTCTCTTCGGCCATAGCTTAGTCCTCCTTTTCCCGGCGAAAGAGATGGCAGCGGATGGAGTGCGTGCCATCGGTATGGACCTCTGGAGGTATCTCCCTGCAGATCTCCATGCACTTGCCGCAGCGCGGCGCAAATTTGCAGCCCTTGGGCAGATTGGTGGGATCCGGCATCAGCCCGGCGATGGGCTGCAGACGGGTCGTTTTTGACTTGAGATTGGGCAGAGAGGCAAACAGACCGTCTGTGTAGGGGTGGTGCTTGGAGTGGGTAAAAATATCCTCAGCGGTGCCGAGCTCGATGATCTCACCGGCGTACATAACGGCCACGTTGTCGCAGGTCTGCGCCACAATCCCCAGGTCATGGGTAATCATGATCATGGAGGTGCCCAGACGGTCTCGCAGATCGCGGATCATCATCAGCACCTGAGCCTGGATGGTAACATCCAGGGCGGTGGTGGGCTCGTCCGCGATCAGCAGATCGGGCTCGCAGGACAGCGCGATAGCGATCACGACGCGCTGGCGCATGCCGCCGGAGAACTGATGGGGATACTCGCGCTTTCTGGCAGGGGGAATCCCCACCAGGGTCAGGGTTTCATCGACGCGGGCCTCGATCTCCTCCTTGGAGCGGCCCGCCTCGTTGTGGACCTGCAGCGCCTCGGCGATCTGCTCACCCACGGTCAGCACCGGGTTCAGGGAGGTCATGGGGTCCTGAAAGATCATGGCGATCTTATCGCCGCGGATCTTGCGCATATGCGCCTCCGGCAGCTCTACGATGTTCTCGCCCTCGAAGGTGATGGAGCCGGAGGTGACCTTGCCGGTCCGCTCGGGCAGAAGGCGCATGAGCGTCAGCGCCAGCGTGGTTTTGCCGGCGCCGGTCTCGCCCACCAGACCCAGCGTGGCCCCTTTTTCCAGAGAGAGGGTGACATCGTTGACGGCGTACACTGTCTCCAGGTCGGTTTTGTAGATGACACTCAGATTCTGAATATCTAACATCTTTTCTGTGTTACTCATGATGATCATTCCTTTCCGCCGGCGTCAGTTCTTCAGACGGGGGTCCATGGCGTCGCGCAGGCCGTCACCCAGCAGGTTCACGGAGAAAGCCGTCAGAACGATGGACAGCGCGGGGAAGAGCACCAGCGTGGGGGCGCGCAGCATATCAACACGGGCACTGGACAGCATGGAGCCCCACTCAGGCGCGGGAGCGGGCAGAGACAGTCCGATGAAGCTCAGGGTGGACTGATAGATGACCAAACTAGAGACATTCAACGTCACGTTGACCAGGATGATGCCCAGCGTATTGGGGATGATATGGCTGAGGATAATACGGGCGGAGCTGGAGCCGCCGGCACGGGCGGCCTCCACATACTCTTGATCCACCAGATTCAGAACACCGGAACGGACCAGACGGACATAGTTTGTGAAGTATGCCAGCGTCATTGCGATAATCAGCACCGGGACACTGGAGCCCAGAGCGGCCACAACAACCATGGTGAACAGCAGATCGGGGATGGACATGAAAATATCCAGAGCGCGCATGATCACCATATCGACCTTGCCGCCGAAGTAGCCGGCGATCGCACCCAGCGTACAGCCAACCAGGCAGGAGCTGATGGAAGACGCAACTGCCACCAGAAGCGAGTTGCGGGCTCCATGAACCAGACGCGACAGAACGTCGCGGCCGTAGCTGTCGCAGCCCAAAGAATGTTCGGGGGACATGGGCGCCAGCTTGTTATCGGGGATCTGGATGACGCCGGCGTCATAACTGGCGATCACGTCCGCAAAAATGACCACCAGAATAATGCAGATCAGCAGAAACAGGCCGACCATTGCGCCCTTATTCTTTCTCAGCCGGCGAAGGATCTCTTTGGCCTGACTGGGACGCTTGAAGCTGATCTCATCACCATCGAGCGCTTCAACAACGGGACGGGTAGAATGATTCGCCATTGAGATTACCTCCTCTTACTGTATTTGGCCCGAATACGCGGGTCGATACATGCGTAAATCACGTCCACACCGATCATCAAAAGTGTGAAACAAATGGACACCATGACGGCGCAGCCAATAATCATCGGTTCATCCTTCGTGCTGATGGACTCAACGATCAAAGAGCCGACGCCCGGGATGGAGAACAGCTGCTCGGTGGTGACCATGCCGGCCAGCAGGCAGCCGAACCGCATGCCGATGGAGGTGACAACGGGCAGCAGCGCGTTTTTCAGAGCGTGCTTCCAGATTACCGTGCGCTCGGCAACGCCCTTGGCGCGGGCGGTGCGGACATAGTCCTGACGGATGGATTCCAGCATGGAGGACTTGGTGAATCGCAGATAGGCAGACAGCTCACAGATTGTGGCCGCAAGAACCGGAAGCACATAGTGCTTTGCCGATTTCAGGCCAAAGGACGGGAACCAGCCCAGTTTCAACGCAAAGACGTACATCAGCAGAATGCCGACAACAAAGCTGGGCACGGCGGCTAAGAAGAAGGCGATCATCGTTGGTATGGTGTCCATCAGCGAGTTCTGTTTCACTGCCGACAAAATGCCCAGGGGAACACCTATGCAGACCGAAAGGACCAGGACTAAAATGGCAAGACGAAGCGTAATCGAAAAACGAGGCCAAAGCTCATCGAAAACATTCAACTTTGTGGTATAGGACTGACCAAAATCACCTTTGGTGACAATTTTTTTCAAGTAATTAAACCAACGGACAAGAACCGGATCATTGTAGCCCAGTTCCTCGTTCATCGCCTCGACCTCCTCGGCAGTAGCGTTGGCGCCAAGAATCATACGGCCGGGGTTCCCGGGCGTAATATTCATCACAATGAAGATGATCAGGGTAACGCCAAGCACAGTGGGGATCAGGAACAACAGACGTTTGATAATATATCGATGCATGTTTTCCCTGCTTTCTAATGGAAGATTTCCTTATAAAACGTGTTGTAAACAAAGGTACGGAGACATCTCTGCGGGTGTGGGAAAGAGAATCTGTGTGCAGACGGCTTTTTCAGCCGCCTGCACACAGTTTTAATCAATAAACGGCTTATTTTTAATAAATCAGAGATACCGGTCAGCTATTCCAGCTCCACTCATAGACACGGTAGTCGGTGGGCACGGCAACGGCATTCAGATCCTTGCTGTAAGCAACGCAGGAGGGAATGACGACCAGGGGAACCAGAGTGTGGGTGTCGTAATAAGCGTTGTACATCTCGGAATAGATCTCAATGCGCTCGGCTTCGTCAGCGGTGGAGGAGCCAGCCTTCAGCCACTTATCGAACTGCTTGGACAGATCGCTGAACTTGCCGGAGGGGCCGTTGTAGAGGCAGTTGGTAATACCAATAGCGGAAGAAGAGGACTGCTGCTCGAAGTTGTTGAAGTCGTAGTTGCCGCAATCGTAGGCAATCGCCACATCATATTCCTGAGCCACATTGCGTTCACCGGCAACGGAGTAATCCGAAACGACCAGGGTGGACTTGAAGCCGGCAGCCTCCAGCTGAGCGTGAACGGCAACGGCATAGCTCTCGTTCCGGCCGGCGGCGGCATTGAACTCGCCGATGTCAACGCCGTTGGGATAACCGGCCTCTGCCAGAAGCTGCTTGGCCTTCTCCAGATTATAGGGGATGGGGTTCTTCAGAGAGTCGGCAGTGGGAGCGGCAGCGGCATAGTTGGGGTTGATGTACATATAGGTGGGGGCGCCGTAGCCGTCGCATACCAGCTTGTTGATGCCGTCACGGTCCAGGGCGTACATCATGGCCAGACGAACCTTATCGTCCCGGAACAGCTCGCCGTACTTCTCAGACTCGATGTTGATGCAGAAGGTCATCACCTCGTTGGACTGCTTCTCCACGCAGGTGAACTTGTCAGAAGACTTGATGTCCTCCCAGTAGGAGATGGGAACAACCATGTAATCGACTTCGCCATTTTGCAGTGCGGTGATCGCAGAGGTATCATCCTCAATCACGTTCCAGGTGATTTTCTCAATCTGGGCCTTACCGCGGTAATAATCATCGAAAGCAACCGCGCTCCACGAGGTCATGGGATTGTAGTTGTTCTCATCCCACATATAGGGACCGGTGCCGGCCTTGTTGGCCACCTTGCCAAAGTTATCGCCCTGCTCGGTAACTTCCTTCTGGGACAGGATCTTCACTTTGTGAAGCATATGGCCAATGGGGGAGAAGGACTGGTTCATAACGATTTTAACGGTATAATCGTCAATCTTCTCAACGTGATCCAGAGGACGGACGTAAGAGCCCATCTTAGCGGAGGCCTGAGCGAGACCGTAGCTGAAAACAACGTCGTCGGCGGTCATGGTCTCGCCGTTGTGGAACTTGACATCCTGTCTCAGGGTGACAATATACTCGGTGGCATCGTCATTGGCATCGATCTTCTCAGCCAGACGCAGGTCGTAGCCGCCGTTGGCCTCATTCAGGTCATACAGGCCTTCGTAGATGTTTTCATGAACGGTATAGTCGTGCGTATTGGTGGTCGCGAAGGGGTCGCTGGTGGTCATGAAAGCGGTGTTGCGAAGCGTCACAGCGCGTACGCCGGAGTCGTTTTCTCCGCCGCCGCTTTTAGCTCCGCAGCCAGCTAAAAGTGTGACCAGCATCAGGGCTGCCATGAGTAGAGAGATATTCCTTTTCATTTTGTTCCTCCTTAAATTTATATTCTCATCAGATATGTACCGCAGTACACACTGTTAGGGATGAAAATATGACTTTGAATGTGCTTGTAGGAACAGCCGCAGCACGCAACCTTTACTTTGCATCCGGTGTTCTGATCTTAAACGTAGAGTTCGGCATCATCTCTGAACACGGCCGGTGCTGTTCCCGGCGACCAGAGCATCAACTTCTTCAATGGTAACGAGGTTGACGTCGTGTTCAATCGTATGCTTTAGGCAGGAGGCGGCTGCGGCAAAATTGATGGCGTCCTGAGGCGATTTTTCTGCCAGCAGACTGTAAATCAGACCGGCGCCAAAACTATCTCCGCCTCCTACGCGGTCAACGATGTGAATGTGGTAGGTGGGAGAAAAATATGCTTGGCCGTCACAGCAGAGCATGGCGCCCCAATTGTTATCATTGGCTGAAAGCGATTCCCGGAGCGTAACAGCAACCGATTTTATTCCGAAACGGGATTGCAGCTGCTGCGCCACGGAGATATATCCCTGCCTGTTCAGGTGGCCGCCCTCGACATTGTTATCGGAGGCCTCAATGCCGAAAACGTCCTTTGCATCCTCTTCGTTGGAAATGCAGACATCAACATAAGGGATCAGCGCTGTCATGGTGCGGGATGCCTCCTCCCGGGACCACAGCTTTTTGCGGTAGTTTAAGTCGCAGGAAACAGTGAGCCCCAACTGTTTTGCGGCTTTGCATGCCTCTAAGCAGATCGCCGGCAGATAACCGCCTAAAGCAGGAGTGATGCCGGTAAAGTGAAACCAGTCCGCGCCACAAAAGATATCGGACCAATTGAAGTCATCAGGCTTTGCCATGGCGATCGAAGAACCGGCGCGGTCATAAATGACTTTTGAGGGACGCTGAGAGGCACCTTTCTCCGCGTAGTATATCCCCAGGCGATCACCGCCATAGGAAATATGCCTCGTATCCACTCCAAATTGCCGCATGGCATTGACCGCACACCGCCCGATTTCGTGGTCGGGGACCTTTGTGACAAACGCGGCATCCAGGCCGAAGTTTGAAAGAGCCACGGCGACGTTTGCCTCTCCGCCGGCGTATGAGGCTTCAAATCGGCTTGCCTGCAAAAAGCGGTAGTAGCCGATGGGATTTAGGCGGAGCATGATTTCGCCAAATGTAATGATTCTTTTTCTCATTCGTTACTCTCCAAAGCCGCAACGTATTTTTGGGCAGCTGCAGTAATCTCATGGAACCGGCCTTCGTTGACAAGCGTTTTGCTGCAAAGATTGCCGCCCACTCCGGCACCCGCCATGCCAAGATTCAAAAAAGCACCGATATTATCAATGTTTACGCCGCCGGTAGCCAAAAGCATTACGTGATTGATCGGTGCACGAATCGATTTGATATAGTCATAACCCAATTGGGCCGACGGGAAGAGCTTTACAAAATCCGCTCCCAGACGATGGGCGTTTAGAATCTCGGACGGCGTCATGGCGCCGGGAATTGAAACCAGTCCCCGCTTCAGGGTTTCCGCCATTACGGCCTCGTCAGTGTTGGGGGAGATGATAAACTGTGCACCGGCTTTTGCGGCAATGTCAACCTCTTGGGCGGAGATGACAGTGCCGGCGCCAAATAACATCTGATCTCCCAAGGTGTGATTCAGGCTTTGAAGGGTGTCTGCTGTCTCCTGTAAGGATTGGCTGTCACTCTGGTCGAAAGTGATTTCCAGCAATTTGATGCCGCCCTCATACAGGGCCTGAGCCAGCTGGATACATTTCTTACCATAAATTCCCCTTGCAATCGCAATGATTTTGTGCTTTGATATTTCTTGGATCACTCGCTCCTTATGGATCATAGCGTAACTCCCTTTCAGGTCATATTGCATTGCTTGATTCTGCGGGGCGGCGTCTGATCTTGCACACCCGTTGATCGTATACAAAAACATGTTCTTAAATACGTCCGTAATATTAAAATACACTATTCTCCGGGATTTGTCAATCTTTTTCTGTTTTCTCCCTGTACAAAAACAAGATTTTATTTATTATGACGAAAAAATTTGGAAATCTTTGTCTTGTTTTTCCAATTCATTTCATTTATACTGTATTCGTAATTGCGAACGGCGCGCATATACGAAAAACGTACACGGAGGTAATTTGTGTGGCACAAGAACACCGCTCTACCAAAAGAGTCATCGACATCTTTGAACTGCTGGCCTGCACGGAAAAAACAGAAGGATACTCCCTGACGGAGATCTCCCTTCAGCTGGGAGCGCCCAAAAGCAGTCTCTTCCCAATTCTACATACCCTTGTGGATGCGGCTTATCTGCAATATGACCCCATTACCATGAAATATACGATTGGACGGCGGCTGTTTGAGGTGGGCAGCAACTTTGCAGCAAAGAACAACTTCTATGCACAGGCCCTGGGAATCATGCAGGAGATCGTTGACCAGTGCTCTGAAGCATGCCATATTGCTGAATTGCAGGGCACCACTGTACACTATCTGATGAAAATCGATTCTCCGGAACCCATCCGCATGTATTCCGATCCCGGCAAGCACCTTCCCGCAAACTGTACGGCGCTGGGGAAGGCGCTGCTCAGCAGTCTCACCTTCGGTGAACTTCAGGAGTTATATCACGACGGTCTGCCCAAAATGACGGAAAACACTATCGTCAACATCAATGAACTCTATCAACAGCTTACCGACATCCGCAAAACCGGTATTGCCTATGAAAAAGAGGAGAATTACAGTCTCATCCAGTGCATGGCGACGCCAATCTATAAAGCAGAAAAGCCCGCTCTCGCTTTGAGCATATCCATGCCCACTTTTCGCGCTACTCCAGAGAAACAGGCCATGATGGTGGAGCTGCTCTTCAAGGGCAGAAAGCGGCTGGAGTCCATTATTTGACGGTTCTCAGACTCCAAATGAGCTGTGAAAACTCATTTTTTCCATCACGCCGGTCTCTCGGCGCTCTGCGATAATTGCCGTCCCGCACCAAACCATGCGCCGTTCTTGTCTCTGCGGAACCGGGGTAGATGTTTCTCTCCATATTCATATAGCCAAATGAACGCCCCATTGAAAACAGAGGTTTTTCTCCTCTTTTTCAATGGGGTTTTTGATTCCCCTCTTGACAAATGCTGATGGAGGTGCTATGTTTTTCCTAGGAGGCGTATATAAGTACACGTTCGTATTTAAGAATCGCCTATATTATTTTACAGTAAAGGAGCAGATGAGCATGATTATTGGTATTCCCCACGAATTGAAGGACCGCGAAACCCGTGTCGGCGGAGGCCTGATTCCCCGCAATGCTGCTACTCTGGTCGCGCAAGGGCATACTGTTTATTTCCAAAAAGGCGTCATGGAGCCTGCCGGTGTCTCCGATCAGGAATTCCTCGATGCTGGCGCCGTGTGTGTTGACACCATGGAAGAGATCTACGAGAAATGCGATTTCATCGTCAAGTTCAAGGACATGACGGAGGGCGACATGAAGATGCCCTTCAAAAAAGGCCAGATCATCATGACCGCTTTCCACATGGCCGAGGGTGCTGCCAAACCCGAGCAGGTCAAGGCGTTGGCGGAGGCGGGTGTAACTTGCATCTCCATAGAAACGTCTCGCTACCCTGACGGTTCTCGGGCAATGACTCGCCCCATGGGTGAAATTGCGGGCCGTACCGCGCCTCTGCTGGGCGGCCAGTATCTGCAGCGTCAATACGGCGGCAGCGGTGTTTCCATCGTTCCTGTCACCGGCGTCCGCCGGGCCCGCGTCTGCATTCTTGGTGGCGGACATGCCGGCATGTGCGCCGCGCAGGTGGCCGAGGGGCTGGGCACCGAAGTTGTGGTATTTGATGTCAATATCCAGCGTCTGGAGTATCTGCGCACAGTGCTGCATAACACCGACCTGCGCTTTATGAGCAAAAAGGTCTTTGCCGAGGAGGTTGCCAAGGCAGATGTCCTGATCAACTGCATCTATGCCTATCCCGGCATGGAGGTGCCCATCGTCACCCGCGAGATGGTCCGCAGCATGCGCAAGGGCTCCGTCATCGTTGACTTGGAGGGCGAGGGCATTATCGAGACCTCAAATTATACCACCATCAGCAATCCGTATTTTGTGGAAGAGGGCATTGTTCATGTGGGCATCACCAATATCCCTGCCATGGTCCCCGCCGCGGCCAACGAAAGCTACGGCGCCTATGTCTTCCCTCTGGTGCAGGATATTGCAAAATACGGCATCAAGGAGGCCTGCAAGCGGAACTTTGTGCTGAACAGCTGCGTAATCATGGTAGACGGAAAGATCACCCAAAAAGAGGTCGCCGACAGCCAGCACGCAGAGTATGTCCCCTTTGATCCCGACACCATGTTTGCATAAGCGGTGACTTGCAGGGGGCTTTTGTGTTTTTCCAGATCTGGTTCCATGTTCCAAGGATTCTGAAGCATTGTGCTTCCAGGGGCTGAACCGGCATAGGAACACCAAAAGAAATTGGGGATTGCGTTTATCTTTGCAAGTAGCATACCGCGGTATAGGCATTCTATACTGCGGTATGCAATTTCACAACTGTTTATAAAGGCTGTATTGCTGCGATGAATAAACTTTTCAATTCTCAATCACAAAGGGATCGAGTGGTTCCTGTGATTTGCGTTTGTGTTGGGCAGGTAATTTGGGGATTTAGTTACCTCTTTACGCGTATAGCACAGAGATCTGCAAGCCCGGACGTTGTGCTTTCCATGCGTTTTGTGGGAGCAAGCGTGATCATGACCGTATTGATCTGGTGTGGAAAGGGCTCCTTTTCACTGAAGGGAAAGAATCTCCGCCCGCTCCTGGGACTTGCCCTGCTTGAGCCACCATACTATTTTTTTGAAAGCTATGGAGTATACTATAGCAATGCCACTTTTGCCGGCACCGTGATGGCGTTTTCGCCGGTAATCGGTATTGCGGCGGCCATGCTGTTTTTGGGTGAAAGACCGAAGAGGAGACAGAAGATCTTTTGCCTTTTGCCGACAGCGGGCGTAATCATCATGACAGCGGTTGGAAGCTCCATGGGAATCGTAAAACCATTGGGCGCGGCCTTTTTATTCGCGTCTCAAGTTGTAGCTGCGGCAATGAAGCTCTTCAACAAAAAGTCCAGTATGGAGTTTTCTGCTTTTGAGAGGAGCTATGCGATCTTGGTATCAAACGCTGTCGTTTTTACCGTAAAATCCATGATAGAGCTGCGCGGTAATGTTCGTGCGTATTTCGAGCCATTGGAGAATCCGGAATACTTATTTACGCTCGTGATGCTTTGCCTATTGTGCAGTATTGCGGCTAATCTTTTGGTAAACTACGCCTGCGGCATGATGAGCATTACCAAGATATCCACATTTAGTACGATTGCTACAGTCTGCTCTGCATTTGGCGGCGTGGTGTTTTTGCACGAACCGATCACGTGGATGACATTTCTGGGCTCAGCGCTGATCATTGTCGGTATTTGGCAGGTGACAAGGAACTCTGCCTGAACGATTTCGCTGTGGCCAAAACAGTAAAACCGCATTGCTTTCAGATGCAAACCATCATTTATGAAGGAGATATGTATTATGCAGAAAAAGCCCAAAATCGCGCTGCTGCGCTGGGAGGCCGGCCAAGTATGTGATGCCCTGATGCAGCTGGAGACGCTGCCTGGCAACAGCACCAATCCCGCATCCTATCCCTTTGATGTAGATCTGGTGCATGTTAAGGGCGCCAACATGGAAACGGTGGAGACAAACCCCTGTCAGGAACTGCTGGATGAGTATATCCGCGTGTGCAAGGAACTGGCAGCCCAGGGCGTGAAGGCCATTACCACCAGCTGCGGCTTCAACGCCTATTATCAGGAGAGCCTGGCCGCCGCGGTGCCCGAGGTAGTATTCACCAGTTCGCTGCTGCAGGTGCCTTTCGCGCAGACCATCGTGGGCAGCAAGGGCAAAGTGGCCATTCTGACTGCCAATGCCAACGACCTGACAGAGGAGCATCTCGCCCGCTCCAATATCACCCGGCGGGACAATTTGGTCTTTTTAAGCATGCACGACCAGCCGGAGTGGAGCCGGTTGTACAGCGACCCAGACGGAGGAGATTTCAAATTGGAAGTCATCACCGATGAAGTGACGGGTGTTCTGCGCAAGGGGTTGGAAGAGCATCCGGACATCGGCGCTGTGGTGCTGGAATGCACCGACCTGCCGCCTTATGCCTCCCGCCTGCGCGAAGAGTTTGGACTGCCGGTGTTTGACTTCAACTCCATGGTGGGTCATATTGCCATGGCGCTGAATGTTCACAAACTGTATTGAGCACAGCGGCAGAGTGCCGCAGTTCATGGAGCTCATGCCACTGCGACATGTTTGGACAGGCTAAGAAAGAAACCTGCATATATCGTCATACGCAGAGCGTATCGATTGCGCAGACAAATCAACTGTGAGAGGAGATTGCACGGCATGATTCGGTTGACCCCCTGCGAGCAGCGCATGCTCGACGGCGAGTTTGGCGCTGCCAAGCAGGTTTCTCTGCAGAAGATCATCGACTACGCGCAAATCCTGGGCGCCGAGGAGCTGGTGCCCATCACGAAGGCACATCTGTGCTGCGGCTCTACCTGTGAGCCGTCCGACTTCCCCGATGGCAATCTGGACCGGCCTGACATCCTGGCCATGGGCTATCACGACTGGCAGACTAAACTGAAATGCCCTGACCTGGCCCCTGCGGATTTCAATAGTTTCAATGAAAGCACATATGTCATGGACGACGTGCACTGCTGTGACACGTTCCAGTGGCAGTGGCCCCAGCAGACCAAGGAGTTCTATGAGAACAACCGCCAGATCCTCTCCGACGCGGCTGACCGCGGCGTGATGATCGGCTCCACCTGCGCTCCTTATCTGGCCGGCTGGCTGCCGGTGATGGGCGAGTATTTCGTCACCACCGAATCCAGCAATGTGCTCTACTGCAACTCCATTCTGGGCGCCCGCGGCTACGGCGGCGGCGGCAACACCACGTTCTGCGCCGCCATCTGCGGCCGCGCTCCCAAGTGGGGCCTGCACCTGCCCGAAAACCGCCGCGGCACTCACGTATTCCATGTGGCCTGCGACACCGGGGACAAGACCGACTGGGATCTGCTGGGCGCCGCCGTGGGCCGCCGTTTGGCCCCCAATGCCGTCCCCGTCATTTGCGGCGATTTCCAGCGGCCCGACCTGATCAAGCTGAAGACGTTCTTCACCGCTCTGGCCGTGACCAGCGGCTGTGAGCTCTGCCTGATTGTTGGCGTATCGCCTGAGGCGCAGACCTACGAGATGGCGATGGGCGGCCGCGAGCCTGTGGCAGAGTATACCATCACCAACGAGATTCTCCAGACCTATTGGGACGAGGCCTGCCATAAGACATCCGGACCGGTTGACTACCTGCAGATCGGCTGGCCCCACTGCTCCGCCGAAGAGCTGATTCGGATTTGGCGCTGCATGAACGGCAGAAAGGTCAAGGAGGGAGTCCGCTTCTGCGTGTTTACCAACATTGCCCAGTACGCCATGGCCGAACAGGCCCACATCATCCGGGACCTGAAGGACTGGGGGGTGGAGATTCTGACCAGCGGCTGTATTCTCCGCACCATCAATGTGGCCAAAGGCGCCAAGTCTATCGGCCTATCCGCCTTCAAGCTGTGCAACGGCAGCAAGGATGAGCGGGACTGCCCAATTTACTACGGTTCCGACGAGCAGGTCATTGACGCGGCCATCAGCGGCTATTGGGAGGTTAAGAGAAGATATGAGCAGGCATAATATCATTCATGGCAGACCTGCCTGGGGCCCCGTGGTGGAGGGATATGCTTTCGTCTGTCCGGACAGTATCGTTGGCTGGAACGGCGCTGATGTAAAAACCGGCGTGGTGACTGAGAAGGGTCATGTCCACTATGGCGACAGTTTTGCCGGAAAGATCATCGTGATGCCCTGCAGCCGGGGTTCTTTGGGGTGGTCCGACACGTTTCGCAACAGTGAGTACAACGGCGTCGGCCCCATAGGGTATATCTTTACCACAATGGACTCAAAATGCGGTACCGCCATTTTTAACACCAGACGTCCCTGTGTCGCCGATTTTTCCGCTGGCTGCGATCCCTGTGTGGAAATCCATGACGGCGATTACATCAGACTCGACGGGATCAATGGCACTGTGGAGATCCTCATCCCGGCCGAAGATCAATAATTGTTTTTTGAAAGGAAGTACCATGATGGAATTCAAGAAAGAGAAGATTGCCACTCCCCTCGTTGCGACTCCCACGCACAATGTTTCTCAAGCCATCAAATACGGCAATCTGGTGTTTGTCTCCGGAATGGTCGGAGAGGACGAGAAGGAAGTTTTGAAGGAGGGGCTGGAGGCTCAGTGTGAGCAGGCGTTCCTCAATATGAAGAACGTTCTGGAGGCTGCCGGCTCCAGCCTGGAAAAGGTCCTGTTCTGTCAGATCTTTATCGGCAGGCGTGAGGACCGCGCCATTGCCAACGAGGTGTGGGAACGCTTCTTCCTGAGCATGGATGTGGCTCCTGCCCGCTACACGGTTGTGGCACCCACCGTTGCTGAGCCCTACCTGTTCGAGATCAGCTGCGTCGCCGGTGTGTAAGCCGCCATCTTGACCTGCGCTTTTGGGAAAACGATCCTTTGGCATAGAAAATGTGGAACACGGGATATCCCCTGATTGTATGGGATGTCCCGCGTTCTGCTATTTCTGGCCTATAAGCGGATGTTGCTGCTTGTCCTATGCCGGTAAGCGTCAGCAGGGAAAACTGCGGGAGAGATTTGGCTGGAATTACTTCCGCAGGATGAAGGAAAACCTTGGGGAGCAGTAAAGGCATCTTGGACGATAAGCTTGGAAACGACATCATCCAAATGCGTAAGAGAGACGGAAAGCGGGACAGGCATCCGCTAATCTGGCAACGGCTTCACGGTCGCCGAAAAAAAGGCGGCAATAGCCCCAGCAATCCCGTCTCCGTTCTGAGCCATTGGCAAGGATACCACCAACCGGGATGGTTACCGAGAATATTGCCGTGATCTCCAAATCTGTGCCCAGTGTCCTATCAGGCAGCTATGTGAAAACCGTCCTGCGGCATATCTGGAAGAACTATGGGGAGCTGACCGATGACGCCAGGTACGCCCCAAAATTCCGAGAACTTTACGCCCGACGCAAAGCAACCATAAAGAAAAACATGGCATGCGCCTGTTTTTTATGGAAGCCCATCGCAAAAAGTGGACTTTTCTGTTCTAAGTAAGATTGAGAGCGGGCTTGAAAAAACACGAATCAAATCATATGATAAACTTTTATCATATAACAAATGAATGCTGTCCGCCTGTTATGGGGCATATGCAGATCCTGATGGCGTATTTGCATTCTGTACCAGTTGCTTGTCTGATCCGCTGATCTTTGTAAAGCTCATGGACAGTGTATCAGTTGTCAGGCTCTTTGATCTGCTTGATAAAGATAGGAGGGAATGAAGCTATGTTCTCAGAAGTGGATTTAAAACGGGTGCTGAATGCGATAAACTCCGGCATCTATGTTTGTGACAAAAATCTTTCCTGTGTGTATTGCAGTGAGGCGTATGAGTGGATTACCGGGAACTCCAAGGAGGAACTTCTGGGGATGACGCCCGCGAGAGTCGTGGGCGAGGGGCTGGCTTCCAATTCTGTCGCGACACTGAGTGCTGAGAAACGATGTAAGGTCTCTCTCGTTCAGACATTCCCGAATAAACGCACGGCGCTGGTTACGGCGATCCCTGTGTTTGCGGACAATTTTGCAGACAGCGAGTTGCAGTGGGTGCTCATTACGGCGGTGGATATCACCGCGCAGAATAAGATGTATGAACATCTGATGGCAACCAGCTTGATGGATAAGAAAAACGAAGTCCTGCTGAAGAAGATCATCGGGAAAAATATTGTCCGGGAGAGCTCCGGAATGCAGGAGGTCATTGCCCGCAGTCTCCGGGCGGGGTTTTCCGATGTGCCGGTTATCATCACCGGGGAGACCGGCGTAGGCAAGGAAATTGTCGCCAATATCATTCATGAAAACAGCGGCCGCTCGGGCTATGAGATGATTAAGATCAACTGCGGCGCGATTCCCGCCGGAGCTTACGGAGGCAGAGCTGTTCGGCTACAGCGAGGGTGCGTTTACCGGCGCCAAACGGGGCGGACAGGCGGGGATTTTCTAAATGGCGAATCACGGGACGGTATTTCTGGACGAGATCGGGGAGTTGCCCCTTGCGCTTCAGGCAAAGCTGCTCAGGGTCCTACAGGAGCATGAGATCAGAAGAGTTGGTTCTGCGCAGACATATACATCTGATTTTCGTGTGATTGCCGCTACAAATCAAAATTTGAACCAAAAGAAATTACCAGCCATCAGGAGCTTTTATAGGATGTTATTAAATCCTCTGAAACGCCTGGAAACACAAGGGTTTAAGCAAGTCAACACCCTGTTCCCTGTTATCCGGTCCCACCCTCTGTTAAGGGCTTTACGGGAGCTGGCAAGGGAAAAATCAAGGGAAGATGCAGGATTTTGGAGCGTCAAGGATATGGCAAGCGTGGGCTGTCGTGATGTGACCAGCCAGCAAACTTGCACCCTGTATCGGCCCTTCAACTTCATACACGACCAGAAAACGGACATCGGAAGATGCCCGTTTTTTCATTCTCTGGAGGTGAGATATTTTGAGCAGTCCTAACACATCCCCTCCCAAGCGGCGGGGCAGACCGCCCAAGGTACGGGAGGCCCCCGCCCCCGCGCCGCAGCCCCAGGGCGAGATGGTGGTCCCCATTCCCCTGGCGGAGCTGCACCCGTTTCCCAACCACCCGTTCAAAGTGAGGGATGATGAAGCTATGAAAGAGACCACCGCAAGCGTGAAAGAAAATGGTGTGCTGACCCCGGCCATCGTCCGCCCCCGCGAGGGAGGCGGCTATGAGATCATAGCGGGCCACCGCCGCAAGCACGC